>Ga0213498_10000002_pt1 | contig 48100 bp, 18 predicted proteins | sample Lodgepole_Yose_4_FD_150981 | JGI IMG/M metagenome (GOLD analysis project Ga0213498, IMG submission 150981) | Leaf-associated microbial communities from Pinus contorta in Yosemite National Park, California, United States - Lodgepole_Yose_4 | ecosystem: Host-associated > Plants > Phyllosphere >...
CCCCTAAAGAATATAGGGCCCTTTAGGGGGCTCGACTGATAAGGACCTTTAGGTGCTCGACCCCAGGTTGACTTATTGGGTGGGCCAATAAGTCAACCCAAGAGGAGAGGACCTTTAGGTGCTCGACCCTAAGGACCTTTAGGTGCTCGACTGTTAAGGAGAGGGAGAGGAGAGGGAGAGGAGAGGGAGAGGAGAGGGGGCCCAATATAAGGCAGCCATCGGGAGCGCTCAAACCTCCGCCTCCTGAAAATGCTATAATAGGAGGGGAATCTTGAAAAACCTCCGCCTCAGGGGATTGGGGTGGGTGGGTAAATAGAAGACCATACAGAAGGCATGAAGTACATTTTCTCCCGGGGTGGTTACATTGTTTTGAACCGAGAAACAGAGAGAAACGTGCCCCCCAGCGCCCACCTAGTATAGATTCTTTGATTCAGAGATCTGAGAGAGATGTACTACCTTTCCAGCTCTCGACTGAGAGATCTGTACTACCTTTACAGCTCTCAATCAGACCGAAACCGGCTTTTCGGGGCCGAAGGACCGCCTGCCTTTCATGCTTGGGCAACCCAGCATCACGAACAGACGGAAAGGTGGGTACCTGGGGATTCGAACCCCAATTCACCCTTATTGAAAGAATAGAATTCTAACCTAGAGGTGAATCCTCTCCCGGTGGTCGAGCCATGCTGTAGCATCCTCTCCATAAAAAAAGACATCGAATTATTCCTAGATGTCATATATGAAAATGAAAAGAAAGTGATGGTGCGAAGCCGCTTGTCCCTCCGGGGGGCATGGAATTAGATCATTTTCTTCTTATTTACGCGAATGTACTTATTTCTCCCAAAGGAGATAGTCTGTGAAATATGATCAAATCACGAATTTCGCCATTGAATTCAAGATTGGGACTGGAACTCTTGGTTGACCTAGTACCGGAGGAAGGACTTCCGTTGTTATATACGTAATTTCGCCATAAAAAAGATGATACAAATATTACGTTGCCGTAACAAATTCACAAATCTGCTCTGCACCCGGGAGAATGGCCGAAGAGAAAAGTTTAGGGTGGTTGGACCTCCCAGCAGCGATCCGCATTTATCCACCCATACTCCTTGACGAGCGAGCCCCCCGAAGAGTGCCTAGAGTGGGTAACTCTACGAATGGGTATGAGGAGGCTTCCTTGAGAAGATAAGCAAGCCCGAATAAGTAACTGATGGCATGTTCATTCTATCTATATCAATAACTAGAACTATCTAGGGATACCGGCCTTAGGATAGACCATATAATCGTTCCGTAGCTACTTTCCAAAGCAACCAAGACTGGTACAGGGAGCTATGTAGCCGGCACCTATTGTACGGGTTCCGGCACTATTTACCAGCGCGTAACTACTATCCTCTATCCTCGTACAGGGGGCTCTTATGTATAGTAACCTATACTTGGCTGAGGTGAACCGTCTTTTTGTGTAACGGTAATCCGGGTTACATTCCTTATCTAAGCATGCATAAGTAGATATAGACTAAAGTGTCCTAGGGTGGCTTAGTCAGGGCTAAATTGTGTTGTCAAGCTGCTAATGGGAGCCATTGAATGAAAGCCCCAAGGTTAGGCCGAACCCAGCTAGGCAAAGTGAGAGAGTCCCTTAGGTGGTCAAAAGGAGAACTAATACTCGTATAGGGGGCTATTTAGCGGTTAGGAACTTTGATCGTACGGGGAGCTATTATCCGGGTAAGGAACTACTCGTCCAGAGGGCTATTTAGCAGCCCGCAACTGAAGACTCGTACAGGTTGAGGTTGATCCCGGCTAGTTCTACTTTGTGTGGTTCAAGCCCCAGTGAATCCCGGCAACTGTCCTTCCTTATCTAAGCAAGCATGTGTTTAGGAGCTAAAGGTGTTTGGCCACTTGCATTAGTAGAAGAATCTGACAGGGAGAAAGTTAGGAATAAGGTAGTAGCTCTTATCATTCAGGTGTGCCTTCCTTTCATTCAGGCAGTGATGTCTTCCTGAAATCTCCTCTCATACGGGCACTAAGGTATGTATAAAGAAGCTCACTTAACCGTAAAGAAGCTCACTTTATCCCAATAGTTCCTTGCCCCACTAGCCCCACTAACGGCTGGATACGTATGTATAAAGATCCTCACTTTTTTAGCAACGTTTCTTGTTCCTAAAGATATATCTCGTCTTTATCTCGTTCCTAAGGCTAACGGATCTCCTTTCTCTTAAGGTGTTCCTTAACGGAGCTAACGGATGCATATCTATTCGTTGCCCCACTAGCCCGACTATTACACTATCCCCATCGGGCACTAACTAGTGATGCGTACCCGAATGGATGGCTTCGGTACCCGAGGCACTCCAAAGTAGTGATCCTTGGTTCGTTGGCTCACCCTGTAGGCTGTGTATTCTATCTATTCTATTGTATAAGGCAGTGACGACCTATGGGACCCCCAATTGAGACCTACTAGTGATGCCCTTTATGCTATTGAATGTATAGAAGATCCCACCTAAGGCCTCATACGGGCACGCCGCAGTCTCTAAGGCAGTATCTTATACGTACTATCCCCACTAGACGTAGTATCCCCACTAGCTCATGCTCATGAATAGTTCCTTGCCCCTCATGATTTGTCCCACACGCGTATTCCTCCTTATAAAGGTCCGCAATAGAATATGGTAACCCCAAGGAAAGCTAATACGCTTCCCCACCGACCACGAGCAAGCGTTCCCCAACGAATGGAGCAAGAGATGTATGTGCTATAGATGGCCTAACTCAATGCATAAAGATAGAAAACCTTGGCAGTAAGAGAAAAGATGCTACCTGTTAGAATACCTATTAGTAGTAAAGGTGTAGTACAGATAGCCTATGAGTTACCGCTCCCGCTCCTCATGGCCATGTGAAAGTATAGAGCCCCTTTCAAGGTCGCTGGTGAAAAGCTGAGCTATTGGTGTTGAATGTCTATACGATCCCGTGTGAATATGCAAGCGTTGTGACCCGCGCGTTCCTTGCCCTCCTATCGTCAGGCAAGCAATCCTTCCTTCTCAACCCGGAAGAAAAGGAGACTACTAACTCCACGGAACCCGACTCGCTCCCATTCACCTTAATATAAGAGAGGACAGACTTCACCGCCGAACCATTAATTAGAACTATTATATACGTAATAAGACTGAATTCGAGATGCCGGCCGTCCGTTATTAGAGATGGAGATGCCTCGAAAAGAGAGGATGCGAAGCATGGCTCGACCACCGCCCCCCACCCAATAAGCATCAAGGGCCGGCAGCCCCCCCCACCCAATAAGTAAACCCTAACCGGCAGCCCCCCCACCCAATAAGTAAACCCTAACCGGCAGGGTGCGTAAGCACACTCGACTGTCAAGGAGAGGGGCTCGACTGCTAAGGCCGCCATCGTGAGCCTGTTGAACTCTCGACCTATGCTAGTTACTTATTTGAGAGGGGCACAAAATAAGTCAAATGAAAGCGAACTCTCGACTAAAAGGCCGCCATCGCTCTCAATATAAGGAGAGGATAGAGGTGGTGTTTCAAAAAGAGAATCTAGTATATATAGAGATATAGATCTAATTCTTTCCTTCCTTCTTTATAAAGCACCTTACACACCACTACATCTTCATCTTATTTGATTGGCGGGATGAATCAATTTCTTTTCCTTTCCCTTACGGTCAAGCGGCCTTACGGCACCTTTCCGTCAAAAACAAGGTGTAGGAAGTTTTGAAGGATATTAATCACAAAGTGCGCCCGAAGGATGAAGCAGAGGTAAGTCACAAAAAAAGGGAATTGACCGCTGAAAGAAGGCAGGGAGCCCAGAACCCGTACAGCCGCCAGCAGGAATCACGCAGGTAAATAATATTTCCTCAACTACTTGCTTGCCGGCCGGGGATGAGATGAATGGTTCACTCCACTATTTCGTTTTTTCTTTTCGCCCATTTGATTAGAGAAGAAAGCATCCCTTATCTATATCCAAAGGCCCGCCCGAAAGAGCCCCCACATTGGTTGGATTGGGGGCATACTCTAGCTGTTCAGGTAGAGCAGTAAATCAAGGAAGGAAAGCACTATCGGGCGGGGAGAAAGGCCGATAGGATATGATTTGGTAGAGGGAAGCGCTCGCCTGCCTTAGGATCGAGAGGCTCGCTCGTCTGCTTGCTGGGATAGGGAGGCGGGCGGGGTTATCTCTTTCCACCGAACCTGTACGCGTGATATGATAGTAGCGGGGCGTCCTAACAGCACCGAAACCGAAGAGCCTGCCCTTCATTAGAACATCATATTACGTATATAACTACGGATTATATACCTGCATATTACGTATCTAAGACGACTGACGCAGGCTTACTTCTGACTGACTGCCATAGAATCAAGTCTTTCTGGCATTGACTCGCTGGACCACAGATATGGATGGAAGGCTGGACCAGGGCCCTCTGCATATGCATGCGCACTCACAATATATATCCGGGATTGGATATCTCTCTCTTACTTATTGGTTGGGCTCGCGGGGGGCTGTTGGAAGTGAACCGGACCTATCTGAAACCTGCCGACCTATCACCTGCCTGTAGGAAGGAAGGGGAGTGGTGGTCGATACGAGATTCTGCATTGCCATGCCTCATATATGTGCTTGGGTGGGTAGCCACTTTTATGTTCCATTAGCGGAGTGTTCTGATCTGTCCGGAGGGAGGGGTTCACTTGATTCATTCTATATGGATGGAATTAGATATCTGATCGCGCCCTTCTTTATTACTTAGTGTGTGCCCGGATCCGAGTAGAAAGAAAAGAGTAGGGTCGAGCTCCGTCCTTCGTTCATCGCCAGGATAAAGGACAATAACCCAACACTGGGGCAACTCCTTCTTTTGAACCCCCCAAGAAAGAGAATAGGGGAAGTGCAAGAAGCTCTCAAGCACTATCTACCTATCTATCTAGTCAGTTAGAGACTCTTTTCTTCTGTCTATTGGCTCCTTCCCCTTTTTATAGTAGGAATATTCTTCATCCATCTCACTCATCTGGCCGCATTATCTAAGTGGCTGGATCATGCGTCTACTCCATCAAACAAAATGGCTCCCTCTCTTATCCATCCCCACCTCCTCGACGAACACTATAGCATGACCCCACCGGCAGGCAGGAATGCAGAGATGTGGGGACCTCAATCCCATCCCAATGATGTGGGGACCTCAGGAATGCCTACCCGAGATGTGGGGACCTCAATACAAGTATGAACGGGTAAGGCAATGTGGTGATGTGGGGAATGTGGTGACTCTATCTGTACGAATAATCCCCTCAATGTGGTGACTCTATAAACTCATATATAAATAACCAAGACTGTCAATGCCTATATAACGAGCTTTGGAGTCATGTGGGGACCTAAATCCCAAGGAATGCAGAGATGACAAAGCCCATATCTAATTTGCTTCAGAAGGATCAGGAGTGAGAGTGGAATAATGAGAGTAAGATGGCGTTCAAGAAGATAAAGGATGCAATAGTAACAGCGCCAGTATTGGTGAGCCCTGATTACTCAAAGGACTTTCATATATTCTCATTTGCTTCCAAGGACACTATAGTAGGTGTACTGTTACAGAAGAACGATCAGAACATGGAGCAACCCATAGCATTTATGAGCAAGGCACTCAGGGATGAAGAGCTTAAGTATTCTACTATGGAGAAACAAGCATATGCTCTTGTACAATCTCTGAAGCATTTCAGGAGTTATGCGGGCTATTCCAAGATAATAGCATATGTCCCACACCCAGCTGTTAAGGAGATTTTGGCCCAGCAGGATTGTTTGGGTATCAGAGGATGCGTAAGCAGGCTCGACTGATAAGGAGAGGATGCGGAGCACGCTCGACCAGCGCCCCCCACCCAATAAGCATCAAGGGCCCTCTCCCGGGGGTCGAGCGTTCGTTACCTCACCCTATATTATTTAGGGGCGGAGCCACTCACTATTCATATGGTGAGGGTGCGTAAGCACACTCGACTGTCCAGGAGAGGGGCGGAGCCACTCACTATTCATATGGTGAGGACCGGTAGGGGCTCGACTGTCAAGGAGAGGGGTCACTCACTATTCCGATGGTGAGGGTGCGTTAGTACACTCGACTGTCAAGGATGCGCAAGCAGGCTCGACTGTTAACCCCCCAAACCAATAAGTAAACCCTAACCTTTAGGTGCTCGACCCTAAGGACCTTTAGGTGCTCGACTGTTAAGGATGCGCAAGCATGCTCGACTGTTAACCCCCCAACCCAATAAGTAAACCCTAACCTTTAGGTGCTCGACCCTAAGGATGCGTAAGCAGGCTCGACTGATAAGGACCCTTTAGGGGGCTCGACTGATAAGGACCTTTAGGTGCTCGACCCCAGGTTGACTTATTGGGTGGGCCAATAAGTAAACCCAAGAGGAGAGGACCTTTAGGTGCTCGACTGTTAAGGACCTTTAGGTGCTCGACTGATAAGGACCTTTAGGTGCTCGACTGTTAAGGAGAGGAGAGGATGCGCAAGCATGCTCGACTGTTAACCCCCCAACCCAATAAGTAAACCCTAACCTTTAGGTGCTCGACCCCAGGTTGACTTATTGGGTGGGCCAATAAGTAAACCCAAGAGGGAGAGGAGAGGGAGAGGAGAGGGCCGGCAGGGTGAGGTACGAACGCTCGACTAATAAGGCCGCCATCGCTCGACCAGCGGGAGAGGATGCGGAGCACGCTCGACCAGCGGGAGAGGATGCCCCCGGCAGGGCTCGACCAACGGGAGAGGAAAGTGGGTGTCCAGAATCCAGGAATATGACATGGAGATTAGGCCGACTCAATTGGTTAAGGGAAAAGGATTGGCCAAGATGCTTACAGAAGGGAATGAGAAGGCTTTAAGCATGAACGAAGAAGAAGGTGGTCCAGAGATGGTATCTGCGGTGATGGAAGAGTTAGAGCAACATTCATGGTATTCGGACATTATTGACTATTTGAAGAACTTAACATGTCCGGATCATTTGGTTTATCACAAGAGAAGAGCTTTGAGGTTGAAAGCATCACGGTACTGTATGATTCAGGGAGGTTTGGATTGGATAAACCCAGAAGGTTTGGTCCTGAGATGTGTAGATGATGTTGAAGCTCAAAGACTGATGACAGAGTGGCATGCGGGTTTATGCGGAGGGCATTATGCAGCCAGAACTACAACTCACAATATTTTGAGGGCTGGAGATTATTGGCCGACAGTGTTGGCTGATGTCCATAAGTTTGTGAGAGCATGTCAACCTTGTCAGTTATTTGCATGGAGGCAGCATTTGGCAGCCTTACCTTTGCAGCCTGTGGTAGCGGAGGCACCTTTTAAGCAGTGGGGCCTGGATTTCATTGGTGAGTTCAAGGAGAATTCTAGCAATGGTTTTCGATGGATCCTTACAGCCACAGACTCTTTTACCAGGTGGGTTGAGGCAATACCCACGAAGAGGGCAACCGAGAAAGTGGTAATGGATTTTTCAGGAAGATAATATAATCACCAGGTTCGGTGTCCCAGCAAAGATTACAACAGACAATGCCAAGGCGTTCAGTTCAGCAGATTTATCTACCTTTTGTTTCAATTATGGCATTGTCCCATCCCATTCATCCAACTATTACCCACAGGGAAATGGCTTGGCGGAGTCAAGCAACAAGAATTTCATGGTTATAATCAAGAAGACTGTGGGTTACAACAAAAGGAATTGGGATAGCAAGATGAAGTATGCTTTATGGGCAGATCGGATAACGAAGAAACAAGCTACAGGGAAGAGCCCATTTGAGTTGGTATACGGGATGGAGGTCACATTGCCCATTCATTTGAAGATCCCAGTGTATCAGCAGCATTTCACGTCAGATCAGGAAGCGGTTCAGGCGAGGGTGAACCAGCTTGTGGAGCTCGATGAGAACAGACGGAAGGCATTCGATAACCTTGTTCAGAGTCAGGAGAAAGTGAAAGGTACATTCGACAGAAGGGCTCGTCCAAAGCCTCCCACACTGATATCATTGTATCCTGAATCAAATTCCCCTGTCAAAATCCCGTCTGCTCTCTATGCACAATTTGATTGGCCCCGTCTCTCACCCGTAGAGCCACCGCCTTAGCTATGATTTTGTAAGCGACACTCAGCAGAGTAATTGGACGCCACCCCCTATAGTGTCTCTAGAAGCATTCTTCGGAATAAGCTTAATCAATCCCCGGTTAAGGGTCTCTGTCGGACAACCTGTGGAAAAAGCATAAAATACCAGGCCACAGAAGTAATCCCCTACATTATCCCACATTGCCTTGTAGAATTCACAAGGCAATCCATCCATCCCAGGGGATTTCCCATTCTTCATCGAGCATAAAGTAGCAAAAAGCTCATCCTTCGTAAACTCCCTGTCCAATCTGTCATGGTCGACAACCGAGACCTTGTGTGGGACCACCCTGTAGCAAGCATCCCTAGCAGCCACAACTGAATCTGACAAGGGGTAAGGAGAAAAACATATTCTGAAAATGATCACCAAACATACCTTGAATCTTAGTCGGATCCTCCTCAAGTGAACCATCAACTCTGCATAGACCAAGCACCCTGTCAGCTACTACTTTCTTCTTGAGAAAAGAAAAGAAGAACTTGGAGCCCTCGTCCCCCTCCTGAATCCACTGCAAACGGGCTCGAACCCGGGCTCCTCTGGCAATAGATTCCTCCTCTCTACGCACCACCAACTCCAACCGAGCTGCATCCTCCTGAAGAACAGTGTTATGTAGATCCTCCTCCAGGAAGATATGAACCTCCTCCAGCTTCCTTCTGGCCTCGCGAAGCTCCCGTCTACGCTTGCGGGCTATCATATGCCCCCAACCTCTCATGAACTTGACAGTTCTCCGAATAGCAACTTCCCACCACAACAACCAACCTCTATCCCCAATAGGCCGAGGGACAAGGTTCCAAACTCGATGCACCAGGGCACGAAAGTCAGGGGAATCCAAGTGAGAGACATTTAGCTTGTACAAAGACGAGGGATTCAAATCCACCACATGCCCCACTGAAATAGAAGTCTGAATGGGTATATCATCCGACCCTGTAGCTTCAATCAACACATTGACCGGCCGCATATTCCCGGAAAAATCAATGTCATCCCGAGGACCATATACTCGGTCTAATCTCGCCTGCACCCTACCGGGAGAAAGAACAATATTTGGTCACGAACTATGGCCCGCCGGCACCACACTTCCAATTCTCTCGTATCCGAGGCTGACCTATCTATAAAAACTCAAACATCTCTGGAAGTAGCCCCAAGCGGACTGAAGAAACGCCCCAATACAATGTCAGTGCTGCTAGACCCGTGATTCTTCGAAGGCTGGCCGCTTGCTTCAATTCCCTCCCTATCGGTCGAGTGCCTAAAGTCCCTTGCCTTCCGATACAGTAGGCATTGAACCAACCGACCTTTTAGAGATGGTGGATACAGTAGGCATTGAACCGGATCGATCACTCACATTAATCAGTCGTCTATTATATTATGACTGATCAATGCAGCATTCCGTTCCCTCCGATGCTGCATTGAACCCGCTGAACCGATATTTCCTTGGCTACTGAACCGATCCGATATGTACTGATCCGATCTGTTGAGTAGTCAAGGTGTAGTACAGATAGCCTATCAGTTACCGCTACTGACCGCTACTGATAGTAGAGATCTGTCTTTCCTTAACTGATCCGATCTGTACTGATCCGATCTGTCTTTCCTTCTGTATCTTAGTAGAGGTGTAGTACAGATAGCCTATCAGCTACCGCTACTTACTGCTACCGCATCCATATCGCTTCCTTATCTCTGAAATCAAACATATAAAATAACGGATAGGGAGCGGCGTATCATATAGGGACTGAACCAAGGAAGGAACTGAACCAGGGAAGGGAGCGGCGTAACATACATAGTTATACGTACTTTTTCTATCGTATAAATGAAAGATGCCTAACTAAAGCTTTACCGTCACCCACCGCCATCCTTAGCGTTCCCGGCACCCACCATCCTTTCATGAGGCGGGGAACTCAGAAAATAGAGCAGTTCATGAGGCAAGCCCTTAGGGGAAGACCTAGATAATATCAGCAAGCCCGAAGGGGTAAGCATATATCCTGCCCCCTTCGGGGTAAGAGAGTACTGCCTCCTTCGGGGAATCTAGCCTACTTGACCAAGAACTTCAAGCTCATAAGCAAGCCCTAGAAATAAAACATCTATGTTACTTCCTATGTTACGGCTAACAACTCCTAACTAGTTGGATTCTTTCCTTAGAGCGGGTAACTAAATACTCTCATCCTTAGAGCGGGTAACTCTTTCCTTCCATAAAGAGAGAAAACCCAGGCAGTAACCATAAACCAGGCAGTAACCTAGCCCCCCGAGAACACCCGTTGGCGTGTTCAGTCCTTGAACATCCGTTGGCGTGTTCATTATTCCTTAGATTAGAGCGGGTAACTCTCTCAATCGTAACACTTAACGAAGACCCTTCTCACGTAACACTTAGCGAAGACCCTTCCCCACCTCTTGACTTTTCCATAGAGCAAGACAGGCTCATAATACCTATGAATTCCGGTTCATAATACCGGCTCTTACTATCTCATAATACCTCTGACAGGCTTATAATACCTCTTAAGACAGGCTCTTAAGACGGGAAAATAATACCTCTCCCTCTCGATGGCGGCGATGGCGGCCTTTTAGTCGAGAGTTCGCTTACTCACCCTCTCGATGGCGGCGATGGCGGCGATGGCGGCCTTAACAGTCGAGCCTGCTTGCGCATCCATATGCTCATATATAACTACCACCATAACAATGACTGGTCTTTCTTCTCTCTCTAGCTAGGAAATCACTCTCATTATATATGTCATTACGGCAGCATCTGAATCTCTATTTTATGAAGCCGCAACTACCACATGCTCATATATAACTAACTACGCCGTATCTAGCAACCAAGCTACTTACGGAGGCGGAGGTTTGAACATCTTTCTCTCAATTTACTTATTGGGTGGGGGGGCTTTTGGTCGAGCACCTAAAGGTCCTATTCTTGCCATTTGAGGAGGCGGAGGTTTTCACATATTTCACTGCCGGCCGGATGACTTGGGATTGATGGATTGGGTGGGGGATTATGGTTCATCAGAGAATAGAAGAGCCGGACGGGCTTCAGACTATAAGGAAATAAGAAAATGCTCTTATAACAAACACTTGCCTTTAGGAATATTAGGAGGGACATCTATATGAATAATGCACTTAGTGAAGTACGTCGGGACTGCTATTTACCTTTAGAAGCACCGGATGAATTGTTCCAATAGAGAGGGTTTTCCTTTAGCATATATCGTTGAACGGATGGCTTTCTTTTGGTCCATCAGAGAATAGAGCCTCATTGGATGGACGGGCTTCACATAGAGGAGCTTTTGGACTGGTGGGCATACAGCTTTCAAACTTGCTTCAAGATCTGGGTACCCAGTATTCTTGGTCCGGCCGAGCCTTGCTAATACAATATTATTCAGGAATCAGACAGACCCCTACCTGCCTTTCAGTTAATGCCTTAACCTGCATAATGACCCATCTATACCTGTTAGCTCTATACCACTTACTTCAGGAATCTTGGGAGGTACAGCTATAGACAGACCCCAGATGGGATGGCATGGATGGAATGATGGATCAAACTGACTATTAACTTATTACTCTTACTACTGCCTGAAACCTATAGGAATATGGAGTTAGCCCTAACCCATTGGATGAAGCCAGGATAATCTATGTAGGGTACGGCACTATGAGAAGAGAAAATACCCTTTAGCGATGGCGGCCTTTAGTCGAGAGTTCGGCAAGCTCACCCTAGACCACTTGAGAAATGAATCGCTGCTTAGTTAGGAGGGTCGGATACTGCTTCTAAATACCCTTCTATTAGCTGGTAGCTGGTATCAGAATGGGACGCATACTACCTCAGCAGGGCAGTGAACGGTACGGTCAGGTAGGTCATCTATATATCTATAACTGTACGGCTTATTCTTCGCGGGGGCAAGGCAATATAGATATCTCTATATTCTTCATATTTCCCTACGGCTTTTTCTTCTGAGGCAGGGCAGTTAGAGGGTGCTTATTGAGATCCCCGCTTAGGTTAGCTTTACTTAAAATGGTACTGACTAAATCACAAATTAGGCCAGCTCATTAGGCTTTTGGGGAAGGGCCAGCGTCTAACTAAACAAGAACCCATTGACTCGTATATAATAGAGTCAGGCAAGAGTGATCAATAGAGTTCATAAGCAAGCGACCGGATATCTCCCAAAGGTATTAACACGGCGAGTACTCTCCTTCAAGTAATAAGGAAAGCACTTATCCCCTTAACAACTCCACGTCGGCAAGCCTCCTCGACGGGATAACTCCCCAACTAGGTCGGCAAGGCCTCCTCGAACTAACAACTCCGCACTGAACGCAAGCCATGAAGGGAACACATAAAGCTCTATCTACATAAAACGTGAAGGCTCACTGATTATAGGCAAGCACTCTCACTCTCTCCCGTTACCTCCCGCAATGCCATTCCTTACTGAAGATATGGATTCAAGATGACCGGGAAAACCCGGCTTTCCGACCTTCCTTGGGGTAAAGTGGCTCTAAAACGCGTGGCCATTCCAGCGTTGTTGGACTTGCTGTAAATGCCATTCCAACGATAGAAGCAAACTAAAGAGTCTTTCCTTGTCCCATCTACCTCAGTAACTATGCCTTCCTTGGTTCAATTTCATGGTAACTTTCACAGTTATAGGCGACTCTATGAATGGAAGTACGGCTTCCGTAACAATGAAAGGGATTAGGAAGATGAGCATGAACCGGACCCAAGCAGATCCCCGAATATCCAAATATGGGTTCCGGGGATCCGGGGATGTTGAATTTCATATATATATTATGACCTTCCTCAGACTGAAGTATTGCCTCGGCCCCTAAAGTGTAGCACAGAATTGACTCTAAAGTAGCTGGGCCTAACGGTGTCCTCGTACTTAGTAAGCTCATATAAGTCAGCTCAGAAGTACGCGTCCTTGATCCTTAGTGTTCCCGTTCCTTAGTGTTCCCATACATGGCCAGCCAGTCAAAGAAATCTATCCCGGTGGTGAAGGACTAAAGGTAGCTTTATAGATGAATGGATGTACCGCTTCGCCTTCCTTCCATGAACAGAAGGGACATAGATGATCAGCTCAGAAGTCAGCTCACAGGATTAGTAACCTTTAGCTTATGTCTTTCCTTGTTCATAGACCTCGGAACTATGCTTCCTTGGTAACTATGCTTCCTTGGTAACTATGCCTTGCTTCCATAAAGAAAATCAATCTATCTATCCGGACCCGAGCCCTTTGGCCAACACCCCCGACCCTCCTTACACTCACCACGTTCTGTTAGCTCTGATGACCTCACCCTTCCTTTGATGATCGTAACCCTTCCTTCTCACATATTTGATGGATTTACTTACCACGAGCTCGGTACCTTATCTGCTTAGGTGAACACACCGAAACAAGACCTTTGGCCCCCGGATAGTTGAGAACGCACATAGTCCAATAGAGGCGGGTAAATGTCGTAACTAACATAGCCATGAACTCATTCGTGTTCGTGTATTGCCATGAACTCACAAGTGGGGAATGTAGGTTCGGCTTCGCCTTCTACCCATTGAAGAGTCTCTTATAACCGAGAACTCATCTGTGAGAACTCATGATCCCGAAGAGTATATACCCGGTACCTAACCAGCTGGACCTATCCCGATGATAGAGTCTATTGATTAAGTCACCTCCAAGTTGAACCCACCTCTAGGTTCACCCACCTCACCCACCTCCAAGTTTCAACCACCTCCAGTCGATATAGCGGGGCATATAAAAGGGGTGGTAAAAGACTATTCAAAGTGCATCCTGGGCTTCTGGATAACTGCCCGAAGGTAAGAGTCTAACCCCGGCTAGCGGAAGCACCGTACGGACAGGAGCTTATTGACGGGGTTCGTCAACAATATATGTCTATACTGGCTTTAGATAGACTCAAGTGTCCTAGGTATCAATCAATAGCTCTAGCTTCACCTTATCCTTTGGGTTACTGGGCTTACACCTGGTTATTCATCTGTTCATGGGCTTATCACTGCTTCACCTTGCTCCGCTTGGTGAACGAGGACCAACTTCCACAAAAGCGCTGAGTATATTTACCAGGAGGCTAGAAAGGCTCTCCTTTCTGAGCATAACTCCTCTCCTTATCAGTCGAGCCCCCTGTCGGGTCCTTGCACTCGGAAGCGCAAGACCCTCCGGACCTTCTTTTTTGATTCAACCGGGGTCTGTCCAGTCCATGTGGGGGGCACTGCTACTATTTCTGACCACCAGCCCATATAGTTTTATATCTCCTAGGGAGCCAAGCAGACGCGCATGGCTTTAACCCGTTACATTATAAATCAATGTTTCCCACCTTAAAAGCCCTGGATGTCTGGCCTGCATTCGTATCGTGTGGAACTTTTTCCCCCGACCACGCGAGGACTCTAGCTGGATCACCTAGTGGGAGGACGCCATTTCCAGAACAGTAGCCTTTCTCTAGGGTTATAGCTAATAGATTGCTAAAATCTGCCGGGACCGCAATTATGTTTTGTGTAGAAAGCTCGAAGGGCTCATGGAAGGGCTAAAATGGACCCCCTATGATGAGGACAAGCAATCTTGGGCAGCTAAGCTACGCCATCTACTGTATAGCCTAGCGATATAAGCATTAGTGGGTTAGATAGCTAGCGGTATAACTATTGGTATTGGTGTGAGTAGCTAGCGATATTTGGGCATCACAAAGTTGATGAGTAAGTGAAGCTCGAAAGAGTTTGTGGGTCAAACTGAAATCAAGCAAGGCACAGAGTGGGTGAATAGTAAGAGGGCTCTAAGTGCTGTACCCACCCGCATTCCTGGTTGAAGCAAGGCACGGTGTGGACGGGTTCGTATACATAATGGGCTACTGGGGTCCCTTCCCTAACTCTCTTCTTTCTATAGCAAACTTGACTCCGTGCCTGGCATTTATATAAAGAGGAGGTCATCATGTTCCCACACTCGGTAGTTTGTTACTTCACTATAAGCAACCTAGACATACATTATCAATTCCTTGATCCGGCCACCAATCGTACAGGGGGGATGGCCAGCCAGAGAAGCTTTAGAATAAGGGCACGGCATGGCAAGGAAGAGAGGATGCATTAGGGGAGGGTATAGGGTGTCTAGTCTCGTTCCGGGCTATCAATATTGGTGGGTTGTTTGGGGGATTGAGATTCATCGGTCAAGCAAGTGGTTAGGGCATCCATCAGTAAGTTAGGTAAGGGGATAAATCGAGGTGGTAAAGAGAGAAGGTGGTTGGTAGCATGCACGTAAGTAAAGGGAGCAGAGTAAGAGAGTACTAGTGCTGATACTGCTATTGCTACTGCTAAGAATATTCAAGCAAGTTTTCTTTATTGAAGCCTGGCCTGTGAATGCTGTCTGTATACCCACCCAACCCGTCCAATCCGAAGAACGCCGGGCGGGCAAAGTCGGGTTATCGTTCTTCTAAAGCGCTGGCCCTGGTCCGGGCTCGGGTTATCGTTCTTATCTTATCAAGTGGCTTGCTTGAAAGAAGAATCGGGTTATCTCCTGATACTTTCCTGCCTGTTCATCCTGCGCTTGCCGGGCCAAGTGGTTCAAGTGCTTTCCGGGCTCGAAACGGTTTGTGGGGCTGGCTCAGGTAGTGAGGTGTTACTGCCCTTTCGTTCTTCCCCTCAATAACTCGACTATCTTTAGTACGATAGCACTCCAAGCGACTAATAGTACGATAGCACTCCCAGCCCACTAGGACGAATAGGATTCCAAGCGACGTTCGATTATTTCCTAGCCCAGTGTCTCTACGGGTCTTCTCCTCTAGAACGAGTAGCAGAGGCAGTACCGGTATAAGAACCAGTGGAAAAGCCAGTAATAGAGGAGCCAGTACCTTAATACTTGACCTTACCTGAAGGCCTTACCTGCCTGCCGCACTACTTACTTATTTCCGCTTGCACTAGAATATCTTCTTGGTTCTCGGCGGAACCAAACCAATCCGAGAGTATTGCATAGTATTGCGAGGGAGCGGTCCTTTCTTATCTCCATTCTTGTGCGACCGAGAGGGAGCAGTCAATCCATCCATTCATATGCGACCGAGAGGGAGCAGCCTTCAATACCGGTCATACGGGTTGCGACCGAAGGGAGCTGTGATGACATACGATCTAAAGTCAATTATCTCCCCTGTCCAAAGATAGCATCAAGAGAATCACACCTGGGTAATTCCTTACTGAGGTAACTAGAGAGAGCCTAGATCTTAAGTCAATTATCTCCCCCAAAAGAAGCAGAGGGTGTTTTGCCCTCTCTCAAGACTAAGATCGAGTGCCTAAAGGATATCCCTATCGGTCGGTTGAGACCTTAACCGCAGCAACAAGCAGTTATCGCTTCCATCTTTTTCCCTTCTGCCCGGGAGGCACGTAAGCTGTATCCGTTCGATCAGCATACATTCGTTCCGGGCCAGGATCAAACCCGATCGATGCATACGAGAACCTGCCCTTCCGAGTCCATTATTGACGTATTAGGGAAGGGAAAGAGCATGAATGACCTCGACTCACTTATTCAAAGTTGGGTTATTTACGTAACATAATTGATTCATGTCACATTAGCTTGGCGGAGGTTTTGGAATATTGAGCAACGAATGAATGCATAATGACATATATAATGAGATATTGTTCGTACAAGCATTCAACCTTCCGCCTTCATCACCAGCCAAGTCCAACAGAAGCCTTCACCCAGCCTTAAGCAGACCCGAACCATATGAAATGCATAATGACATAGAGAATATATGCTTTGGCGGAGGTTTTCACATCTTTCCCTCTCCTCTCCCTAACAGTCGAGCCTGCTTGCGCATCCTCTCCTCTCCTTATCAGTCGAGCCCCCTCTCCTTATTAGTCGAGCGTGCTTACGCACCCTAAAGGGTCCTTATCAGTCGAGCACCTAAAGGTCCTTAACAGTCGAGCGATGGCGGCCTTATTAGTCGAGCGTTCGTACCTCACCCTGCCGGGGGCATCCTCTCCTCTCCTCTCCTTAACAGTCGAGCACCTAAAGGTCCTTATCAGTCGAGCCCCCTAAAGGGTCCTTATCAGTCGAGCCCCCTTTCGGGTCCTTGCTTTCCTAACGTCAAGCAAGCACTACGTTCCTTGCCCGGTGCGGACAAGCAATAAATTACCTTGCTTTCCTAACGTCAAGCAAGCACTACGTTCCTTGCACTAGGAAGCGCAAGCCCCTCCGGGACCTTGTTTCTTATAGGGGCAGCTGATGAGGTTGCACAACCTATAGGGTATGGGATGTTCCCACTACTCCCCACTTAACTACACTCATTCATATGATACTCACATATTTATGTTAACCTTTTCCATTTGGCTTGCCCCTCATTCTTTTTATGGGTCACAACCTCATTTGAATGGGTTCGAGGAATCATACTCATCGGAATCAAAAAAGAGATTGTCTTTTCTTTATGATGGACATTTCATGAGAGCTCTGCCCTCCTAGTGGTTGGTTGGATAGCCTACTTTCCCATATAGTTAGTTCCCCATATAGTTTGACCATATGAGGTTGGAGTGATAATATATCAAATATCTCCCGTTCAACTTGGACTCGCCATCGATACGTTTCACTTTTCCTTTTCAATCAAAAACATAGGTATAGTTCTCCCGTGAGGCGTGATACCGCATAGATGATACACCAGACTGTGTTGTGTTAGATCCCGCTATAACAATCAATAAGTAAGAAAGGAAGACTAACATAGAGAATCTCTAGTTTGGTTTGGCTCAGGCAACAATAAGTGGGTTTGGACATATATCAAAAACTTCCTCATTTGACATTTTGGTCTAGTCAAATATTCTTTTTGATGGGTTCGATATCCATTTGTTTTTGATCTGGTAGCAGAAAGTGAACTTTATTAGTGACTAAAATGGCATTTCAGTTCATCTCCCTAGAGATTGGTCAATGGAAATAATCCAAGCCATATGAGGATGGGTGTACTACATCCTATGTGGATGCTGCTCTAACCTTTAGCAATAGGAAGAGAATAGAGCTTATATGAATCCGCATATCTACGTTTCACTTTGCCATTATAATATAGGGGAATAGGTGATACACTTACCTATACTATTACCAAAGGTTGTCATTTCTATAGCCAATAACACATTGCTAGTCATAGTCACTAGTCATTAAGTGCCCACCATAAGGCATAAGGTCGTCGCTAGCCGGTAAGCCACTAACCAGTCTCACAATAGAGATAGGTGTTTGAGTATCCCACCATTTTCCACGAAATACATTTCTGAGATTGGCAAGGACTACTCCTGGCTGCTGGGACTACCTAAGTCACCTTCTCCAAGGTTTCACTTTTTGATCGATACATGTCACCATGTACCCACTCACTATATATGTGATGATTCTGACCCCTACGACTCGAGGATACTCCGCTAATTGGGACTAATCCAATACCTCTATGGGCTAGTAGTAAGGCTTGGGATTAGTGACCTACCTCTATCTATGGGGGTATATTAGGGAGTATATGACTCCTAAGTGATCCAATGGGGGCATCAACAAGGGGAAATGATAAATAGACTACGAAATCACATGGATACGTTTCACTTTTCCATTGTCACAATATTGATAGCCCACAACTAGGATACATGTAAGGGTGGCCTACTACCCCTATGATGAAAGCAGGCAGGATGGATTCATTAGTCACCTTCTCCAAGGTTTCACTTTTTGATCGATACGTTTCACTTTTCCATTTCAATAGGAGGTGTTGATACTTATCACTTCCAATATGTGGAACCGGTATTTGGCAGGAGAATCCCACCAGGCAAGAAGAGTTTGGGAATTTGTCACTTCGAAAGTGCCTATATTAAGGCTAATTTCCATCCATATTGCTAGTTAGAGTGGTACCTTCTCTTATTAGGTGAAAATCTAGGTAAGCAAAAAACGATCTCCTATACCTCAACTATCTCTCTATGAATAAGGCCTATGTCAATGCTATTGGGTGGTCTACCTATCTTCCCTAGGTCCTATAACCTTTACCTGTCTCTAGCTATACCTCAGGTGGGTAGTTATGACAACTTCTGAGAATTGGAATTTGATGGTTTGATTTGGATCAACCTCCTCCATTGCAATCTCCCCCATTTCGACCTTACTCCTTAGTTCAATCCTTATATAACCAGAATGATGGGAGTCCATTATGGATGTCTTGCACCTCTTCCCTGAGCAACGTGACTTGCTCATCCAAGCCTTGATGAAGTTCGCCCCAGTGTTGGCACCCTTGCGAGCCCCTTCTCTCTCCTTCAACCTTTTGAAGTTGCATCAGGATGCTGAAGAAAGGTGAAACATCTCCATCCCTTTATTCATAGAGATTCATTATAAAGATACCACCATCAAGTGGGTGGTCATAGATCTCGGATCCACCCTTAACCTGATTACCGCTCCTGTCTCCTGTGCCTTAGGCATTACCAACCTTCATGCGGCGACTTGGACCTATACCGGATTCAACAAGTCCGAGACTAAGCCCATCAATTAAGTCCATCTCGCGCTAACCCTCGGGCCAAAAAATGTATCAACTCACTTTTTTCCTAGATTTGGAGGTATACTACATCCTCCTTCTTGGGTGCCTTTGGTTGGATGCAATGATGGAGGTTCCATACTGAGGGTAGGTTCCCCCTCATAGGTGGGGACCTCTCCCAAGCCCATGCCTACAATATAAAAAATAGTGAAGCCCACTGTATCCTGCTCACCTCACCGAACTCAGCTCGTAATATACATGAGCTAAGACGTAACCTCCCGAGTCATAGATCTCTCCTTGCTCTATCCCCTCCACCCAAGTTAGTGTATACACCAAAAGCTACTATTATATATGTCATTTCTGACATGCTCATGGTTGTTTTTCAGGGTGCGTAAGCACGCTCGACTAATAAGGACCCTTTAGGGGGCTCGACTGATAAGGAGAGGAGAGGGTCTTTTCATCAGAGAAAGTGGTATCAGGCCTTGAAATCTCGACCCACTTGGAGAGATTGAGAGGCCTGGCCCCAAACCATGAAATTGGGAATATTCGATCACTGATTCTGCTAAAACCTCCGCCAAAGCATATATTCTCTATGTCATTATGCATTCATTCATTATATATGAGCATGTGGTAGTTTTCCAGAGGCATGCATCAACCCCCCCAGCTTCCTTATCTTCTGCTTTCCCGGCCGGCCCACTTATAAGAAATCTATTTTCTGCTAGTCATAGTTAGTGGGTAACTCTATGAATGGAAGTACAACTTCGCTTTCCTTGCCCGGTGCGGACAAGCGACTACGTTTCAATACCTCTCCCATAGGTCGAGAGTTCGTTACCTCACCCTCACCCTACCGGGCCTCTCCTCGACCTCCTCGGCCGAGTCCCTACCGGTCAAAACCTCCGCCTCCTGAAAATGCTATAATAGTAGGGGAATCTTGAAAAACCTCCGCCAAGAGAAAATGGCCAAATTCTTAGGGTTATCTTAAGTCTACGCAGGGTAGCCAGCTTGGGCGTGTCAAGTAGCCGTAAAACGCACACAAATGGCCTTTCAGACGGGCATAGAGACAGAGATGTGCTTCGGAAGCTTTCTCTTTCCTTGCACTAGGAAGCGCAAGCCCCTCCGGGACCTTGCCCTCCTAACGTCAAGCAAGCGGGTTCCTTTCATTGTCTGAAATGACGTATATAATGATGAAATGACGTAGATATGGTCGAGCCTGCTTAACAAACTAATCAATTCTTTTCTCAATTCTTCGATAGCGATGCAACATATGCCCATAGCAGCTGCCTTGTAAGCTCTGCTTTTACTGACAAGGAAAGATAGCTGGTAATAACCCTCAATAAAACCCCACCTCCTCCACTCCCTGATGTCAACCCTTGGTTGGAAAATAGGTATCAGGTGGAAACAAAGCAGCTGGAGACAACACAAAGATAGGTTCATCGCGATAGCCTCAGTATTTAGTATTTGCATAGATGCAAAGATTAGTTGTGAAAGATTGATTGGGAATTACTGTGGATAGAACGCGGATTAGTTATATATTGATTACGCGATGGATGAGATTCATTACCTTCTATATCTATCTCTGCTGATGAAGACCGCCTATCGAATAGTCTCCTCGCTACCGCTTGGTCTCTTGTACGGAGAATATACAAATATGATAAGAATGAACAGATCGAAGTGAATGGGCAATGTTCTTTCTGTATCCCAATCAATCTGTATCCTTTCCTTATCGAGGAGAAATGGATCATTTCAATTAGGGCCTATACCTAACTGACCTAACTGGACCTTATCGCGCCTTTTCTTCTATAACATAGAGCCTATCCTTACTTCCTCCCCTTGCTCGGGTTATCCCCTCCCTATATATAGAATATAAGAAATTCCCTACGAGAGATATAGATATAGGGTCTACTACCACCCGGACCACTGTCACATAAGTGAATAGTTTTTTTTTGCCCAATATTTCAGAAAGTTCATCGCATCATTTTCATCTATGGAAGCGCCACTTCTTGCTATAACAATAAGTGGTAAGAGTTTCCAGTGGGGTAGGAATTAACCAAGTGCTTTGAAGAACTAAATCAGAATATTAGTAAAGCCCCGGTTCTGGCACTACCTAACTTGCATAAGTGTTTTGAAGTCAAAACTGATTCTAGTGGGTATGTTATGGGAGCAGTGTGAATGGAAGGGGGGAGAATGATCTAATATCATTCAAAGCTATTCCATGGAGCAGTACTGAACTACCCAAAAATTGACAAGGAACTCTATGTCTTGGTTCAATCAGTGAAGACGTAGGAGCACTGTCTATTTGGTAATGAGACCATCATCCATACTGATCACCAGCCTTTACAATACTTGCAGACTTAGAGCAAGCTTCATCGGGCAAGACAATTGAAATGGATGGGATTTCTGTCAAAATTTCATTTAGTAATTACATATAAGAAGGGCACTGTTAACAAGTTGGCTGATTTGCGATCCAGGCCGCCACGCCAATAGCAAAGATTACAACTCTGTTATGCACGTTCACCCATGATGCATAAAAATATGAGTATGTAGAGCACCTCAAAGAAGTGTATCAGCAGCTGCAGGGTCAACGTGAACCAACAGACGTTGATTACTATCTCCAATGGATTACTCTATAATATGGGGGAGCTTCCAAATTAAGTAAGAGTCAAACTGGTAAGAGAGACTTACACCTTCAAGGTTTCTGGTCATTTTGATGTCTACAAGACTGTGGCTAACTTGTAGAGGTATGTTTATTGGCCCAAGATGCAGGAAGAAGTAGCTAGATTTCTCAGAGGTTGTATTTGATGTTGTACCAGCAAGCCTAGTAACAGGGAGCAAGGACTATATAGTCCACTTCCAATCCCTACAAGGTCATGGAAAAGCATATCCATGGACTTTGTTGGGGGATTGTCGAGGAGAATAGGTGGGCGTGACTACTTGTATGTGGTAGTAGACAGGTTCAGTAAGATATGTTTTGTTATGGCTTGTAAGAAGACCATCAAAGGACAAGAAGCTGCAAGCTTGTTCTTTAAAAGGGCTCGGGTAAGAAGACAGGGCCAACCTTTCTGATGCTTAGGCCCTTCTGACTGATGCTAAGGTCAAGTAACCCCCTCTGATGCTTAGGTCAGGTAACCTAAAGTTTGAGGGGAATAAATGAAAGAATGAACCGCATCTACAAGGTGTTAAAGTACTTTGGTGATGACTTCTTTTAGGCACCGGTCAACCCAGTAACTAGAGATAGCATAATGAGAAAACATAAGATCGCTAACTCAGGCTTAACTCACAAAGGGACCGTTAGCGAGTGAAATCGTTCGTTAGCTAAGTGCCATACTCAGGTCCTGCGATAGAATAAATCAAAGGATAACCTTCTCGCTACGGGAAAGGGATAACCTTACTTTATTTAATAGGCTTCTACTTTAAGTAAGAAAGAGCAAGATATGGATCAAAGATAGATAGATTATGGATTGTTTGTTGAACCGAAAAACTTCACTCCTTAAAACTTCACTCCTTAGTCTATGACACTACAACAAAACTGCTTGCTCCATGCCGCGCTGGCTTTATGTTTGGCTGCTCCCCTCCCAATATTGGAATGAAATCATTGAAGCTTCTTCCACACCTACCTACCTATTAGCCATCTATCTTTAGGGAAGCATGAACCAAGGACGAGCACCTAAGGCCCCCCTCCGGTCCTAGCCGGGGCTATAAATAGCGAACGAAGGGGTTTGGGGTAGGCAACTACTTGGAAGCAAGCAGGGAGGATCTATTACCCAGCTTTATGGCAACTACTTTCGAGTAGGTTTCTTCTCACAGCCGGGGTCACCAAAGCCCAGTCATCCACCCATCCATATAGGGATTATAGCCATCCTACTGCACTGCCTTAGATCTCCCCAGTAATCAGCCAGCATAGAGGCATACATAATTCTTCTCCAGCTGTCTGTCCGTCTGTATCGGTGAAGATTTCTGGTTCAATGCTGTATCGGAAATCAAGTTCATCGTCATACTCTCTGTGGTCGAACCTCCATAGTTTGGTTGGTTCAGCATTATTCTCTGTGGTTTACCTAACCCCTCCTATCTTTCTTTCCCATGGATGCCGATCGGGGGTTGATGAATGAGGGAGATGAAAAAGCATATATTATATATGTCATTATGCCATCCCACTCTGATGAATGAGGGAGATGAAAAGCATATATGGGCATATGTCATTATTGACCGATAAGAGAGATAATGACATATATAAAGAATGACCAACGGGAAAGGAAGGCATGGCTCTTCCTGTTCCTGTATGGCACTTACCCCTGGAAATGACTAGGAAATGAATCAATACGTATCTGGGCCGAGGTACATGTCTGTTCCTATCTCTCAAATAGAGAAGGCTTCTCGCCGAGCTATCAATTAGGTACGTTAGTGACTCGACTGATAAGGAGAGGAGGGAATGAGTCAAAGCAGGGTGTATTATCACCGCTATTATATATGTAATTACGCTTTAAGGCTCAACCATCCGTACGGGGAGAAGAAAGACTAGTTCGTGTACCCTTGACCACGTACTACTATTCGGGAATACCCTGACGTGAACTCTTAACCACCCAATGTACGGTTTCACTCTACGGCTTTTCTTACCACCTGACGTTATCTCTAAGCTTCTCTTACCGTCTATAACTCTAAGTCTCCCATAGCATCTCTAAACCTCTCTTGCCGGCCTAACGGCAATGGCTTTTCTCTCTCTACAGCCTGTCTTATAGCGGTTTAACTCAATGCTTTAGGTCTTGCCAATAGCCTTTCTTTCTCACTATTAGGTATTACCCAGTACTCTTTTCTAGCTAACTGATTGGGTTGTTCTGTCTTATCAACAGCCTTTCTCTAGCGCTTTACTAATCGCAGTAGGGCTTACTACTTCTCTTGCTCTTTGGGGTTTACTAACCGCTGTGGGGTTTCATAACGTCCTCTCTTGCAGTAGATCCTACCGCTTTTATTACCCTAGCTAAGAACAGACCCTAGGCTTGGTGTGATTTTCACCTTTACTGGTAGCTGTAGGGCTGACTAACCACCTATCTGTAGGGTTTCATAACGTCCTCTCTTGCTGTAGGGCTGCCTAAATATCTCTCTTGCCTGACGTTATCTCTATCTTGCCGGGCTTCATAACCGCTGTAGGGCTACCGCGGAATGCTGTAGGGTTGCCTGCTACCGCCAAGACCTACCGCCAAGCTTTAGTCTCCCTCTCTTAGCCTTGAAATCCGGTCTGCCTGCCTATTCGGTCGGTCGGTAAGGAGTAACCGTTCCCTCCCTTCTATAAGGAAGGAGATAAGGTCATTCAGATATCTATAGGCCGCTAACGGCACTACTTCAGTAGATAAGGTACACCTCCTATTGTCTATTGAGTTAGTAGTTGGGATTCCGATATTCAAGCAGGTTAGGTTATACCTTTTGAAAACGGAGCTACGTGTAGGCCAGATTGCCCATGATCTCTTGGGGGCAAGACGCGCGTTTTAGTGCCAATTATCGTAAAGCCAGCCCCTCTTCCCAGCACTATAATTCAGAACTGTGGGTGGTAGAATTAATAGCAAAACACGCAGAGATGTGTTGCTATCACGAGGCAGCTCGGCTCTCTCGGTATTGAATCAATACCTTTAGAGCCCGCCTGGCTAATAACTGATCATAAGCTGGGCAGTGGAGATCTCTAGATAAACTACGAATGCCGGTGGGCCTCCCTATCCAAAAGAAGGCACTACTCTAAAGAGAGCGCTTGAATTCCAATAAGTAACCACGCCACGATAGGACCAGTCATTCTCCGACGAGAGAGGGAAGGGCTCGTTCTGCTTACAGAGCAGCGAGCGTGAAAGGCATGGCAGGGCTGGCTGTTTTGGACATTGAAAATGGTAACAAAATGCCATTCTTCTTCTTCCCAGAATAAGACCAAGCCTGCTAACGAGAAGAATGAACGAAACGAAAAGGAGTGGGTTCTTTACCTCCTACCTACCTATCTACTCACCCTACCTAAGTCTCTGAGTTTACGAATGCCCACCCTACCACCTTGCCCACCCTACCACCATGCCCACCACCTTCCTTTCCTCTTGATGGGTCGGTTAGCTGAAGGCTGAAGGATTGAGGAGCTTCTTCATTAGGCTGAAGTCTCAAGGCTCAGGGTTTAAGGCTTATGGTTCAAGGTTCCAGGCTTCTGTCTCAAGGCTCAAGATGAAGGGATTGGATAGATTATGCAAAGATGTGACCTATATAAGAAGGCGCTTTTCATCCTCTGATCCACCCTTTATAGGCCTTATAAATGGCTTTAGAAATGAACTGTATTTGCTCGTGGAACTACTCTCCTATTGGCGGTTTGTCGTGCTTTGCGATTCGTGCGGTTTGTCGTGCTTGCTTTTCGTGCGGGGTTTCGCGCGTGTAGTGAGCGGGGTCGTGAGGGCTCGTGGTGGGGCTTCCGGCTTCCGGATTTCGCGTGTTGTGGGCTTGGAGTGATGATTCTGTTTCTGTGTCTGTGCCTGATGAGTCAGCTTATGGTAGGTACGGTTCCTATCCTACGAGGCTTTCTAGTGAACTGCACTATTAAGCTCCCCTTGTATGGTATTGTATTGATTGTCAGTTTCCCAGTTTCAAGGCACCATCCCGGCCGGTGGGTGGCGGGATAACCTATGGGCGGGTAGGGTTATCAGCCGGGATGTGCTCCCTATCGTTGGTTGGAGGTGATGTTGAGGATGGTGGGGTTATTTGATCTGCCCCTCCTTTGTCGATCGGGTTACCGCAAGTTCAGGTGATCCATTCGAGTTGTAAGATAGGAATAGTTTGATGAAAACTCTTTTTTTCATCGAATCAAATCACTGCCGGTGCGCCTCTCTCATAAGACTAAGAAGTTTCTCCTCTGTCCGCACCTTCCAGCCAGCCTCATCATAAGACTAATCAGTCTCAATCAATCAATCATTCACTTCCGTTGTACCGCCCCACCCCTGAAACATGTTGGCTGTTGTCTGTCTGTTGAACCGCCCCAGCTCCAACTATGTGTGGCATCAATTGAATAAATCACTCTTCGTTGGTGACCCCGCACCTCACACACATTATCGGTTGAGTATGGATTCGTCCGTTCGTAGGCCCACTCATTTCGAAGACCTCTCTACCCCGGCATCTTAGTCCCGCCGGAGTATCAATCAAATTTGATCCACTTACTTGTCTTTCCTTCTTCGACAATACGTGTCCAGGGCGTAATCCTCCTCCTCCTTTGTTACGCGTAGTGGTCCTTTGGTGACGTGTCCTGGGCGTACTGAATGCGTACTGGGTATAATGCGGCTTGCACGTAATGCGTCCTCGTATTGGGCCGTGAGATGGGTCAGTGGTTGGAACGCCTCTTTTGTAAGATGGGTCAGTTGTGGGATCACTTTTCTCGGAAGAAGTTATCAAGTGAATCAATGCCAATCAATCAATGCCTCTGCTGGAAGATGGGTCAGTGCTTGGTCGGTAACGCCTTTCTTGGCAGGTCAGTTTTTAAGGTTGCATTATATACGTTATAATACAAAACAATTGGCTTAGCGACCTCTCAAAACAGGTGATAAGAGAGCTAATTATTCTGTCACTTAGGGGGACTTTCTATTGGGAGGTACACTTTGATTGGCAGAAGGTTCAGCAGTTGTAATGCCCCCCCTCGTAAGATGTTGGCAGTAGCGGATTGAACAGAAAGCGGAGGTAAAGGGGAAGGTAAGGTTCGTTCGTAGGCTGCATGGAGTGTAAGGTCCTAGGAGGTGTGGCGAAGAAGAAGAATTCACCCACATACTGACTCGGAATAGTCCTGGGAACCTCAGAATCATATACCTTGAAAACTACCTTTGAAAACTATGTCTTTGGGTGGGTGGGAATAGCCTTTGGAACAACCTACGCCCTACAGCATATGACCTCACCCTTGGTAACTTCAAACTACTAGACCTTCTTCCTTGGTGGGATCTTGAAACTCCTTTGGACCTTCCTGACACTATAACTTAACCTATGCTACCTACTACTGACCCTCCTGACACTCAGCCTTTGGAACCTTTGCATCAGAATTTCTCCTTGGTACTCAGCCCTTGGAACTGCCCTGGGACACGCCTTGGACAATCAGACTTTGGTTGGGGACTACCCCTTGTAACAACCTATGCATATGACCTATTGGAAACATACTGAAACTCCTTGCCCTCAGAAGCGCAAGCCCTCCGGACCTTTCTTGGTGGGAACTTCTTATTACTTTTGTTCTGACTTTGGTGCTTGACTTCAGACTTTCAAAATAGACTGACAATCTTCCTTCCTTGGGAACCTCATAGCTACAAAATCCAGCTGATAAACTACTCCTTGCCCTAGGAAGCGCAAGCCCCTCCGGGTCCTTGCCTTCCTATTTCTTCTCTGGCGGCTTCGCACCTTTTGACTATACTTTGAAAACTATGCCTATTACCTAAACCTTGGCACCTTACCACTCCTAGGTCGGGCAAGCAGCTTAACGCTCCTTTTCAAAACGTTCATCTCCCAGGGAATCAATTCTTTTTATGGGCTGGGCGGGGATACTCAACTGGGATACTCCGCTGGACTTGGAGACTTGGTTCAGATAAGCCACTGGCGCTGCCTTCGCTATAACTGCTTGACTACTCCAATTAGATTTGGGGCTTACTGCTGGGCTTGATATACAATTCGATTGGATTGCCAACAAAGACAGCAGTAGTGGGGTGGGCCCAGAAAAAGGTACAGTTAGTTATTTCATCTTATTGATGACCAACTGATACAGAGCGGGGTAGGGGATTACGGACGGATCCAAACTGACTGAACCGAGTGAGTTTGAGGTGGTGCTTATTATGTTTGGATTTACACATATATAATGCAATCGTTGGAACTATCCTTGCCTTCCTATTTCTTCTCTGGCGGCTTCGCACCTTGGTAAACTCATCCCTTACCTTACAGCCTATGCACTCATCCATTGGAGTTGAAATTAAGCCTTGGGAATGGAATAAGACTTTGAAATCTCAGCATCAGACCTACGCCTTGGGACCCATCCTTTGGAAATGCCTTGGGAACTGCCTGAAACTAAGCCTTAGGTACCTAATCCTCTTACCTCCGCCTCCTCGTGGGGCAAGAATAGGAGGCCCGGTAGGGTGAGCCTGCCGAACTCTCGACTATAAGGCCGCCATCGCTCGACTGATAAGGAGAGGGAAACCTTGAAAAACCTCCGCCTCCCCTTATTTATATATAGCGGGGGCAAAATGAGTAGGGAAAGATGTTCAAACCTCCGCCATCTTATCGGTCAATAATGACATATATAATATATGCTTTTCATCTCCCTCACTCACATCTCTCTGGTCATGTCAGAAATGACATATGCCCAGATCAGTCATCAATCTGGTATGACACATATCTCATTCATGCATAATGACATATGCCCATTCCTCTCCTGTTAGTCGAGCCCTCTCCCAGAGGTCGAGAGTTCGACAGGCTCACCCTGCCTTCATTTTACTTATTGGGTGGGCCCCTCTCAAATAAGTAACTAAAGGTTGGTCGAGCAACTCAAGTTTCAATTTACTTATTGGGTGGGGGGGCTAACAGTCGAGCCCCTCTCCTCTCCCTCTCCCTTATGGTCGAGCACCTAAAGGTTAGGGTTTACTTATTGCCCCACCCAATAAGTAAACCCTAACAGTCGAGCCTGCTTGCGCATCCTTATGGTCGAGCAACTCAAGTTGAAATTGACTTATTGGGCTCTCAAATAAGTAACTAAAAGGCGGTGGTCGAGCCGATGGCGGCCTTATTAGTCGAGCGTGCTTACGCACCCTGCCGGTCCTTATGGTCGAGCCCCTGCCGGTCCTTGACAGTCGAGTGTGCTTACGCACCCTGCCGGTCCTTGATGCTTATGGGGTGGTGGGGCATATGGGCATAATAGAGGCTTTTCATCTCCCTCATTCATCAGAGTGGAATGGACAAGGTCTCTTCTTCGAGATTCGCTATTTATGGATTCCCCCACCTCACTCAAACTCCTTGCACTAGGAAGCGCAAGCCCCTCCGGGACCTTCAATTCTTCCGCCACATCACTTCCGCTTCAGCTCTTTCTTCTGGTTTGCTCTGCCTCCACATAATCTTTCGGCCACAACTTGACTTCCTTCCGCTCTTTCTTGTCTTGTTCGCCCCACCTGAAACTAGGCAGTGTCTAAGTGCAGGGCCGTTCAGTAAGCCGATACCGGTCAGTGTTAACACATCATGTCAGGTAGTATCGTCGGTTGTAAGGGTAATTGTTGCACCCACCTAACTCACATTCTCGGGATGGTGGTTTCTGGATGTAACGGAATTGAATGTATTGCAAGTGCCTTAGTGTGTGCTTGTGCCGTTAGCCGCCACCATTAGCAGTGTGCCGTTCTCTTGCTGTGTGCCGTAGCAGTAAGCCGATACCGGTCGTAACACATAATGCATGTCTGTATAATGTGAATCATCCTGGGATTGGTCCAGGATAGTGTTACGGGGGCCCACGTACAGGGCTGTGGCGGCTGTCAGAATGGGGACTGAATGCGGAAGGAAAGGGTAGGAGGGCAAGGGTCTGATTGAAAAGGTATGAGGCTTTAGAGGTGATGGATGAGGGTAAGGCTGAGGTCCGTCTGATTTCCAAGGATGGAGGGATCAAGGTGAAGTCTGAGGTTCCCAAGGAGAAAGGTTGTTAAGGCTCAAGGGTAAGTATGGAGGTAAGAGTATGAATTGAAGGATCGAAGGCAGTGTCTCTATCTGTCCAGGTCCGGGTCAGTGGGGACACGTAATGCCTGGTAGGGTTGTAAGGGTCACTGCACCTCTTTCATTTCTTCACCACCCCGCTCTGAAGATGTTGTCAATCCAATCAATCTCAATCTCAATCTCAATCTCAATTTCTATCTCTCCAGCAGCTTCCACGCAACTAAGTCTGTTGGTTACATACTGTGTCTTCTCCCTTTGATTCAATCAAACTCCTTCTGCTCCTTGTACTTTCCCCGTACCGTGTGTTGTACTGTCCCGTGCTGTATGTGAAAATACGCCACTAACATAATCCATTCATTCAATCAAAGCATGCCCCTAGCTAGCTTCGTTTCATTGTAAGGAAGCTGCCAAGTCCACGTGCAAGTCCACATTCACGCGACATGGTGCGGTACGGGGCCGAGTGAGTGAGTTAGTTAGTTAGTGAGTCACAGCCCCTAAGATAGATGGGGGTCTCCGATAGCCAATCATTTACAGAAGGTCAGCCGAGAGCAGCCTGTGGTCAGCCAGCCGGTCAATAGCCAGGCGTCATAGCTGATAGCCGGTTCTCCTTGATTATAGCCGCTAGTAACCGGTTGTCATTGCCTCAAGGCGCGGTCTTTGCCAGAAGGTCCTATCAGCCGATCATAGACAGGAGGATGTAATAGCCGATCATTCCAAGAGGCCTAGCCAGAAGTCCTTGCCAGGAGGCCTAGCTGATCAGAGCCAGGAGGTCATTGCCTACAGCGGACATAATAGACACCTCTACCCTCTACGTCCTACCTCACTTACGTATATGCAACATTAGGGGCTACAGCGCCTGCACATAGAGCACCTCACATAGCGATCCATAGATCGTAGCCCCGAGCATAGCCGATCATAGCTAGTAGATATTATAATATCGATTGTGACCAAGTTGGCGCCATACGCGAAAGAGAAGGTCCGGAGGGTCTTGCGCTTCCTAGTGCAAGGACCCGACAGGGGGCTCGACTGATAAGGAGAGGAAATTATCATACCCGAGATAGGATATTTTCCCCCATGCGCCACCTACAATAGGATGGCTAGACGTGTTGCTAGAGTGAGTTTACTAGTCGTGTGTTGCTAGAGTGAGTTTACTAGATCGTGGTGGTGGGGCTAGGGGCATGCAGTGAATGGCTTCTATGTTTCCCATCGTTCCCACCAGACGAGAGAGAATGAACCGACTTACCCTCCCTGGACTTCCATCAGTGTTCTGAGCCCCTGTCTGCTCCCTTTCCTATTAGTCTTAAGTAGTAGTGGCTGGGGTATAAAATCTCCACTTATACTTCTAGACTTAGCTTACCTGACTTAGCTCAGTAGATAATAGGAGTTTCACTTACTGCCAATTGAAACGATTTCTCCCCTGCTAATTTCTCCCCTGCTTAAGACAAGGAAGGAAGCCAGCCCCATGAAGTTCATCGTTGTAAGGTCGAAAGAGAGATCCGGCGGGTATCAATCGATATATCAGTAAGGCACAAGAGATATCGATCAGCAAGCAGTTAGGTGTGGAACTGAATCAGGTGTAACTAACCGTGGATTCGCTGTGTTACGAACCTCTCTCTTCAGGTTCCACTGTGTGCTTGAGGTGAACGTCCCTAGGTCTTTATCGAACAACCAAGAGCCACACGAGTAAGGAGCCTTAAGCCAGAAGCCTAGACCACCAGCCCAGAAAAACCCAACCTTCTGCCTTCAACATCAAGTCCACCGAGGGCCTTTCACCTAGGGCCTTAGCCTTTCACCTTCAGCCATCACCAGTCACAAAATACAAGCCCAAGTCCACTAAGTAAAGATACCTGCCAAGGTCCACCAAGAAGTGAGTATACCCGCCATACGCTATAGAGAGTTTGACTATGCAATTGGCAAGGAACCCGTTCAATCATACCCGCCCGTTTCATCATACAAAGTGAAAGTGAAACTTTCATCCCTACCTCACTTACATATGCGGAACACAGAGTTCCTACAGCAGCCTCGCTCACCTCTATGGAACACAGGTTCCTATAAGGCCAGGGTCAGGAAGTGGATGCATTGTGTTTCTTACCCCTATCACCCTTGTTCATTTGAGAGTAACGAGCTTCGGCGAGGGGTATAGGCTCCATTGAGGCACAAAAAGAATGACATCACCGAGGATGCGTAAGCATGCTCGACTGTTAAGGAGAGGATGCGGAGCACGCTCGACCAACGCCCCCCACCCAATAAGCATCAAGGAAGGCAGGGCTCTCAATTGAGGGAGAGGAGTGAAGGATGGGTTTTTCTTACTGAACAAAGGCCTCATTGCTTAAACTTTTGACTGGGGATGAGTCGTTGTCACAAACACAATGCTTTCACCCTTTCTATTTGAATCGAAGTGTAGGAGCTAACCACCAAGCCCAACAAGTACAACAACACCTACGACTATAGACCAGACCTCAGGGAAGGGGGGGCTATATAGAGCAGCCATTCAGGTCAGGGAGGGAGAGATTCGGCGAGGGGCTAGAGAGAGACATTCTGCTGGTGGGGCTAGAGCCAGGGAGAGAGGTGAGATAGAGATCATTCCGGTAGGAGAGGTAGATACATTCTGGACTGGGAGGTTGAGCCATTCATCAGGTCAGGTAGTGAAGTCCCAGTTTGACATGATAGGTAGCACCCCCTTAACTCCTCTCTATAAACATTCCAAGTACCCACCAGCAGCTTTATCCCCGCCAGCCCTCAATCAATCCATAACTCGATCCATTGCTCGATCAATCAATCCGGGGAACAATGGGAAAGACAGCCGGATAATACTGGGAAATCCCGCCATCTTCCTCACAATGGGCAGAACCACCATCCGATTCACAGTGGGAAGGCCCGGTATCTAGGGAGCGCTGGGAAGTCTCGCTGGGTAATACTGGGAAATCCCGCCATCCGAGTCACGATGGGCAGGACCGTTCTCCGGGGTATTATGGTAAATATCACCATCCAGGTAACGTAAAAGTAATAGGGTTAGGTTGGAAGAGGTTGGAAGTAAGAACGTGGAAGAGGGTGAGCCAGGAAACGTGTAAGGCAACGTTCTAGGAATGTGTAAGTAAGCAGTCCGCAGTCAGGAACGAGCCACTAACTTACCTCACTCGGGAAGGTGAAGCAAGCCAGCCGGGCTAAAGTATAGCCATCCGAGGTATAGCCTGCCATCCGAGGTATAGCCTGCCATCCGAGGGAATGGGAGCCAAAGCCAGGGGAATGGGATATAAAGCCAGCCAGAACAAGAAATCTATACTCCCCAGTAGATAGTTTCACCCACCCCTATCCAATAGGTTAACCCCCAAGAGCTAACCAGTATAGAATAAATAGATTCTATCCAGTATATAGTTTCACCCACTTAGGAAAGCCAGCCAGGATATCATTTGTTTAGAATAATACCTGCAACCCTGCTGTCAGAAGATTTCTACTCCCGACTACGTGTGGTGGAGTGGAACTCCCCTCCTTTTTTCGATGTTATGTGAAATCCATGGTAACTTTCATTCATTGCATTAATAAGTTTCATGTACACTAGACTACTTTCTTTCTGACATTTCCCACCAGACAGACAAGAATATTTGATTTCTCCTCAATCTGGTAAGCCACTAGCCAGTCTCAATAGAGGTAGGTGTAGTATCCCACCATTTCCTTGCACGAAAGACACTTAGATCGGCAAGGACTCCTGTCTTTATGCCATTAGTACATACATGTTCTGATACTAGCATCTCCTCTACGTGTCGCATCTCTACGTTTACCTTGTCCATATTTGAAATAAATAGGAGAACTACTGGGAGTGTAAGTTCCTACGATCCAGCCAGGTTCTCCGTGCATTCTCGGTACTCGCTGGTGGTAGGCCATGCCAGGAGGTGTCATGGTAGTAGATCCAATAGGCAACCCACTAATATGTAGTCTCCAGTATGAGGTTGTAGGGTACCGCCTCACCACTTATTAACCCATGTTCGTTTCCACCTTACACCATGTTGCTGCCATACCCTTTCATGAGGTTTCTCTCTGCTGATAGCCAGGAGTCCTTCTGAACTAAATTAAGGCTCTTTCTTATCCCTACCCATTGCCATGGATAGACTACTACGCTGCTGCTACTATATGGATGGTGTAAGATATAAGATATAGGGCTGATCTAATATATATGTGATTATTATTCTCCATATTTCATATTTCCAGAACTACTGGAGTAGTGTCAGAACTACTGGTGTTTCCGTCCGAAGAATCCATGGTTTGTTCGAAAGGTTGGTCCAGAGAGATAGAATAGTCTATATTCCCTGTAGTGTAAGTAGTAGTGTAATAACTACTAGTTTCGTTTTTTCTGTAAGCTCTACCACTGCTATATCCAATAGCCTAGCTCTACTCTTCTCTGTGCTGCTTAGCCTCTCTGTAGTGCCGGGACTCTCTATGTAGGAGTTCAAAAGGTATCCTTTCTTTGCTAGCCGGTCAGCCAATAGTACCGGTGTACCTCATCAACATGAATATAACGATATTGCATCTATACGTTTCACTTTTCCTTTCTATGAGGCTAGAACTACTATATATGCTCGTACTTACGGCTTAAGACGGAAGAGCCCATTACTACGGCTAGTTTCCCGTGGAGAACTTCAACAACTAGGAGACATGTAAAGGTTACCTATCCCTATGATGACAGCAGGCGGGATGGATTCATTTGCTTTTAGGGTTGATCGACTGGATGCTGCTCTAACGTTTGGCGAGAGGAGCCAGGGAGGTCTATGTGCAGTGAGTTAATGGCTTCACATTGTGAGTTCCCCATTAGGATGGAGCAATACCGCTATAGAGTTAGAATCGCATCGATATGTCCTTGCCATTGTAATAATTTGTAATCTATCAAATAATAGATTGTCAGAGCCTTTTCATACAAAGAAAGAAGGTTGTACCTCACCTAAGAAAGAAATGCTCTTACTAAGACTAAGTGAGTAGCTCTATATCAGAAACATGCATTTGGAACGAACAAAAGATCTATTTTGACTCCTCACTAGCATCTCTACGTTTCACTTTGCCATCTCTACGTCCTTTCCATTAGTCCGATGTTATGTGAAATCCATCTCTAAGAAATCAATTTCAGACTTCTTATTGCCATGGAACTAAGGCTAAGACTGTTGAACTAAGCTATATCATCAGTGGCAGCCAATCCATTGAAACATTCTCACTCCCAACCGGTATTCCTTCTTTGTAGCAACGATAGTCAATCATTGTCAGGTCATAAAAACCATAGGGCATATACTATGAAAGAGACTAATGGGGAGGAGGAATACCATGGGAGCTGCTCTAATCCGCTATATCCCCCCTAGGCGACTACTCCGCTAATACAATGGCAGAGAGAGGCAGCTCTGAGCGTAAGTGAAGCTAGTCCCCTTCTGAGTGTCAGAAACTATAAGTGAATAAACTAGAAGTTGTATTGTCTACATTCTTTTCAATTTGGTGACTTTACGAGCGTATACACATAAGGCCTTACTCCATGGATTTGTTCATCATTCCTGGAGACCATTTCAGCAGGAAGTGTTTCTCTGGGGTATGCCCTTGCACCCTTTCCCACTTACTTCCCCATAGCTGAGAGGAAGGAGAAGAGAAGTGACCCGCGCATGAGTCCGTGGGAGAAGTCCCCTTTCAAGCCAACATACCCATAGAGGTGAGGTATAGACTTAGCATTAAGTTCCATACTGTATTTTCTTTCTTACATTACCACCACCTGTATCCATGGCCTCAGGCAGGGGGGTTTCCCGGTTGGGGCAGGCACAAAAAAAAGGTTGTTAGAAATTCCACAATGGGGTTTACTACTACTCCTACAGTGAGTGATCCAATGGCATCAACAAGGGGAATAAATAAGAATCCAAATACGATATCGCATATCTACTTACCCTTTCCCATTTCAAAAGGTGATCCCTCCACAACAATAGAGAACAATAGAGAGAATATTGTGATCCCATCCCCTATAATGTAATAACTACTGGGCGTTACACATACAGCTTGAGGTCGTGGGATATCCATCGGGCGTTACATCCACCTTGAGTCCGTGGGGTGATAAGTGGCGTTCACATCCGCATGAGCCCCCTCCGGGAGCGAACAAATTGAGACGTTTCACCTTTCTATGGCAAGTGTATAACTTCCACCTTCCTCCTTAATGTGTCCGTCCAAATCAAATAAGATAAGAAATAGAGTCTCCACTAAAATAAGAGGAGAAAAACAAATTCCATATAACATCTATAAAGGTAAGAAAGAAGAGCCTTAGTCTTATCCTTAGTTCCATGGACACTCTAGTTCAAGCTAGATGCAGTAGAGACTATTAGCTGTAGAGTTTATTAGCCTTAGTCGGTAGCCCTAGTTCAAGCCTTCGAGTTCAAGCCTTAGAGAGTGAAAGACTTACGGTAAGTGCCTAAAGGTGGACTAGCCTTAGCTTTAAGGTCAGTACTAGCTAGAAAGACTCCTTACGGTTGTCTACATCCATATGGACTTAGAGTTAAAGCGCAATAGAAATAAGCCTTAAGTCTCCATTATTTGAAAGAGTTCCGTGCCTTATGGCTTACGAGAAAAGCGTCCCATCATTCACTGACAGATCGCGTCCCCTTCATCACCCGTATCGCGGTCCGACAAACTCCCCGTCTTACGGGAGAGGCTTTGATCGAGTGAACTGATTGATTGGATTCTATCAACTTATGAGTCTTACGAAAAAGCCGTTCCATATAAGGAGTCTTATAAGAAAAGCGTTCCCAACTGATGAGTCTTACGAAAAGAGCGTTCCCACCAAGCACTGACCCATCTTCTAAGAATAGCGTACCAAATGAAACCATCTGTCAAGAAAGGCGTTCCCCATATTCCCCAGATTCTACAGGCCCGCATTCTCACATTCTCACATTTCCCAGTCCCGCATTCTCCAATCCGTATTCCCCAGTACATGACCCATTACCCTCTAAGTTCCCCTACCAGTATGCATACCCGTATTCCGTTCAATCCGCATTACCCATTACCGCCTTCCCCATTCACCTCACCTTTCACTTACCGGTACGGAACACAGTGACACAATAAGGTTTTTCCACTAAGTAAGTAGGTGTTTCCGATGATGAGGTGGAGGTTCTTTCCAATGAAGTGACACGATGATGTGAGTTAGTTAGATTAGGTTCCACGACATAAGGGTTCCACGATGAGGTTCAATTAGGTTAGGTACGATGCTTGATTTTACACGATGCTGGTTCGCTGCTTTCGGTTCGCTGATCCGGTATCAATATATCATATCTCAGGCAGGTAGGCTCCTCCACTCCACTTCGGGCTGTTGTAAACTCTTTCGGCGAACTGTGGACTTGAGGTTTTCACATCCCTATGGTTGGAGTAAGTTCGTAAGCATAAGTTCGTAAGCAATCAATCAATAGCGGGTAGGTTTTTATGGTGGGCTTTCGTTTCACTGTGTCCTTTTGGTTCTTCGCTGATCAGCAAGATCTAATCTCTCTTCGGGGTTGACAAAATGATTGAACCTGTGCGTCATACCTACCTGTGATCGATCTATCTTACCGCCTGCCTGAGTGAGGAGATCTGATCTCGACCTACTTAGATATTCTCTCGACCTTCCTGCCTTCAACTTACTGCCTTGCCTGAGAGATCTTGCTGCCTTATCCCGCCGCCTTACTTACTGCTTCGACCTTGCGACGACCTGCCTTCGATCTATTATGCTGAGATCTCGATTCTTGTGAACTGGTGGGGTGGAGACAATGAACTGGGGATGCTCTTGCTGGATAGACCTAACAAACCGAGGAGGCTAGAATAGAGAGAAGAAAACGACCCCGCGGGATGAGATTACTTACGCAATTATGGACGGATCTTTTTTGTATTTACTTATTGGGTGGGGGGCGGCTGCTGCGGGCTGGGATAAGAAACCGGTGCTCGTTCCAAATATGGGGGCAGTATAGCGGGCAGTAGCAGAAGGAAGGGCGGGTTGTTTCGGTAGCGCTTATTAACAAGGCTCCTTTGTTGGTCATGAATAATAACGAGAGATTCTTTCAGTCAAGCGCCCTTCCATCAGATTCTTATCTGGTTGGTTGGGGGAGATAGATCTATGGCATGAAAAGACAGAAAGGTTGGAGGGAGAGGAGAAAAGTTTTATATTGGTTTTGAGATAACATAGCTATATAAATGAGTGGGAGGTTGCACTCTACAAGGTCAACAGTGGATACGACCGAAGCTAATCAATCGAATATCTCATCGTGTGTAAAGTCCTTCCTCATAACTATATCACCCATCGTATCACAGTTCACCCGTTGAACCAACACTGCCCACACCTGCCTTCCTCGATGCTTATTGGGTGGTGGGCTTAATCATTATATATGTCATTACGCTTTGATTTCTTTTGGGGGCTGGATGAATGAGGGAGATTCCAGTCATGATGCGCTTTAAGGCTCGACCATAAGGATAGGAATTATATATGTCATTATGGTTTTTAATTCATTCATCGATGTATGAATTGATTGAAAGGGTTGATAAGGACCTGACTGGCTGGGTTTCTCAGGACCTTACCGCCTGAAAGGACCCTTTCTTTTTTGACCTCGTCTTCTGTTTCCAAGTTCCCGCCATAAGAATAAGATGCGGAAGCTTCAGGGGTGAGCTGGGCGAACAAGAAAGAGCAGATACGTATTGAAATAAGAAAGATCCCGCGCATGAGGAAGTGGTATCTCTTTCCTTCCACTCCGGCATCGTGGTGAATAGGTAAAGAGACGCTCGGTCCAACATGGAGGGAGTTAGTCATTCATGCATTGGGCCAATCAATCTGGCTTGTTTGGAGCAGCTTCGTGATATGGGATAACCCAACTTCACATTGAAAGTGGCGTTTTCTGTTTGAAGAATTGATTTGAATAAGTTTCACACGGCTAGCGGGGAGGGCAAAGCTAGGATAAATTGGATTGCTGGCTGGCTGGTCGATTAACCGAGGAGGGCCTTCCGGGCGGCTGGTTGAACCCGTGGATGCTAGAACGTGACGCTGGCTGGGAGAACCCGAAGCCGGGAGAACCCGAGGCTGGATGACTAGATGGCTGGATAAGAGTTACTGCCGGTTGGGAGAAGAAATGAAACGGGACGGGATCACTGGTTGAATAATCACCGAGGGCTCGCTTGCGAACTGGCTTTATGAAGCTTACCACCACACAATGAGAAAGAAGGCCCCTATGTACCCACCTAAAGACATTGATACATCATGTTGTTGCCATACCAGCATATCAATGAAGATATTATGTGTTATCACAAGACGAAGAGAGAAAGCATCATACCCGCCAAGAGAAAAGAGAAGTTCCCCATCGTTCCTACATACCCGAGATAGGATATTTTCCCCCATGCGCCACCTACAATAGGATGGCTAGACGTGTTGCTAGACCTAACAACCCGAGAATGGCACCCGCCGTCACACCCATTCATCGACCCACCATACGACGCAAGAGATGTTGTTACCCCATTTGCCACCGAACGAGACACATCTACCTGCACGAATGAATAAGAACGCCAAGAACTAGGGGCGTTAACCTAAAGCCACAGTTCAGAACAGCCAGCCCTCAGTTCTCAAATCACCCAGTTCAACAGAACACAGTTCAAACCTCCAGTCCACAGTTCGTCTGAAATAATTCACAGTTAACCCATCATCTAAGCACTCATTGAACCCAGCGAGTGAGACACGAAATGGAATCCTATCCTCCCGAGTTAGGTTCCAATAGATTTCAAGTCCGGGTCAAGAGATAGACTAAATAGGTTAGGCAAGAGTTAGGCAAGATATATAATGACATCGTTCCGATAGATAGCTGGTTGGGCTTGTTGGTATGGGGTAAGAAGGCCCTCTGTTCCGCATATCCGATCTCTTATCCGCATATGCGGCAAAGGCACATTTGCTAAGCTCTCCTCAGTGAGTTAGGGCTATCCTTTATACTAGATATAGATATACTATACTATAGTGTAGTGTCTATATATAGATATATATATTATACATTATACTATGTTAGTCAGTCTGCCTCTCCCTGAGGCCTAATTGACCTAATCTGCTGCTTATCCCTAACTCCCTAACTAGCAGGAAGAACCTTCCCTCCTACTATAGGACGCTACTTCCAGAGAACGAATGAAAGCTTTCCTTCCAATCTGGTTTCCCTATTGGAGAGAATGAATAGAGACCTACCTTAATCAATATGCTTTAAGCCTGCCTGGATTGGGTGTTCAGCAATATGCTTCCTTGGTCCCCAGCCTATCCTACCTAGGGTGTAAGCCTGCCTATTAGGTTAGGAGCTCGTGATTTTCTCTTTTTTCTAAATAGAACCAAAGATGTGTTTCCTAGATAATGGATTGTTCATCTGGATGACTAACTATCTTTAGTGCGTTTAAGCCTGCGCGCCACGTAATAGGGAAGATGGAGGCAATAGCTACGGAAGACGGAAGATGGAGGCTTTGAAACAGTAGGGCAGACAGCCACTGAGATCTCCGACCCACCCACCCCAATCCCCGAGGGGAGAGGAATTATGGAAAGAAGAAACGACCCGACGACTCCTTCTATCGCTAGCTGTTGGGCTGATAAGCTGTGACCCAACCTAACCTAATAGGGCTGAGATGCTGTTACCGAACCTGAACCATCGCTAGCTAACTAACCTGCCAAGCAATAAAACCTACCACTGATGAACCGATACCGGTTAACCCTACCGCCATCGCTCAAGCTATCGAGAAAGCTCGCCTACCCCTGCTTCCGCTTTGGATGACCTGCGACTGGTGCTGGCTTTCGAACAACAAGCTCTCGATCAGGAACCGTACAAAGGGAAGCTACGGGCTCTCGATTATATACAAGATTATGCGCTGCTTTCACTCGTTCAACCATATTGCCTAGGGCTCCACGGATCGGAACAGGCAGCCATCTAGCAATGCTAGCAACGGAAGCTAGCGAGCAGAACGACAACAAAAGCAAGAGCTACCGAGCAGAGAGTTTCTAAATTAAGCGCAAAATGAACAGCTAGTAATAGCTACTTCTCAGTACCGAATAGCGAGGGAAGGGATAGCTACTCGACATTATAACCAATAGATACAAGGGATCATAGATACCTTATACCCATGCTAAAGACCTTGCTAACCATCCATCTTGTATCGTGTGTCACATAGATAGCCGGAGAGAATAGAAGGAGGGGGGAAGGCAGCATCAGGGACGGGGACACCACCAGCAGGCGGAGAGACAGGAGAGGCAGAGACGGTTTAAGAAGAAGCAATGGTGAAAGCTTTTATTCCCCAATCCAAAACGAAAGTCAAACGCCCATTACTGCGTCTGGTTTATCTAGTCAAACGCTCCATGCCTTATCAAGGTGCGTCTGGTTGGCTTTATAAAACGACCCAATATGCGTCTGGTTGGCTTTATAAAACGACCCAAGTGCTAATGGTTTGCTTAGTCAAATGCTCAATGCCCGTAACCTACCTTAGGTATTACAAATTATACCACCTGCAGGCAGGTAATCGTTAACCTATGATGTTGGGATTGGTAGAAGCAATGTTGCTGGCTCCTGGCTTAAGCTGGTGGGTTACTTAGATGGCGAGCTTTCTGGCTTGGCTTGCTTTATGGCTATGGGTGGGTCTATAGGATCTACTGAGTCGACTGCTTTATCGACTGGGTCAACCTGCCTTTGCTCCCTCTGCCCTTGCCCTTCCGACTGGCTTGATGGCACGACTTGCTGGCACGAATATTTATGAAGCTAGGTAGGGTTCGGAGACTGGTATCGGGATTTGTGGATGGGATCGGTATCGGCATAGCATTCAGGATTTGCTTCTAGGAAATCACTCTCATTATATATGTCATTACGGCAGCAAATGAATTGGATTCAAGTCCTCTCCTTATATTGAGAGCCCTGCCGGCCCTTGATGCTTATTGGGTGGGGGGCGGTGGTCGAGCGTGCTCCGCATCCTCTCCTTATCAGTCGAGCCCCCTGTCGGGTCCTTGCTTTCCTAACGTCAAGCAAGCACTACGTTCCTTGCACTAGGAAGCGCAAGCCCCTCCGGGTCCTTGCCCGGTGCGGACAAGCAATAAATTACCTTGCACTAGGAAGCGCAAGCCCCTCCGGGACCTTGCCCTTCCTATTTCTTCTCTGGCGGCTTCGCACCTTGCCTTCCTTTCCATTAATTCCAGCCTGACAGACAGATTGATTGGGTCATTAGCAGCCTTCTTTCCATCGGATCGAACCAATGAATAGCCTAGTTCCTTCCCACCCCTCTTACTACTTCTTAGCTTACTTTCTTACCTACCTAGTGAATCAAGCCATCCCACCTATCATAACTCATCTGGTACACCAGTCTACTCATGCCTACCTAGCTTGAGTGAAGGTCAGATCACCTACCCTACCCTATTCCCTCAGAGCTCAGCATGCCAAAACAGAGGTGTTGCATACTCCGATAAGAGGTTGCAAACTCCGATAAGAGCCCCCCTAGTCCCATTTCTCTTTGTCCAGAACATTGCTCCATCCTGCCCTTCTTGTTTCCGTCCCCCCCCCGGACAAGAGAACGACCGCTCTTGCTTGCCCGTGGGTCCCATCAGCCGTATAACCGTCGGTATAGTTTGGATATAACGCCCCTTGCTCCCCATTACCAATTGCTGGATGGCATGGATGGTCGTCTTACTTCTTGCTTGATCGGATCGGATGGATCGGGCCCATAAACCCTCCTGGATCGGATGAAGAGCTGGCTTGGCTTTAATTGGCAGAACGATGTTTCAGATGCTAAAGACTTTGCCGAACCACCCCACCTCGTTGCTATCGAACCTACCTCAACATGCCAACCTTAGGACCTATGAGAGAACCAACCATTCCTACCCGCCCTGATTCCGATCAACCTACCGATTTGAAGCATGACGACCCGACAAAAAACCCATATGGCGATTACCCATGAAGGATGTGGTGCTGGTCCATACTGAAGATATTGCTTTCACTCCGTGCCTCACTTTCTTTTTTCTTGCTGCCAGTACAGGAAGGAACTATCTCGCCTTTCTACTGGCCTTATGATGGGGGATCATACCTAAATTCGACCTCGGAAGGCAGATCCAGCACTGTGAAAGAAGCAGCCCCTGCCTTACTACTATTTGATGCCATCTTGGACAGGGAGGTTTCTTCATGGCCTGGGATCAAGAAGGAGACCAATCCGTAGGCGTTAAGCAAGGGGAGAGATAGTAGACGCCATCACTCTACCGCAATGGATTTACTCCACTTATATATCGCTCAAGGCTGCGCCATCATGGCATCAACACCAGAATTTTGTCCCGATTCCTTCCGTCTTCACACTCACTTTCAAGCAGGAACGAGAAGGCCCTACTCACAGCAAGCAGACAGGCTCCACCTTTTCTTAATTAAGACTTGTGCGTAAGGAATAAGATCATAGATAGGGCAGGTAAGGAAAGAATACCCTATCGACATTCTATCTATAGATAGTCTTTCTACAAAGGGAGGAAACTCATTCTTTCAGCTAAGGGCTTTCCTGCAGCTAAGGACGTCGGGAACTCAGGGATGGCGGCAAGGGAGAATCTAATATATATATATCTTCGCAGGTCGGGAAGGGCTTACCCTATCCGCTATCAATCTATCTCCAGCTAGCAAAAGTACCTCCTCATAGTCAAGGTTCAATTGACTTATTTTGTGCCCCTCTCAAATAAGTAACTAAAAGGCGGTGGTCGAGCCTGCTTGCGCATCCTGAAAGGTCAACCCAGTAAGGTTCTTATAAACCAACCCTTCTAACGCGAAGTCAACCCTGAGTTATAGGGTCCTGGCTTTGTATTCCGGTCTCCTCAACCGGAAGAAAGATAAGCTCAGGGGGAAAGTAAACCCAGGGTGGAAGGTCTTGAAATGCCCCTTACTTTACGAATGAAGACCTCACTGTATCAAATTTGAGGGAAGGAAGGGGCGAGGATACAAGCCGCTCGATCCCCCCATCAGGGGAGAGAGGGTGAGGAGCGTAGGGACAAAAACGTTCTTTTTCCCTTCTTATATATTTCCACCCAACCGCCATTTTAGAGGGTTTCAACACGAAATGGGTTAGGGAAATTCTAACGAAAGTAATTGCCTAACGCCTTAAATGAGCGGGCTAAAGTAGTGACATTGTTAGGGAGTTATGTCTTCTCCGATACCTCCCTTCGGTCGGTTGAGCACATAAATGTCCGATACCTTCTGACGTCGGTCGAGCAACTTGTAGGAACTATTTGGGTGGAGGGGGTCATGAATTATATATGTCATTATGCATGAATGTCCGAAATGTCCGACCTTCCCGATTCGATCGGATGAAGAGATCTAATTTCGATCAACTTTGAGAGAGATTCTAACGGACCCTCATAACGAGAGAGCGGGTAACTCATTATATATGTAATTACGTCATGAATTATAGCAGTAACTACGCTATAGCAGATCATGTTGCTATTATATATGTCATTACCTTTCTTCTTCATATTTCGATCGATTCTTTTCTCAATTCTTCGATAGCGTAATTACGTATATAATTCATAAATGCTATATTACGTATATAATAATGACATATATCATAATACATTATTACATACCAGGCAGCTCATCAATAAAACCAGGACAATTTGAGAGGGCAAGCTATTCAATAGCCGCCCTCGTTTGTTCGGACCACAGAACCGAAGTCACCTGACTCACTCAAAGCATCCTTTTTTTCCAATTTCACACACATGGCATGGATGGTAGGTAGTTCATGGTTCATCATACTATATGATTTGACGCAATTTCCTGGTTCATCCCACCCATTATAGATAGAAGGACCTTCTTTTTCGCTCTGCTCAGGTCAACCGAAAATGAGAGGGTTGGTTATCCCCCCTATACTATGGCAGGAGTTCAGGTCATTAGTCAGGCAGGAGCTCAGGTCATGTTGGAAGGCAGGCCCACAGAGAATCAATATATAGCAGGTCAGGTAATGTTCTTTTTTGATTGGCCCCCCGTCTACCCAGCTAAACCTGTGCTTGTCTTATGACTTGCCTTACTAGCATAAGTTATGGCCTTACTAGCAATAGTCGATCCGTACTGGCTCCCCTTTACTGGCTCCCCTTCGACCGGTTCTCTTTCAAGGAGACGGATGGCTTGCTACTGGCTCTCCTACTCGTACTAGTTCTCTTCCCGTTAAGGTCAGAATCAAGGTCTTGCCAGGATTCTAGCGAGAACTAGAGGAATAGTCACTTTCACCACGCTTCCCCATTCTATTTGGCAGGAGGAAATACGGGCCATCCTAGCATAAGCGAGTCAACTCATAGGTGCGTAAGCTGGCCTATAGGTGCGTATCTCTGACTTGCCTAATGACAAGGAAGGATAGCTTGCTTCTTACTTTCCATCCAGAGTAGATCCATCACTTACTCTTACTTACTCTAGTAGATCTTCTTTCTCTTACTTCAGTATCTTACTTACTCTTACTTAGGAGAGCTAGGTTATTACTTACTTATGACTTACTTAGAGTAGTTAGCCAGGGAGTAATTAGAAAGACTTACTTACCAATCAAGGAGGAGGTGTAAGGCTTACCTCACAAAGAAGGGAGTCGTTTTCCAATGGCTGCTCTTTAGGGGCTGAATGGCTTATGGGCTCTTTAGGGGCTGACTGGCTTAATGGCTTATCAACTGGATGGCGGCTTTAAGTCTGAAAATGACTCATTGATTTAGGTTTGACGGGAAGAATATAAAGGGCTGATAACTACTCCTTTATTGGTAGGTCACTGCTCCGATGATCTCCGAAGAGTAGTGACGAATGTGTGATTTTACCTCTCCCTTAATCATCGGTTGAGCGTGCTTCCTTGATGCTTATTGGGTGGGGGGCGTTGGTCGAGCGACTTCGTACCTCTCCTTATATTGAGAGCGTGCTTACGCACCCTAGAATTGCCAATTTGACCCTTTCTATATAATAAGAGGTGCAGATTCGCTATAGATGAGACTACTGAAAGCCTTGAATATGGGCGGGCACTGAAAAATGACTAAGAGTTGGGGTTAGGCGATTCAATGGGCATGACTGTTATTCTCCATCGACCCTCCCCTAATGACAAGCGGTGGTAAGTACCCACCCCCATTCATTTCTTATTCCCCAACCCACCCTTTAGTCGCAAGCAATCACATGTTTCTTCCTGGTTGCAACTCACAGCTCTAGCAGACATAAGGGTTACCTGCCCTTTAGTCGCAAGCAATCACATGGCATCTTTCATGGTAATACATTTTGGAACTTCAATCCCACCTCTATGTATTCCCAGGGATAGAATAGGTTGAAATACAAGCCCATTACTCATTTGATCGGCACTATTCTACCCGAATCCACCGGTGTAGGTAGTGATAGCGGAGTCAGCCTCTTTTCCTTCCGTTTCACCTAGCATGTGCGGCATTTAGAAGTATCTATTTCAGCCTTCAAGGTCTTTATTTGGACCAAATGGTCCAGTCCCTTCCTCTCCCCCATCACACCCACCCCTGCCAACATATGTTGTTAGAAGATTATGTTCCCCATTCCAAGAGCTTTATCGGTTCCCGCCCCTTCTCTCGTTCATCTATTTATAAGGGAAAAGCAAGTCATTGATCACTCTTTCCCCAGGTTGACCTTTGTAAGCGGATTGTGGGGACTAGCTGGACAGAAAAAATGTGTTTGTATGACCCCGGAGTCAATATTGAAAAGGTCGATCCGGGGCGATAGCTGGATGCTACGGTCATTATGTGTGTGCTACCGCGATAGCTGCTAGCCTAGTCTGATTGATGGGAAATAGCCCGCGAATTCTATTCCCACCTGGATAGGGGGATTTGAAACCGTCTCTCTGGTTCACTACTGGAGGATGATGGATCGTCACAGAAAAATCGCTCTCTTTTATCGAGTTCTATCTATTTAAGACGATGGAACATATTAGTCATGAGAATTGGAATGGCTGTATGTCGAAGCGACCTAACTCCGCAAACGGAGAATGAATGGTAGCAAACTCCCCTCTCTCCCCTTTCTTTTCATAATCATAAGCGGCCGTGGAATAGCAGGGCATGGTGGATGGATACAAACATAAAAAGAAGAGGGTACTAACGAACCGGGGGAATGGAAGGGAGCAGACTTTTCCCCGCCCCGCCCTTTCAAAGGCATAGTTGGATCTGACCCGGCATACCTATACTTATTGGTAGCCGGGAGCCTACTTCGAACGAGAGGGGTGTAAACACGATCCGCGGATGAATGGGGGAGACATAGACACAGCCCTGAAGGAAGGGGTTTCTTCTGGGAACCAATAGGGAAAAAAGGAGAAGTTCTTTCTTTCGCCCAGTTCCAATAATGGCATGAAAGAGTGTGCTTCCGAGTGCATGTTTCGTCTGACCGCCGTACCCAGAACCAGGAACCATGTCTGGCGGGGAATCGGGGGAAGAAGGTTTAGCCGCGCCTGGATCTGAACCCTTCTATTTCTTTTCGCCCGTTTCGTAACAGATTTGCGCATCCCACATCCTGGCTGGAATGTACCGCGCCCAGTTCCCCCGATTAAGCTAGGCCCAAGCTCCTCAAATAGGAGATGGAGGACCGGTAGGGGCTCGACTGTTAAGGAGAGGACCGGTAGGGGCTCACCATTCCGATGGTGAGGACCGGTAGGGGCTCGACTGTCAAGGACCTTTAGGTGCTCGACCATAAGGACCTTTAGGTGCTCGACTGTTAAGGACCTTTAGGTGCTCGACTGATAAGGACCTTTAGGTGCTCGACTGTTAAGGAGAGGAGAGGATGCGCAAGCATGCTCGACTGTTAACCCCCCAAACCAATAAGTAAACCCTAACCTTTAGGTGCTCGACTGATAAGGATGCGTAAGCAGGCTCGACTGATAAGGACCCTCACCATATGAATAGTGAGTGACCCCTCACCATATGAATAGTGAGTGGCTCCGCCCCTCTCCTTGACAGTCGAGCCCCTACCGGTCCTCACCATATGAATAGTGAGTGGCT
>Ga0213498_10000005_pt1 | contig 41419 bp, 32 predicted proteins | sample Lodgepole_Yose_4_FD_150981 | JGI IMG/M metagenome (GOLD analysis project Ga0213498, IMG submission 150981) | Leaf-associated microbial communities from Pinus contorta in Yosemite National Park, California, United States - Lodgepole_Yose_4 | ecosystem: Host-associated > Plants > Phyllosphere >...
TGCTCGACTGATAAGGACCTTTAGGTGCTCGACTGTTAAGGAGAGGAGAGGATGCGCAAGCATGCTCGACTGTTAACCCCCCAACCCAATAAGTAAACCCTAACCTTTAGGTGCTCGACCCCAGGTTGACTTATTGGGTGGGCCAATAAGTCAACCCAAGAGGAGAGGATGCGTAAGCAGGCTCGACTGATAAGGACCCTCACCATATGAATAGTGAGTGACCCCTAAAGAATATAGGGCCCTTTAGGGGGCTCGACTGATAAGGACCTTTAGGTGCTCGACCCCAGGTTGACTTATTGGGTGGGCCAATAAGTCAACCCAAGAGGAGAGGACCTTTAGGTGCTCGACTGTTAAGGACCCTTTAGGGTGCGTAAGCACGCTCGACTAATAAGGAGAGGGGGCTCGACTGATAAGGAGAGGAGAGGGCCGCCATCGAGAGGAGAGGAGAGGAGAGGATGCGGAAGCAGGCTCGACTAACAGGAGAGGAATTGGAAGCTTGCTTGACGTTAGGAAAGCAAGGTGCGAAGCCGCTTGCTCGACCAAAGAGAGAGCAAGGTACTTCTCATTGATTTGATTAGGCATAGATGCCTAATAGTATCAGTATCTATTACCAAGTGATGAGAGTAAGGCAAGCTCTCCTTCCTTGTCAAAGGACCATTGCAATAGTTGAGGTGGTAGGGGTATGGGATAAATAGGTTTGGTTGAGCGAGACCACTGGGTATGGGTGGGACTTCGTCAAGAAAGAGTTCCGGAGGAGATGGGAGGCGTGAAATAACTCGCCTATAGATAGTAGGGCGAATCATTGACTTTTTATAACTACTCATGCTAACGAAAGGAATGGTTCTTCCATGCATGCCGGCGAACCAGATATGCCAACTATAGAGTAGAGGGCCCTCCGGACCTAGCTCTCGTACGAGTTTCTGAGCAGTAGGAAGCACCAACCTTGTCCTCGTGTGGATCTCCACTTAGAAAGGAGGGGGCGATTCCCGCGGATGTTTTGGGGTCCTCCCTTCACAAGCCCTAAAAGAACCCTTCCTTAGTTTAGTTTTGCAAAGGGTAAGCTCAAGCGAGATGCCTCCTAAAGAGTCATAGAGGTGTGCTCTGTTTACTACCATCTTGTACCCCCGTAGGGCCCCTGCTGCACCATTGTATGCTTCATTCGACACATCGTTGTATGCTCCATTCGAGTCACTGGGTATGCTTCTTCAGGGAATTCTTGAATCCGTCGCTACGGCTCTTGACCGTGAGGAACTGGCAAAACGCCAAATTATTGTAGAACTGATCCGAGACAAAGAGGTCCACGAAGGTACTACTAGGCATGGGTAGCACTTGTTTCTCCCGCCCAGTTCTCTATCTCGTTCGGTGCTTGCACCCCTTTCTCCAGTAATCGCTCTCTATTCATCGCTTGATCTGCTTCTCAGTCTCTCAGTTAGGTTGGTTCGCCGAGAACGAGGTAGATAGGCCCATCATCCATACAGATTGGTTCGCCAGTGCTCCATTTCTTCCACCCACCCTATATGTACTTCTGTAACTAACACTTTTGTATATCCAATGAGAGATAAAGGCTGCCTTCGCTCATCCCTACCACCCCTTTAGCAGTGATTCGATCTCGCCCGACATCAATAGTTGTTTCATTTTGATCGATAAGTGGACAACTGCCAGAGCCCTACTATCTATAGGTTGCCGAAAGATTGGCTAAAACTTATAGATAGTTCCTGGTTATCCTAAAAGATAGTAAGTTCCTGGCCAATGAGTACACGAAATCGGGTGATTCGCTAGTGGGACCTTCTATGGTCCTTCTCCAGCGAACATGACCGGAAGAAGCAGGAGTCGTTGAAACAATCATTATAGAGTTCCCTCCCGGTTGGCTGGTCTCGAGCTTCCTTATCTATAAGTAAACACAATGACCCTTCTGGTTAGTTTTGCTAATACCAATATATAGAATACAAATATAGAGGATAGTCCCCTCTGGAAACCCCGGCACCTCAAAAAGAAAGACGGCTGTCTCGTTAAAGACTGCTGTCTCGTCGTTGGAGGAGATCCCCGCCAATGGATGAAGAGGATGCCGAACCCGAATCAGTCACTTGCCTTTTCCGTGCACCCAACCCCTATTGGTTTGATTGGGCCGTACCCCTCTGCCTGCCTCATGAATGGGGTTACCTCCTCTCCCCGGAGCACCGAAATGAATTAATAATCGGACAGCCTTTTCTCTGAGGGCACCTCGGGGCGATGCAATGAATGCACCTGCCTCCAAACTACTTTCTTCATCTGTTGACTTTGAAAGCCGAATGCTGCCCTACTATCGCAGGTGAAATGTCAGATATATGTGATATCGTTAAGCAGTAGCGATCATTACCGAACATGGAGGCAAGCGGTTTCTTTCTCTCTTTTTTTCGCTCTCATTATCAAACCTTCTCTTCCGGCAAGCGGTATCGATTATTGCCCAACTAGGAGGCAAGCTTTCGCGATCATTACCAAACATGGAAAACCATTATCTCTAAACCTCATTTGTGTAACCAGGCTCTAAGCAGCTTCTCTCCAGTGTAGCGTCCTGTTACTAGTCCAGGATAGATGGGTCTGGGGGGCCCCCGTACAGTGCTGCTGTCTGTCTGTGTTCTGCGGGTTTCCATTGTTAAGGGTAGAAGCGTCAGGCCTATTGTCCAGGGGTATTCGGATAGAGCTTCCTGGGCGGCAGGTTCCCAGAAAGTGTAATGTGTATCCGCTCTTTCTTGTTCACCAACCCCTTTCTTTCGCTCTCCGCTTATGGCTCCACTTCATGCTCTCATTGCTCGGCCCCCGGTAATCATTAATCATTCAAGAAAGAAGTAAAGAGAGCGTTCTGGGTATTTCACTTCATGCGGGGTTTTCACGCTGGGGAGTGCTGGTCAAGAGATCGAATGCTACCTTCCTGGTTCATATTCTCATGCTGGACTGGGTAATGGGGGCTGCTGACTGAAAGCGGGAATGCTTTTTTCATGTCGTACTGGGGGATGCATATTGGGGAATTTGGGTATGTGGGCGTATGTGGGGCAGTAAAGATAGAAAGCATACAGGGCCATCCTTCTTCCTGGGCGAGGTGTCCTTGCACTCGGAAGCGCAAGACCCTCCGGACCTTCCTTCCTGGGCTACTGGAAAAGAAATTCATGGGGAAAACGTGAAAGTGAGAGTATCAAGGGTATGTAAAAGAAAGCGTTAATGGGTAAGGGTACGCCTCTTTTGTCATCTGGGTCATTGCTTGGTGGGACCGCTCTTCTCGTAAGATTGAGAGGATCAAACCAATTACCACTACTGCTAGCCAATACCCGAGAGAGCAGTGTGTGAGCTGCCGCTAGCCAATACACGGGAGCCAATAGAGAGATGCCGAGAGCCACTAGTTGATGATGCAGTTGTTCGATACAGGTGGCGGTGTATTCTTTCGTCTGTCTGTGAACCGATCGATGTCTTCTTTTGTCTGTTTGGGAAACGATGCACGATGCTTACTTACGTTGATACGCAATTCGAAGAGCTGGGCTAAAGGCCCTGTTGACCGATCCACCCACCCGGTACACGACCTCCCCCGGGAAAAGGCGAACCAAGATCTATTACGTTGTTCTGGTTCGATTTCGGATTGATCTCCTCTGCGGTTCGTGCCGTTGTAAAGTCGATCAGGCTAACGAGGCTAAATGGGTTGTTTCAGAAGAATAATGTATAATTCAGTCCTACTGGCCCCACCTGGTTATACAGTCTTAAGAGCAATAATGAATAAGTAAGCCAACATGCTTTGAAAGTGATTACTCACGTAATATTAGCTAGACCTGGAACAGCTCCTGGGTATGTAACTACTGCTGGGTAAGGAACTGCTATGACTGGGTCGTAAGGAACTACTACTAGTGGGCCAGGAACTGCCGCTCGTGCTGCTACTTAGTATGAATCACTTCATGGAGAAATGGGTTCTTCAACAGGTGCTTTCACTCGTTCAACTGGCTCTTATGCTGTTGGTGGATCGACTCCTGCCCTTCTAGCTGATAGCTTTGTGACTGGTCCTGGGGATGCTACTGGTGCTTTCATTCGGTCAAATGCAACAACTGGTATTGGTGCTGGTGGCTATGGATTTGGGTAAACGGAGTTAACAGGCACTGGATATAGATATATATATATAAGGTATAAGGAGTAAATAGGTAATCTGAATCTTATTGCGATAGGCTAGTGAAAGCTCTGTGCTGATAGATACGAAGCTCGGAGTTACTGTTCGGAGTTCGGGGAAAGCAATACAGCTTTCATATCTGTCTTGGCGAGGTAGGATTTGATATCTGGTAAATCGTGTCTGTCTTGGATCGCCCAAGGCACATCTTCCGATTCTCCGACAGGCACCATAGAGGGAGAAGCCCTCGATTATCCAGCCTTCGATTCGCCGATCCAGTTCTCCGCAAGTTTCTGACTTAGAGTGCATAATAAACAAAACAGAGCCCTACCCTACGAAAAGGAAGATCCCTACCTTACCGAAACGAAGAAAGGAATCTATGTAGAGAAGCGCTGCTTGAAACTCATAGAGTAGACGTTAGCGTCGTACCTAGCTATTGGCTATTTCTAGTATGGTACAAGAGGAGAATCCGCCTATCAATTAGCATTTACGAGTGAGCAAAGGGAATCTCTCTTTCCAGAGAGATGTTTCATCCGCTATCAGGTTCTTAGAGGATGCGCAAGTACAACAAAAAAATTCCACCTTCCTCCTTATCACTAGGAGAAACTGCCCTTTACTAGTCTTATAAGTAAGTCCCACCATGGTGAAATAGACTTCTTAGTCCATTCTTAGTCCATGCAGTCCATGCATTAATACGTTGTTCATGTAGTACCCACTAGATATAATACTTTCTTTCCGACATTACCCACCAGAAATTTCTTTATCGATGGCCTCTCAGCAGGTTCGGTAGGTCTTCTTGATTAGTTCAAGGTATTGATTAGTTCCCATGCATGCTGCCTTACTGTCTGAGCTATAGGTCCCTTAGAGGTTAGGCCCATGGTCCTCCGGTATTATTAGTCGGTATTATTAGTCCCTGGTCTCTATTTATTCCCTAACCACCATAGAGTCAATACTCTTAGCTTCTGAGTCAGCCCTCTTAGAGTGAACCCCACCCTATATGCCTACTAGTCCATAATGTGTCCGTCAAAAAAGAGAAATATATAGACCACCCATCATAGAGCTGCTCTAGGGAATCAGCTTCTTTTTTTCCTTGCCCCCGGAGGGACAAGCGGCTTCGCACCTTGGTCTATATACGTGTTAACATATGATATTGCATTTATGCTTTATACCCGCCCATCTAGACGTCCTTGCTATATTCTTTATATACGAGCTCGCATGGAGACGTTTACAAAGTCCATTGTCACAATAAATCAATACTTAGAGTTGGAATTGAGGACCGCCACTGTCGATGCAATCAATGTAAGTGCCGCTACAAACAAGTGTTTATGCATCGTTAAAACAACCTTAATGAGTAGTGCAATCTTAGTTATAATAAGTTTATGCTGTCGATCCATTCGAGCCAGGTTGTGATGTCAGAGCTGATATACTTGTAAGGCTGGGGAATCTTCTACTCGGACTTCTCCGCTATGATACTTGCATTGATACGGCCTAAGGTTCCCATTTTCGTTAAAGCTAGTATCAACAAGCTCCCCGTTCAGCCGTAGTCTTAAGCTGTAGTGTCAGAACTCAAGGTCTTAGCACTCTTGCCTTAAGGTCTAGCAGCCTTAGTCCTTATTCATTAGCTGCATGGACTGCCTTAGCGCCGCCTTCCTTTGTAGCTTCCGAGTAGAACTACTAGTGAGTAAGGTTTACACTACTAGATAGAGCTGTATAGAAAGTACTAATTCTCCATCGATATATGAGCTCGCATGGAGAATTAGTACTTGTACGTTCGCTTTAGCTCAGCATAGTTCAATCTATCTCTTTAGTTCACAATAGAAATTCTATTTATAACTAGTTGTTACTAGTGTTATATACTTGTAGTAAATCTTAGTTTGAAAGCCAATGTATCATCCATATTGTCATAGGGCTCCTTTTCATACAGCCAATCATATTGCATATCTACGATTCACTTCTCCATTTGTAAGCCGGAAGAGGAATAATCAACACCCATTCATTAGGTCTTGCCTTACACTTAAGTAAGAGCCATACGGTATTTGAAGTTATCCTCTTTCTTCTAGTTTCAATGAACCCATATAGAGTGATGAACAAGCTCTACTAAAGTAACTACTACCCCTAAGGTATTGCCGTAATCTGCCCTTCTTTCCGCCTTAGCCTTCAGCCAAGCCGAACTAGCTACTGCTTTAGTCCGTTCTTATAAGTAAGTAAGTCCCATGCAGTAGTCCCCATGCATTAATACGTTCAATGTAGTACCACCCATGTCCAGAAATTCCAGTTTCTATGTCTTATTATCTCATAAAAGAAAAGAAGAAGAAATCTGGATCTAATGAAACTAGCTCTATTCCACCAAAACTCATTTACCTATGCTACAACACTAGGACAACACTAGACAGAACTAAGTTAGTATTATCTTGCCCTTCCTGCTTTAGCTGAAGTCCGTCTCTCGTACCTTGGGAATGGATTCACGTTTTGATATTTGAAAGAAAGAGGAGAACTACTGGGGAGTTTTGTCAGTTCCTACTCTCCTACCTAAACAATATTATGTTCAATGGAATATACTGGCATAGATACGTTTCAACTTTCCATTACTACAACCTATTATTCATTATGATATCGCCATGGAAACGTCCTCGCCCTCCTTATGTCAGGCGAGCCCTACGTCCTGGAATGGCAAATTTTTCATCTATGCTAACACTCTGCCTTACCTTTCACCGGCCTCTTTCTTATTCTCTTTTTCAAATTCTGAAATAAGAACGTAAGTGTACGACGGATGAAATCGACGGAAGCAGGTAGGAAGAAAATGTATGGATTTCTCTTGTTTTAATGGAGCAGAAGCCATAAACTGAAACAATTTCATTAAGCCCGTGTCAACCACTTCCCCCTAGGGAGAAACTGCCTTAAATGGACTAGTTCAGTAAGAAGAACATCAACTTTAGTTCCCCAATGAGTGGCGGCATTATTCATTCATCGAACCCATAAAAAGAATGAGGTTGTGACAAAGGAACGCCAAATGAGAAAGGTTTTGAAATCTGTCCCAACCAAACAAACATGGTAGATTCAATTAAAGAAATGATGGGGGTGCTATTGAAACTGGTGGAGACTAAGAACCTCTTCTTGGGTACAGTGTATTGAGAAAACAGTACACGTCGAACTGGGTGGTGGGCATGGTGTCACCACTTACTTGCTTTAGCCTTACTACTCATAGAGGAGAGACTTGGTAATAGCTCTAGCTCTACTAACTCTAGCCATTGATGCAAGTATAACGTATATATGTATCATATGTATAGATACCAACAGGAAGAATAGGCTTTCACGTATTTGAACTATGCCTACTTTGGTGAACCTCATATCTTCCATTTGCTTGTGGGAACTTGGCTCAACAACCTCCCCTCCCTGAATAGCTCTTGGAACTAATAAGAAAGGGAGACTAAAGCAAGTAGTAGAGCGGAAACAACAGGATAGCATAGTTTGTTTTTTTCAATAGGTCAGGGAGGAGCCTCCATGGTCCCAGGTCAAATAGGCAGCACCCCACATAGCAAGTCGAATTTCAGATTTCATATTACAAAATCATTGCAACAAAAAACGACAATTAGTTTCATAGAGAAGAAAGAGCCATGATGCTTAGTTCAGCAAAGGCCAAGGCTAATGCAAAAAGTGCCAGCTAATTTCTTCTCTTTATTGCAACGGGACAGAGCTACTGGAACTACTACTATAGCTGAGCTAGGAACCACTTCAGACTCAGGCTATTACGCAGATTCTTCATCTTATTTATAATGGATACTTTTTCTCATCTTATTTTCTTTTGGGGACTGAACTTTTCTTGCCTTTATCTTGGAATTGAGTGCACGGGATATAGCATATGTTTTTGGACCGCCTCACCGCCAATACGTGCTGTTGTCCGCCCGTTGCACCGGCCCCAGCAGCTCAAACTATGTGTGCCCTCAAAAGACCCTCTGAAAATGTGACACTTGCGATGAGACTGGCTATTGAAGGTTGAAGGTTGTTGAAGGCTTCCTCTGCTGGCAAAAAGGGTAAGGCCGGTAGCAAGTCGTTGTTAGAACTACAGCTTATGAAAACTACAATGGAAAGGTTAAACGCATAGATGCGAGTCTAAAAAGTCTTAGGAAACATGCACAACTGCAGACTGCTCACAGGTAGGCCTCCTAGTTTATCGGGTCTGTGTTGAAGGCCAGGTATGTAATATGGGGTTCTCTGAGCAATTACCTAAATCTAATTGATTCTGACAACAGCTAATTAGAACTATATGATTCTTCCCAATTAGCCGCGGAGTCTCCTCTATCATTGGACTGAAGTTGAACTATTGAATGTAAAAACTACTATGAGTTGGATTAAGGAATGGGACTTTTGAAGTCTGCAGTGATACAATGACTATTGGCTAATGCTCCCATATGTATGAATCAAATTGGTTGTTGTCGGAGCCTGCCCTTATTAAGAAAGGAAAGGAGGACCCTGTTTCACTAGAGTGATTTCCATGGAGTAAGGGGTGCTAAGGAGCACCTACCTCTGGATCCTTCCCACACAGTGCCTTCCCCAGGTCCCTCTAAACCCATATTATGCTCAGCCCTAGTCGTTAGGCCAGGTCAATAAGTCAACTTCGTGATCCCACACATTCGTGCGTCACTCCATTTTCACACTTCTCTTCTGGTCGTTCTCTTTCGTCTCTTTCAATTCCTTTTTCCCCCTGATTCCTTTACCTACGTGATTAGGTAATCCTTATCTTTATTGATTCCCCTAACTCAAGTGCATCTCCTATTATATATGATATGATTCATTCCATATTTCCACTAATTAGATAGAGATAGCACAGCAACACTGGCCGATAGGATAAGGACACACATCACAGGAGGTACCCAAGAGGAAGGAGTTAGTTCACCCATCGAGTCAATGAACAGATTGATTATGTTCCCATTTCCCACCAAAAGACATTGAACATGTTGGTTACATATGATGCATATCCCCTACAGCACTACAGTTGCCAACAGACGACACGAGAAGATGTCCCCCATCATCAATGGCTGATAGGAGAAGGATACCATCAATGGATACCCGTTCACCACATACCCGCCGAGTCAACATCACAACATGCAACATCACCCAACACGGTACGGTATGAAGCCGAGCGAGTGAGTGAGCCACAGCCAGAGGGTCCTTGTCAATAGCAGCCAGTTCATTGCCAGTCGTAGCCATACAGTCAGAGACAGACTGACATACCCGACTGAGAAGAGAGGACATACCCCTCATGATACGGTAGGTATGGTTTACACGCTCTAAGGAAAACTCCCTGATGATTGACCCCACGTGCCGCTTGCCGAAGGTAGGTCTCTTGCTCACTTACGAGATAACCAGACCTAGGGACCTAGACCAACCAGCTCACCAACAACAGTCCAGTCCCAATAGCCAGAAGTTTTTGAATCACGCCCTGCCCAACACGGTACGGGTCGATTCGCCATGTCAATTCGGTGATGCTGAGATGCAGCAGAGGGCACAAGCGGCGAACCTTCGTGTCGCTGAGAATAGATATAGATAGATTTCTATAGAGATATCCGTCCGTGTATAGGTAGGATACCCATCTCCATATCTAACTAAGTATATGGCATGATATGACCCATCCGAATCCATATTTGCAGCATTTCCCACCCCTTAATGAACCCACTCTCTTGTCCAGCTTAAGTCGTAGGAGAAGCAAAGGTAGCAAGAGAAGCAGGTGGTTCGTGTGGTTCAGTAGCAGATTCTGTCGATTACTTTGATCCAGCACCAAAGCAAGCGATCTAAGCCCACCACCTGCCCTTTCTTTACCTTTGACTTCGACTTCTGCTTCAACCTTCCGATCCCTTAACTGCTTGCTCAGCGTTAGAGTACTGCTTGTGTGATAGTACTGCTTATTGAACACCTTCCGACGAAGACCTTGAGCTGCTTCCTTCCTGCTTTGACCTTTACTGCTTTGCTCAAATAATACAACCCTTGACACCCGCCCTAACTCCATCGGACCTTTCTTTCCACCCATCGAACCAACCCCGCAACACAGATTCTTCCTTCGTCCGGTGGCTCACGCACGCCTCCACACAGACACATCTAGGCAGGAAGCACTAAGTAGTAGCGCGCCTGTTCTTTTCTTTAGACCGGATTTGACAGATTCTACTCAAATTGGTAATCATAATTGGCACTATGTAACTAAAATTGTATATTAACGTATCTAATGCGTATGTCCCTGGGTCTACGAGTTGGTGTAAGGTGCTTTGAAAGCAAGGTATCGATAAGCCATTCGGGTAAGCGAGGTTTCACTGTGGACTTGAGGTGAACTGAGGGCTTGAGGTTCACGTCCCTAGGTCTTGGTGGTGGTCTCATGTGGGTCCGTCGTTTTTGGTGGGATGGTAAAGAGAGAATATATCAGGAGGTAGAGAGATCATAGATCGGGGATAGATAGATCAGAGATCAGGAGAGATAGCTAGAGATACGATCAGCAAAATCGAGACGGACAGGTAGCAAGTTCGATCGATCAGTTCGAAGGATCGGTTTCATTCAGCCTCCCACCTCGCTCCCCCACCAAGGGGGGGGTTATAACGTTACACTAAGCGAAGCGCCCCGTGTTCATTCAGTGTGCTGGCTGTGGTGGTGACGGGTGAACTTATTAACGATGGGACGGTGGGCTGATTCGTGAGGTGCCAAGGTCGAGGGGGGAAAGTTCGATCTCAGGCAAGCAGGAATCACGTACGTAAGTAATTGCATTCTGCCGGTTCGTTTTCTTCTCCTACTCCTAGCTGGCCGGGGTGAATTCGACCAGCAAGCAGCCATCCATGTTCGTCAAGCCTAAAAGCAAGCCGTGTCAAGTTCATCATCCATCTCCAGTTCGCAAGAAGAGATCGACGGGTATCATCAATCGAGAGATCAGGAAGGCAGGTATCAATATCGAAGATCTCAGGCAGGCGGGAAGATAGATCGATCACAGCAGATAGTTTTTGCCACTGCGGTCTTTCGGTTCACGTCCCTAGGTCTTGGTGTTCTGGCTCTTGTAGGTCTCCAGGTCGAGGAGGTCGAGAATCGATCGGGTATAGAGATCAGCAGCAATCGGGCAGTTCTCAATTGAGAATCAATCATCGGGTGGAAGGATCGATTTCAATCAATCGGTGCTGCTCTTATTGTTGATCTCAGCGTTAAGCCACGTTCTTAGTGGATCGTGTGGGGTCGCAAGGGCTAGGAGGTCTAGATCTTCTCGATCAGGTCTAGATCTTCTCGATCAGGCATTGATCAATCGATAATAGATCGGGTGTATCGGTTTCCTCCTTCAGTCTCCTACCTACCTCGCTCGCCTTCCTAGGGCGCATATAACGTTACATAAGCGAAGCGTCCCGTGTATAGTTGTCGGTGCTCTTGTAGCGCGAAGCATAGTCGTTGGTTTGGACCAGTTCTTCCATTGCTCCGTGCCCAATCCATGCCGTGTTGGATCGATATGGTCCCGTCCCGTATGGTGCAACTTGACTTCAATATCTCATATCGTGGCAACAACATGGGGAACTAAATATCTCCCGTATTATGTGATGGGGGAAACTCAATATCTCGTATCGTGTGATGTGGGAAATGGGTGTGATGGGTGCCACCTCGGGTTATATCGTCTATCCACACGTTCCCGCCTCACGTTCTAGCCAAACGGGTGAAACCAGCCTCGGTTTAGTTCGACCAGCCAAACGTTCTAGCATCACGGTCTAGCGTCAAAGGCAATCCGTCAAGTTCTTTCATCGTCGTCAGGTCGCAAGAAGAGAGATCCGTGTCTCAATCGAGATCCGGGTATCAATCGAGAGACAACCAGGTATCAAGAGAGAAGATCTAAGGTCTCTGGTTCGTTGCTCTTGTCAAGCAAAGCATAATCTCGGGTGGGTCTCGCCTCACTAGCGTCACGTGTCGTCTCGCCACACGGTCTAGGGTTACGTTCTCGCCTCACGGGTGGGTCTAGGGTAAAAGCAATCGCAGCAATCCTAGCTTTTCCATGCCCCCACGCAATAGTTCTAAACGTTGTGAAATGAGAATAGGAAGGTTTGGGTCTGCCCTGTAATTACCTCCTACCGGTAATTGCTAGTAACACAATAACGTATTAAAGCAGTTGGATGTTTTCTTTATAGTGACCGACATCCCTATCATTCGGGTTATAGGAGTTAGAAAGAACACCTCTTCCTTTGGCTGAGCCCTCGAGAACACAACAGTAATCTTTTGTCTTGTATTGTGTAAATAAAGAAAGAATCTTTTGTCTTGTGTCTTGTGTGAATGAATACAGCAGTTGCTCAGAGGAAGGAGTTATGACCGGGCTTCGCCTTAACAGTTCTATAGGAGTCCAGTCTGTTAGGGTTATAGAGGAGGGCTGTTGCACTGAATAACTCGGCTGTTGCATATAACTGAATCTAGGCAGTTGCGGGTAAGGAGTAGATAACAGGTAAGGCAGGGTAGGGGGTAAGTCTGAGAGAAATCCCTCACCATATGAATAGTGAGTGACCCCTCTCCTTGACAGTCGAGCCCCTACCGGTCCTCACCATATGAATAGTGAGTGTGCTAACGCACCCTCTCCTGGACAGTCGAGTGTGCTTACGCACCCTCACCATATGAATAGTGAGTGTGCTAACGCACCCTCTCCTGGACAGTCGAGTGTGCTTACGCACCCTCACCATCGGAATAGTGAGTGGCTCCGCCCCTAAAGAATATAGGGCCCTGTTCTTCGGGTTATAGTATTTAGAAAGAACACCCTTTACACCCTTGAAGGAAAGAAAAGCTTTTGCCTTTGGCCTTAACAAACAGTCAATAACAGCCTTTGCCAGTTATTAGGGTTATACAGTGAGTTATTAGGGTTATGGAGAAATGACGGACATACAGACATCCCGCTGGTTATTAGGGTTCTAGAGGCCAGTCATTAGGTGAACTGCTCTTCCTGCTCATCGCTATAGCTCTGAACGGTGTACCAGACAATGAATCACTAGGTAGGCAGTTGCGCATATAACTGAATATTCCTTATGAAGGAAGGGTAAGATTATTGCTAAGGGTAAGGGGCCTTGAAGTCAGGACCTGCTATTACCTGAGCTAGCTCTGCTATTCATGCATGCTCGTAAGTAATATGCCTGGCTGGTAGGTAGGGTGAAAATGTGGGGAACTTAATCAATATTCAGGGTCAAAGAAGATTATGATCGAAGAGGCAAGGCCTCTATAATCTATTCAGGGTCGCATCAAATCACGAAAAGCGTATTCAACATTGACTATATTCAGGGAAATCGCAATTGAGACAAGCTTTCTACATACGTTAACATGAACGGCCTTACCTTCATATTCAGAGGCCGGCCCAGCAACCAGAAACCCACTATTTCAATACACCCACCACAATTTCAAAGTACCTTTTCCAATAACGCCATTTCGGGGTTTGCTTTAACCGAGGCTATTGCTGCATTGTCTGCCTCAATGATGGCGTTTCTGATCTTCTTCTTATTCAACAATATGCTATTGATTCCAAGAGGACTATAATGAGGAGGATGATAAGGTCGGTCGGGAAGCAGGGTTGCTTAATTCTTACCGGCTCTTTCGGGGTAAAGGTAGTCCTTGTATTATTCCCCTAAATCTAGCTAGCTCAGGTGGTAGCAGGTCCTGAAATAGCTACTATGTATTCCCTCAATACTATGTATTCCCCTCAAGTAGCTATAAGGTAAGGTTCTAATATGAAATAACTCTACCTTGTCCTTATGTCAGGCTGTAACGCTTTGTTAGGGTGCCATAGATAAAGAGTGATATCGCGCCTTATATATGCAATTATGCTAGCCAGCGAGGAAGGTGGGTGATAGAAATGAAATCTATCTAATAGCGGATAGAAAAACTATGGATTGAGTCACCCCTATTTTCAGGTGTTTTATGGGCGGCACGGTGGAGGTTAATAGACTAAGGAGGGGAGGTCTTTGTGGGACGTCTCCTCACGCTCCCTCCTTGGGCAAGTCAGAAGGCAATAAGGCTAGGGTGATTTCGCTGCTCTATGGATGGAGTATTAATTCATTTCTTTTCATTCAAAGTCGAGATACATAAATTCATATATATAGATATCGCGGAAAGCACGGCTAAATGATTCAAGGAATGGGTGGCAAGAATGTGAAGCTATGACGTTTTGCGATACAATGGTTAGACGTGTGGATTGACGTGAGGCTTGATGGAAATCAATCGCAGAGGCTGGTTGAACACGAGGCTGGTCCATGTGGCTATCGTTTTGCGAGACAAGACCCATTATCTTGTTGGGGCTAGACGTGTGTGGCTAGAGAGAGTGTGCCTAGCACGTGAGGATAGGGGCGAAACGACTATGTGCAGTGAACGATGACTATATGAACGCGACAGGGGCTATGTGCAGTGAACGACGACTATGTGAACGCGACGGAGGCTATGTGAGCGATACAATCACAAGAATCTCAACCATTGAACCACCAGAAGAGATTGAGCCAAGTTGTTACTATATGATCTATTGAGTTTCTCCAAGTCGGCACGGATAGAGAAATGAATGCTGCTGCTAGACAGAAGGAGGGAGCGGCCAGGGGGAGGTGAGACTTAGCACCCATTCCCCAAACTCACCCACTCATTGCAGCCAAGTTGCCACGATAACGAGATATTGATCGAGTTCAAGTTGCTATCAGACGAGAGATATTGAGATAAGTTGTTTACATACGAGCATATTGCTTAGTTCCCAAGTTTTCACCATACGCGAGAGGAGAGATGATGTTTCCCATGTTCCCCACCAGAAAAGAGATTGTGATTGAGGTTACCAAGTTGCCACCAGAAGAGGAGAGAGCCCAGTTGCCAACAGACGACAGAGAGAGAAGGCCGCCAGACGAGAAAAGAGATGTCCCCCCTCACCACAGACCCGAGAAAAGGAAGTGATAAGGAAGGCTCACATCACCACTAGCCGAGAGGATATGGCCCCTAACACACGATGAAAAGGCAAAAGTATTCTGGTGAGAGGCTAAAGGCTAAAGGTGTGGCCCCGGTGGACTTGACTTCTGACTAATGGCTTTCGGTGAAGGCTTTTGGTGAAGGCTTTCTGTTCCTGGTGAATGGGGGGGGGGTTCTGGCAAAAGGTGAAAGGTGAGGCTAAAGGTGAAAGACTAAAGGCTACTGTTGGACTTATTTAGGCTTCTGGCTGGCTCCTGGTTATCCCCCCCTCTTGGAATACTGTCTCTGGTATAGTGACTCATCCAGCTCCACCTCCTCATCCCTCTTGGAAGAATCCTAACGGTTGGAAGAATCCTAATCATCCAGCTCCACCATCTCCTCATCGATCGATTGGCTCTTGTTTGGGGGGGAAGCAGCAGACTCATCAAGAAATCCAAATCAAATTCTTATCAATGGCTATGACTGGCTATGTATGACTTTCTGGCTCTGACTGGACTAGGACCGGCTGGCAATGATCGACCTTAGCAATGACAAGAGAGTAGCACTGACTGAGTAGAGCTTCCACATGTGACTAGAGCTTCACGCACTGAGTATAGGTTTGATGAGTAGGGCTTTATTCTAGATTGACTGACCGGAGTTCTTTCTCTAACTTACTGGCTATTATACTGTTGCCTATGGGGCTATGTGGCTGATCCTGGAACTGAGGCTACTTTTGCTGAGCCTGGCTCATATGGTTCTAATGAAGCTGGAGATGACACTTATTCAACTGGTGTTGATGGGGATGCCAATGAAACTGGTGCTTCTGGGGATGCAGGGAATAATGCTTCTAGAAATGATCCTGGAACTGATCCTGGGAATGAAAAAGGATGAAACTGGTGCTTCTGGGAATGATGACCCCTTTATTGACGCTGGTGAAACTGAGGAAGCTGGGACTGGTGAAACTGATGCCCCTTCAGCTGCTGATTATGCTGCTACCTATGCTACTGATGGCCCTATGCTACTGATGGCTTAGATGCTGGTCCTAGCTTTTATGCTTTTGCTCCTGTCTTTGCTACTCGTGCTATTGGATATGCTGCTGGTACTGGTACGAGTACTGAATCTACTACTGGGTTAACAGGTACTAGGTCAAGCTAAGCATCTATATATGGATATGGTCAAGATGGTGGTGGATAAGCTGCAAGTGCTGATGGATCACGAAGGTATGGCTGGCTCTCGTAGCCACCGCTTAACCATTTCAATTCAAGGGGCTTCAACTGGATCTAGAGATGGAAACCGTAAGGGATCGAGCGAGAGGTGGGAACAACCGTAAGGTCTCGTAAGTGAAGGGTAACCGTTGCATCATTGCTGTGTGAACTGTACCTCGTATCGCACCTAAAGCAATCAAATACTAGTGCAAGCAACCTTACCGGCATACAGAGATTGATTGAACCAACCATCCAACCTAGCTAAACTTACAAGCCATACTGCAAGCTACTTACCCCCATACTCACACCCATCAATCCACGCATACCAGACATACAAGCTAGCTATCCTTATTACTAGAACTACTACCATCCTTATTACTAGACCTACTCACAAGAGCTATTCTCCCTAGCTAACTCAACCAACCCAATCAAACAGACATACACTTAGTTACTGGTACAAGGAGAGCTCAGGAAAGCTATAGGTACTAGTACTGGTACCTTTGAGACTGGTACAGCTACTGCTAGTTAAGGTCAGATGCTAGGAAATCTTATTCTGGTAAGGTGAGCAAAGATCTGGTAAGGTGAGCAAAGAAAGGTAGCTACTGGTTGTCCTGCAGAGCCCGGCCCCCAGGAAACACTCCTTTTCACCTAATGATGCCTTCTTTATGCCCTAATAACCGATAAACCTCCTTACCTAATGCCCCTAATTGAAGGTAAGCTTGCCAAGAAAAGAGCTAGCTCTCTTGACTTTTATGGGTTGAAAGGCTTCTGTCGGGCTTGGTGGGGCTGGAGACTCTTTCCCCTATAAGCTCCGGTCAGTGCTACAACTCTTATCAGTGCAGAGGAATGGAACCTATTGTCCATGCGGGTAGCTCTTTTCTATGCAGGAAGCTCTAGACGACGGTGCATGAATGATGCTGACTCCCGGTCAAGCTAGAACTCTGGTCAGTGCACGAATGAAGCTCTAGAACGTGCCCATTACTCATCCAGGAGTCAATGACAGGAATCGATGCTGATACTCAATCAGTTGATGCCAAGAGTACATCATTCAGGAGGTACCGATTAACGGTTGCCCATAGATTGATTTCCGGCTGCCGATACCCGGGAGACCGTGCCCCCCTCATTCCGGTCAGTGCCAGTTGTTGACGAGTTGAAGGCCCAGTGCATGTAGAACAAAGACAAGTTGATCGCTTTAAAGACTTTAAGTTCTTATTGGGTAGGGGGCAGACTAGTTAAGCCAGAGTTGGCCGAGGTGGCTGGGATTGAGAGTAGTGATAGATTGGATAGCCCACATCTTCCGATAAAGGCGTTCCCACGGGCAACAGGCAACATCTTCCGAGAGAGGCGATACCTCATCTCGGGATAGTTATTGGCCTGATAAGCCGTGAACCACACCTCGGGCTAGTTGAGGAAGAATATAATATAGACAAGCAAGTTGGTCCTGTGTGACCTAACAAACAAATGGAAAGGATTACTTTAGGCCGGAAGCCGCAAGCTGGAAGCGGCATAGAGATTCTGTTATCGAACAACAGGGAAAGAGAAATAGTAAAGTGAACACACAGCAGCCAATTGCAATCTATAAACCCCCAAGGGACTTTAGGCCGGAAGCTGCACGCTCAAAGCGGCATAGAAAGGCAAAGATAAGAAAAAGGATTGTGACTGAACAAGGGGAAGGAGCTTTTGGTCATGGTGTGACCACACAATAGTAAGCTTTAGGCCTGCACGAACGAAGTGATGCAGCCAAGCAAATGGGTGCGGACAATGAAATGGGGCCCACCAACAGCAGGTACCAGATAGGAGTAGGAGTTCTTTAACCAGAGGATCTTGTTTCGCACCTCGTGGATCGTACCTAGTGGCATGCAGAATGAATAGTAACGGGACACATCGACCCACCATGGCATGGATGGCACGGAGCGAGCACCGGAACTGGTCCAACAGAAAACGGCTTGCTTTTAGTTAGTGTAGGCAGAGTAGAGGGCCGATCGTGACTTGCAGAGTGACTTGCAGGCTGGTCCAAGAAACAATGGATGGTCGGTCGAATCACCCCGGGCTGGGACAAGAAACAACGGCTGGTCGAATCACCTCGGACAACCTGAGGAGCGAGTGTTCTTGCAGGGAAAGCAAGCTCTATCTTACCAGGTTGAGTGCTTTGGAGGGGCAGTCCTCAATTCTTCCACGTATGATAAGGAACTATATCCCCCTGTACAGGCAATGAATAAGTGGGTGGAAGCGAGGATAGGATAAGCCTAGATAAGCTTGCATAAGCTTCGATTACTTGGCATTGATTACTTTCTCAATGAAAGCCATTACTTGCTTAAAGGGAATTCGGAGATCTCATTTCCTAGCTAGTCATTCAAGCAGCTAGTGAACCAACCAAGCAGCTGGTGAACCAACCAAGCAGCTAGTGAACCAAGCAGATAGATCTACATTACGAGCCGACCGAGCCAATAAGTCAGTGGCTGCTGGTCATGAATTATATATGTAATTACGCTCTCTCGAATCCAATCACCGTACTTCTCTGTTTGTTCCCCTCAAATGATGGCACTTGGTAAGGTCCCGGAGGGGCTTGCGCTTCTGAGGGCAAGGTAAGTAGGTGCTAATCTGAATGCATATATTATATATGTCATTATGCTTTTCAATTAGTAATTACGCTTTAGCAGACAATTAGAATTCATGACCAGCGATAGCCTTTCACTTCATTATTGATTTTCTTTATTCTCTCTCTAGTTACCGAAAGAATATGAGTCAATACGTTACACTTTGCCTTTTGGTCGGTCGATCGGTCGGGAAGCATTATTATTACTTACGAGCATGCGGCTATTTCATTTAGGTCATTATATTCGCCAACATGACATGTCATTCGTGTTCTATCGAGATGAATAGGTTCTATTCTGATCTTATATCTTATATTATTACGTTTTCTTTCCACGATTAGGTAGGTAGGAGATCCGTCAAATTCATTCATTTCATTCTGAAATTCGAAGTGCATTGATGCGGCATGAATAGGTTTCATATTGAGATTCATAGGTAAGTTATTCGCTAATGAATTCGTTCAATTTCAATACGTTTTCAGAGGCAATTGAAATGCGGTAAGGTTTGAAAGCAAAGATACTGAGCGGGAGGGCCAGTCTTATCAGATATAGATAGAAATAGCCTCTTGATGAAGCATTCAGGGACCTCACTTCCTTAGGGAGCCTGGGACCAATTCCACTAATACTGAGATAACAGGTATTCTCACTAAGTTAGGGGGGGCCGGGAATAAATAAGTTAGGGGCGGGGAATAAATAAGTTAGATTATCGATCAACAGCTTATCATTCAACGTTGATGAACAACTCACTGGGTTGTCATGCTATTGAAAGACCTGGCTTTTCATATTACAGGTAGATAATATGACATGATGATGAAATGATGCGGTCACCTTCCATTTGACGGTGCTGAATGGATTCGGTTGATGGTGAGAGAAAGAATGCCTTCATTAGGTTGGTAGCGGGCCCCATTTATACTGATGACAGCGAGATAATTGGAACTAATAGTGTTGGATGCTTGAATGCCAAGGGGGTCAGGGACGAAAGCAGCCACGGGTCAATTTCATTCCCCCCCTCGCTGTCCCCGCCTCTGGCCCTCCTCATTGATCAGGGTCCTGTAGTTCGTTGGGTTTATTACGTATTACAGTGAGAGAATTGGATGATTTCATGAGAAATGGGGGTTCGGGCCCGACAACAATATGCTTGAGATTCGGAACTGAAAGCGGTGGTAGAAACTTGGTATGAGTCAGTTGGTTGGGGGCTTTCATGAGAAATGGGGGTTCGGGGTGCTCCCCGACACAATATGGGTTAGTTTTGGAACTGAGAGCGGTGGAATGGTATAGACTTGGCATTTGATGATGGTGAAAGAATTGGCACGATACGGCGTCGATAGACTCGGTTTTCATGCTATGGTGGTCATAGACTTACTTGGTAGGTAGCGAGCCCCCATTAATCGGGTAGGTCGTGCGTGGGCCAACACCCCATTCATCCATTTCTCAGGTAGGTATAGCAAGTAAGATAGCTTAGAGGTGATTCAGTAAGGCACATGACCCTATTGGGGCACAACAACACTTATTGTCCAGCTCAGCTATGATGCATTCACTTCAAACATATTTAGAAACTGTTCATTTCGGACTAGATTCTGGGTTCGGCGATAAGGCAATTGTTCAGAAAGAGAAATGCCACTTAGAGGCTTAGACGGGACAGAGAGCAGAGGGATAGTCAGGTAGGGTGGGGGAGGCTTTATGATCGATCTTAAAGCACGCGATCCATCCGGCGAGAATAAGGGATTGAGCAATTGAGAAAGCCAGCCAGAATGCAATTTATGGATTGATGAGCCATTGAGTGATCGAGGGAGTTATTGATTGATTGAGGGAAGCATTTATGATTATAAAAGGTCTAAGGTCAGGGAGAAAAACTCATCTAATCTGGTGCTTCTACTTCTAATCGAAGGGGTTCATAGCAAACATGGCATCCATACAAATACTGTACTAATATTCCATCCAGGTCTAAAGACTAGGTAGGTTGGGCATCATCCCTCCACTCACTCCACGCTCCTAGGTTGAAGGGTAAAGGTAAGTCTGAGGTAGTCTGATCCCGCCGTCCTGCTGATGCTGCTTATAAGAGGTTCATAGTTGTACCTTCCTCTGAAGCGCTTAATTAATAAAGTGATACAGGTGCTATTTCTTCAGGTGGGTAAATAGTTAATAGCACTCCGTGCGTGCCTCGTCTTCCTAGCTTCAGCAATAGGGTGGTACCCGTAAGATCCTAGTGATACTAATAAGAATTCATAGGGCAAGGACGTAGGGCTCGCCTGACATAAGGAGGGCGAGGACGTTTTTCTATATTCGCCAAGATCCCATCGGCTGGCCGGGCATACTACGACGGGCAGAAGCCTTCGGATCGAGAAGGAAAAGAGAATTGAATGGATTGAGGGCAGGACAGGCAGGCTGGACCGCAGGGGATAGAAATTGACCTATTGATCGATCGGGGCGAGGCGGGGCAGGCTAGATAGGAGCTTTGCTTGGATCACCTAACACTTTCGCATTTCACGTTTTAAGCTATTGAAATCTATCTTTTTAGCCCAACCTGGCAGGAGGAGGAGGGAATCATCGCGGGGAATAAAAGAAAGTGATTATTACTCCATTTTGCCATTTCATAAATGATATGAGCGCGGCATTGATTCAATTGCCTCTTTAGACCCATAATACACAAAACAATGCTTAAGCCCCAGACAGACGGTCACACTTCAGTCTACGCTCGAACCCCGGCTATAGGAAAATGCCAGGGGTTGTTCGCTCGTCTTCGTTTCCCTTATAGTGAGTGCTCTTATATAGGAGGATCACCTTACCCTTCCGCTTTATGGTCGCTTAATGGGTGGGTCCCTTTTAGTTCGATGGTCGCTTCACTTTACCTACTTCCTACTGCTACTGCCCGCGCCCCGCTTCACCCACCTGCATGAGGTACGTTAGTGACTCGACTGATAAGGAGAGGTACGAGCACCGGTTACGACGAAAGAGGAGCGAAGGCTTGGAATTCCATGGCCAGTAATCTATTGCCCCAGTTTGTTGTTAGCGTTATATCTACCTTGAGCCTATTCCCTCCTTGAATCTTCAGCCTGGGATCGCATGAAAGAAGTGTTACCCTGGCGATCACCCCACTTCAACTTGATTAAAGCATCTACCCATGAGCTTTGATCGCTATTGCTTGCCCCATGAGGAAGGTAGTAGCGCTATCGCTTCATCCATCCGCAACCCACCCCCTTGATCGCTATCGCTTGCCCATGATAGAACTACTTGCCCATTATAAAAATACCTTGACCCTTCAGAATAACCTGGTGACATTAAGCCATGGCAGTTATACCAATTATACTAGACCAATGCTCCAACCTTGAGCTTGCCTGGTTGGATACCCCATGAGTCCAGAGCCCTATCGAGAGAAAGAGAAACACACAACAGAGCCAGAGCCCTTTGGAGCAAACAACATCCAGTTAGGTCAGGTCAGTCAGGTCGATAGCCAGTTAGACACGATTCAACTTCTGGACGAAGAAAAGAAGAAGGCTGGCTCTTTTTACCTTATCCATAATCGAAATCCCTCACCATATTCATTCGTCCCTCTCCTTATAGTCGAGCGTTCGTTCCTCACCCTCGACCTCGTAACCTCAGTCGAGTCCCTCCGGGCCTCACCATATGAATAGTGAGCCGATGGCGGCCTTTTAGTCGAGAGTTCGCTTTCATTTGACTTATTTTGTGCCCCTCTCAAATAAGTAACTAGCTTATGGTCGAGCCTGCTTGCGCATCATGACTGGATTCGAGAGCGTAATGACATCTATAATATATGCATTGTCTGCTAAACCGTAATGACATATATAATGAATGAATGCATAATGACATATGCCCATAGCAACATCTGCTATCCACACGTGCCATTTAGGAATAGCCAAAAGCGAACGCCGGCACGAAGATCTGAGATGTCTTCCCGGGCGGGCATCATTGTCAGACGGGAAACACACCCGATCCCATACCGACCTCGATATGTGAAATCGTCTTACGCCATATGTACTGATCTTTCTCGGGAGACATGGTCAAAGCCCGCCATCGGCTCGACTGATAAGTCAAATGAGAGATTGGTTCATTCTTTATATATGTCATTATGCATGAAGAAATGGCTCACATTCCAGTAGGGAAATGCCTTGCCAAACTCCACCTTGCTTACCGCTGGTACAGGTTTTGCTTGCAATGAGGAGATATCAATTTCATAGGCCTCGGATTATCAGTGCTTAGGGATTCTCATCAGTGCTTAGTGCTCAAATTCATGATTTCGTGACGGCCTAAATCTGATTTTCTCTTAGGTCAATTTTGTCAAACAAGAGCTAGAAGAAGCAGTTCGATATGCAGAAGTAGTGAAAGATGATGAAGGAGCAGCACCATATTAATAACCTATAGATCCAGGAGCATGGACACAAGAAGCGAAGTAATAAGCTTAAGTAAGTGGCGAAGGCAGCAGTTGATGTGGGTGAAGCTGTAGATTCATAAGATGTTGACTCAGCCGATCCAGCAGAAGCAAAGGCGGGGGTCGCACCATAAGTCGAAGCGAAGGAAGGAGCATCACCAATAGCAAGAAAGAGAAAGAGAAATAGGAGCAGCAGCCGGATCAAGTTGTAGTAGTTGTAATAGTTGATTCAGTCGACTCTGTTAATCCATCGGTTGAACCAGTAGATGAAGGAAAGCTAGCAGGAAAGCCACCAGCGGGGAAGGATAGAGAAAGAAAAGAGATTATGGAGTCGAGGTTGCAAGCTCACCCCTGTTGATCCGGGGGAGGGAGAGCCGCATGCGATGGTCATGAATGAAAGCCCTGAGCGAATGAAGAGAGGTAGGGCAGACGATGCACCCATGGAAGGACAGGACGTCCAAAGAATACAATCGCTATAGAGCTGGGGAGCGATTTCTAGTGATATAGATCGAGTAGTTGGGTAATCGCTAACGTGCCTTCATTCGATTGGGATTACGAAGTGTTTCTCTTTTGAGAATATTGGATTGGTTCGAAAAGAGAGAAAGGACCCGTTCAATCCAGACCCAAGAGAGAGGCCATACCCCTCACGAAACTTACATCTACGAAACACACGTTCCTACCTCGACTGGATGGAAGGAGGAATGAATTACGAAGCTTACATACGTTGATTCATCATTACAACAAGGCCACATACAAGAGAATGCTTACACATGTTGCTAGCGTTAGTTGCCTAGCTTTTGGTCTTGCTAGAGCTAGTCCATTCGAAATGCAATTCCATATTTAGTGGTTGAGTCTTGAACGATTATTAATATTGGCAGATTCACCAGGCGCGGAAGCAAAGATAGCATCTGAGCCAGGCAGCCTTGAGCAATATAGAAGTTATTAAGGCATCGCTCATTTCGGATCCTCCAGTGCCAGTAGCAGTAGTTCCAGCAGCTACAATAGCAGGAATAAAGACAAAGGCAGATCCAATTGATTCGGGAGAAAAAGTCACTTTTTCTTTTTGAAGAATGGCAGTTTAACACGTTTACATAGCTAGGGGAATGGACTCGATAGGATTGGATAGTCTTGCTTCTTGAAACCTACGACTTCCCCCTTTTAGGCTTCGCTCAAATAGACCCAACGATCCTGCCTGAGACTTGATACCTTGCCGCCTGCTGATCCCGCCTACTGCTTGACCGCATGCCTTATCGATATTACTGCCCGCCTGATATCGACCTTGCGACCTTCTTACTTTTCAACGGCGAGAAAGCAACGGCAACTTCCATTACTTCAGTTCCTTGGTCCTTTATGAAGTCAGGTTCATTAGCACTTAGTTTTATTGATCGGTACTTTATGGTTGAGGATGACTGGATACATCGTTAAGGTGGTGAAACAGGCGAGACATGGAACGGAAATGCCATTTGAGGAAGGTTTTGCTAGGGATGGAATTCACCTCTGCTGATACTGGTGCAGCGTTGGATGCTTGGGAATACTATGGGGGAACATTTCATAAATAGGCCTACGCATTAAGGGAGCATAGCGGGCAGTTCAAAGAAAGCATAACGGGAAAATAAGACAGAGCGTAGCGGGCAGTAATGAAAAAGCGTAATGGGCAGAGGAGACAGAACATAGCGGGCAGTAATGAAAGAGCATAACGGGCAGAGGAGATTTAGCGTAGCGGGCAGTTCAGAGAGAGCGTAACGGGCAGTTCAGATTGATCAGATTGGGCAGAGGAAACAGAGCGTAGTGGGCAGACCAGGCAGAGAACGTAGCGGGCAGTAAAGATTTAGCGTAGCGGGCAGCTTCGTAACGGGCAGCTTAGATACTGGCGGATCAGAGTATGAGGCAGAAGACCCAGGGGGATGCAGAGGACCAGGCGTAGGCTCCAGCATCCGGGTTGGGCAGCAGAGACATCACACGGGGTTCGGATCCAGCATTCGGGGCTAGCGAGCCAGCATACAGGCAACCGATACATCATCCTGGGCGAGGGTTCATCATCCTGCAAATCACCTCCATCTTCTCACCGTTCCAGCAACCTTAAAATACATCATCCTGGGCGAGGCTACGGGAAATGCTTCCTGGGGCTCCATCATCCCCGGATACCGCTCCCTCAGACATGGCGGCAGAATCCTAAACTAAGGCTACGCATCAAGCATCTAGCTCAGACCTAGCCTCCTGATTCTACGACTTTTCCCATTTCCCTTTCTATCCATGTGTGATGAGCCCTGATTCTACTCTCTTTGAGACTTTTCCACCTCTAGCAGAGGAGAGGGAGGTTCGCCCACTCATTTAGGCTGATTTGGGACACACCTTTCCCAGAAACAACGCATCTCCCATTTACAACCTTACCCCACTTGGCTTTCATGAGTGAGCACTGATTCCAAAACTGAAGCATGAAGGAAGTATCGCACACCGCATTTTATTTGGAACACTTTGCCGAAACCTACTACTGCCTCAGCCCTCACTGGGATTGAATGAAACCCCGCATGGGACTCCAGAAAGCCCAGAAACTAGCCGAATGAAACACTCCCGCCAGGGTATTACCCTCGATCCAGCCTACCTGCCTACCCCCAATGAACTGGACCTGGAAACTCCGATTTGAAACAACTTATCACCTAGGCAACTGCGGAACTGCCTTAGCTTACTCCCCTGCTACTTACCCAATGAAGCACCCTCCACACCTCCAAACCGCTAAATCCACAAGCTACACTCCCAATGCTGAGACAACACACATTTCCGCAAGCACACCCAGCATTCTACACTTCCTCCAGATTACACCAAGCATGCTTGATAACATGAATACAAACATGCTTCCAGAACCAAGCATCCTATCGAAGTACTTCAAGGTCCAAAAGTGATGTTTGAATGCCTGAAACATGCCCGTATAATTTCTTTGTGATAAACTCTTCATGGTGGCTTTATTTCTTGCTTGCTAGCTTTGTCTGGCTGGCTGAATGGGCTTTGTCCGGTTGGCGGCTTTATGGCTCCCCAATGAATGAGTAAGTAGCGGCTGACTTTACGTATCCCCAGAAGTAGCTCGCTCATCCACTCACCCAACCTGAAACGGCTACAGCAGTATGGCTTTTCACTCGTCCAGGTAAGTCTTGCGCTTATCCAAAGAAAGTCTGGTGCTTAAAAGTAAATGTTTAAGCATCAAAGACATCATTCGATGTGTCTCACAAAGACACGAACAAGATGCCTCTTCCAATCCACCATCCAGTAGAAGCGTTAGTAGAGCTGCTGCCTATCCCTTGTTGCCAAACAAACCAACTACTTTACAAGATGCCTTTCGGAAATCCATCAACCAGAAGGGCGTGTCTGACAGACAGACGTGGTTGTCCTGCATAAGTTTACGTGTAGAGCTGCTTCCTCTTCCCCATTAGGGAGTTACCCATAAGTTAGTAGTTTTTTGCTTTATTACGTATCCCCCAGATATATTGAACCTGATTTACTGACCCAGATGTATGGAGTAGCTTATTTATTTCACCAGAAGTAGTCACCCAGTCCACTTGAGTAGCTGAAGTATGAAACCAGTCCAGTATGAGGGTGCTGCTGCTAGGTGCTACGAAAGAATCCCCTATAATAAGGGAGTATAAAGGTAATCATTCATGGATGGTTTCCTGCATGCTGTTAAGGCAGGTCATTCTGTTTCTTCTCTTTGCCGGGATGCCTTCATTCCCAGGTGTTGGCTGGCAGTGCTGGTTTTACAATAGAGGTATTGAGTAGAGATAGAGAGATCTGGAGAGATATAGATAGATATAGATTGGTATAGAATATCGAGTAGAGATGGAGGGTAGGAATAGAAGGTAAGGCTGAGAGATGAGGATGTAGGTAAGGTAGAGAGTAGAGGAGGTAATTGAATGAGTGGGACTGAAAGCGTACGTGAGTCCAGGCCTCTAGTGAAGGGACTCGGCTTGGTGAGAGTTAATGTATGTCGGTAGATAATTGTTTGGTGAATCAATCTCGTTGCTGGTTTGATGGGAAGGCAGGTGTGGGCAGTGTTGGTTCGGGCAGTGTTGGTTCAACGGGTGAGCTTTGATAGATGGGTGCAAGGGGTAGTAGGATGGCCGCTCATTAGGTAGATCGAGGAGGAAGAGAGAATATATAAGTAGGTGGAGAGAGGGAAGGCAGCAGGCTACCGGATCAATCACCAATATGAAGGCAGGTGGGGAGATAGATCAATCACAGGCAGGCAGGTAGGCGGTAGGATCAATCACCAATAAGGAGGAAGGTGGTAGCTATAATTACCCAATATGGAGGCAAGCGGTCTCTTTCTTTTTTGTTCTTATTAGAAAATATTCTGGCAGGTGGTAAGGTTGATAGCAGCAGTTAGGTTGACTGGTTGTGAAGATGACTAACTGGATTATAGACCAGGTTGAATAGTGACCCATGACCAGTAGGTAAATGAATTTGGGAACAGGTGAAATAGAGTCCCGTGGGCAATTTGTGCCCTCTACATTAAGCCGTTATAGTCGTACGCGACAGTCTCCAAAGATAAGTAACTACAAGTCCTCCGGGTTCACCGGAGCTCTGCCTTATTACATCTATGTAAGTGCTGCTCCTTTTGCGAGAAGCCTTTTGATAGTTAACGCTCAGTTGGCAGTGTGGGCTAGGAGGTTGAGTTAATATTAGGCAAACCGTACGCCTCAGGGGAGCGGTGCCCAAGGGGAAGCACACCGGGCCAGGAAGGATGGCGAACCTTACTTAGGAAGCTTAGGAGGGAAACACCAACCATCGGGGCCTGCAGATCCACCGTGAGGCTAGGTCGAGTAGACGTTTGTAAGGCCATACACAAATGACCTAGTCTCAGTTTACATCTCACCCAATAACCACCTATTGGAGGTGCCATCCCAACAATACCTTCCTTCCTTAGGCTATTCACCCTCCTAGCCTAGGCCTTCAATCAGTGTCTCCCCTCCTAGTAGGACTTATAGCGGGCCCTCCCTATTAGAACCTAGTAGGTGCAATAAACCTTATTAAGTTTGGGCTATGAGCCCGAAAATTGATAAAGTAGATTAGCCCTTCCCCTCCTATGTCGGGAAAGCGAGTCCCTTCCTTGCCCCCCGGAGGGAACAAGCGGCTTCGCACCTTTGGAAAAGCTATCTTTTCCTTTTATCTTCTGGGTTAGCGCTCTATTCTAAGGGGAGGTAGGCCTTTCTCTTTATATAGGGCTCTTATATAGAGGTTCTTTTCAGGGAGGTAGGTGGTAAGCTTACCGAGAACCTTATTGCTCTTGATATTGACTGTATGCATTAAGGAAAGATAGCTATAGAGCCATTTCATGCTTAGTTCTACTTGGTGTTGAACGCTTCTTGGTCTCTGTGGCTTAACGCTCCCTGATCTCTACGCTTAATGCTTTCTGGTCTTCGCGGCTTAACGCTCCCTGATCTCTATGCTCCTTGTCTTCACGCTTAATGCTGGCTGGTCTCTATGCTTACCACTTCATGCTTACCATTTTCTATTACTTCATTGATAAGGCCTTTTAATTAAGGCTTTTCATTCATGTTTATTACATATATAAGAGCCTAATGGAATGAGCATAGAAGATTGTTTAAGCAGGCATCAAAGATGGAACCATTATAACATAAATAAGGATCTGAATTATAAGCTCCTCATTAGAGATGGTTTTCTATCTGGGCGGAGGGCTAATTCCCCCTCCCTATGGGGATTCGGGGAAATTGATTTGCCCTTTCCCGCCGGAGCTCTAACTGGGCTATAAACCTGTCTCGCCAGAACTAACCGAGCCAATATAGGCCTAAGGGTCTTAATCCAAACCAGTAGATCCATCCCCTACCCATAAGGCCCCTATTCATAAGGCAAGTAATGGGGAGGTGAGTAATGGGGCAGTTACCCTAATCAATGATGATATGCACGAAATTAACAAGTCTCCGTAACACAAACTATTTTCGGAGCAATTTCCTTGCCCCCCGGAGGGAACAAGCGGCTTCGCACCTTCATAAAGAACTCCGTAAGCTTGGAGCTATTTCTCTTTATCAAACCTCCGTAACTTCTCCGTAATTCTCCAAGTAGAATGGTAGAATGTTTCAAATATAGTGATGAGGGGGTTCATGGATGAATGGTAAACCGCCTGAAAGGCCATTTTAGCGCGTATTAAAGCCACTTTATTATTTCTGTACCACGCCGTTATAATTGTTATTCTACGCGGTATATAAAGGTTTTATTCTGATTTAATGCATTCTACATCTTCCGATTCTATGTGTCCTATAAGGTTAGCTGGTCTATGTTCGCTTCTGAGTGAAGCCTATACCAATTCGTTGTTTCGGGTTTGAAACCTATACTTTGAAGCCTATACTTTGAAGCCTATACTACCATGGGGATCTCTTGAAGCCTATGCTATTATGTTGGAGATTTCATAGTATATTGCCTATACTGTGTAGATTGCCTATACTACGGGACTTCTTGAAGCCTATACTATGTGATCTCTTTAAGCCTACTCATTGTGCAGGTATAAAGTGTGCACTATGGGGACTTATTTTAAGGGGACTTATTTTCCGATTGTGTATATAAAGCCTATACTATGGGGGGATTTATCCTATATCATGGGGACTTTATAGATCCATTCATTATTTGAGGTTTTAAAGCGTGTACTGTGAGATCTCCTAAACCATGGGACAATGCTCTGCCTTTTAGTTGTTAGTAGAAGACTGTAAGCTGTTAGTAGGATAGGCGTGATAACCCTATTAAAGGTATGGTAAGTAGGTGTACAGTAATTCTACTGGCTGGTAAAGAGGTATAGTCACTTTATAAAGATGACACAGTAGCTTTATTTATTAATTATTTCTCTATCTATCTATCTATCTTCCTAGCTATAGGGGGCTGAGTATATAATAGAAAAGGATGCCCTTTCAAGGCCCTTTCTGTGATGTCATTTCTGTGATGTCATTTCAAGGCTTCGTTAAAGGATTCAAAGGTCCTTGCCTTTGGTTGAGCTAGGTCGTCGACGGGGGGCCTCGGGTGAGCCATCCTTCCTTCTAGCTAATGAGAGGGTTTATCAGGACTGGGTTGACTAGTTACCGCCTGCCTTTCAGGACCTTACCTGAGCGATCTCCTTGAGGGGAACATATATAGGAATAACCTTACTAAATTGAACCAGTAGTATTTACTATATATTCGTCCGCGGAAAATGCAAGAAACAGCTCCGAAAGGTACGTCATGTCATGTCCGGTTGTCACTTCATACGGATGATTAGAATCTCTATCACGAAACTCAAAAACTTTCACTCTCTATATGTAAAAAAGTGGATATTTTATATAACCGATCTGCTGGAGTAAATGCGACTGGATATGGAACAGAGCGAAGGAAAGCTGAGGAGCCGTAGCTATATTCCACTCGTTGGGATTGCCCTAGGAGTTGAGTAACCGTGTCTGCTGGTCCTGCTACGAGCGGAGATTCATGGGAGTTTCTCCTTTTCCATGTGCTTTATGAGGGCATAAGAGTGGCCCCGGTCCATACATGAAGGACCTATAGGTGGTTCCCTCGGTAAGGTACGGATTCAGGGTGAAGTACGGGACGTGGCGGGCAGCGTATAGTCCAGTCCCGGGTATTGCAGCGTGAAGTCCAGGTTGGTCCCCCGACCTAAGGTGCACGCACTATGAAGGCAATTCGGCCCTGGTTGTTGTGTGACTCCAGGTGTTTTTGTCGTCGGACTGGACTAAGCTTATTGTAGCATCTCAGCCAGCAGTGGAGGTGGGAGCCACACCCGTAGCAGATTGGGATTTAGAATTCAACGTCAGGTCCAGATTATCCAGCTTATTATTAGGAGGCTCCGGATTCTCATTCTGATTTCTTGGATCTAGATGGAGCGGCTCGTGTGTACGCGACCGACCGTACGTGGCATGGACTGAACCAGAACGGATCAGAAAATGCAAGATCGATCACGAAAGTGAATCATATATATAGAGCAACGAAGTGAAGAGCGGAGTGAAGCGCAGCGTGCCTCACTTTTCTTTTCTTTTCTTGCTGGAATACAGTCTTGGTCAGCCTCCTACAGGACTACCTTTCTTTTGGACAGCAACCGTCTTGAATAATTTCATCGAACTTACCTCTTTAATTGAGGAACTACCTACCTACAGCCAGCGGATATTGGATGGAATAGGAGCGGCTTGCTTGCTTGCTTGGGTGCGTGGGCTATTGATTGTTTTCCTTTCTGAAGACTCTTGGACTTTACTTATGTGCATGCTATACACCTGTTCTGTTTACCGGACTTTACCGCTTAACCTTACTTAGAATATGGATGGAGGAGGGATTTAGGGAGTGCTGCCAACCAATTGATTCAGCCAGGAAGACTTTGTAGGTACGGCACTATTCGATTTCACTTTACCCAACCTTCACTTTTTTACACTCTTCTTACCCACCCCCAACTTACAGCCTAGGAAGGGAAGGGTTTCCATAGATATAGAGAGAGGGAGGAGGACCTTTTCAACGGACTTCCAGACGCCATTGCACAGGCTCACACTTGCTATTATTTTGTATGAAGTTGGGTCTATTTTCCACCGTACCATACCCTTTACCTTGACAATATACCATTTAAAGGGACCCTTTTCTACCAGACCCTTGACTTACTGTCTTCACCCAACGAACGGAGTGCTGCCTTACCCAACAACAAACACTTGCCTTCAGCCAGGAAGAGGAGGGATACCCCCTACCTTGTTTACACACAACCACCCAACAGAATAACTAGACCTGCCCTATACCACTTGCTTCATGAATCACTTAGTGGGGACTGACTGCTAGAGACTTCTCTTTCCAGCCGGGATAAACCAACTTACCCTTACTTTTTCTATTACTGCCCACCACACAGACAGAACCACCATCACTAGATACACTGCGGAACCCTTCCTTAGATTAGCTTCGATGCAGCAGCATTGCACAGGTGTTAAATCAAATAGAAAGAAGAGCATTGGTGCATGGGCTTCAGATACAGCATGAACAGGACTTCGAGAAACTTCCTGCTTCAAGATTCCTACTTGGGGGTACCACTAGTACTACCGCTACGCCCCTGCCTACCGATACCTTTACTTAAGTGCATGCTATCCGCCTACCTTACTTTCTTACTACCTTCACCCTAGTCAATGGAGTGATGCCCTACCCATGACCTTCTCTTAGAAGCACCAGATGGATTGTCGATAGCCAGAACGGAAGAGATACGGGGCTGGGTGGGGTAGGCACTTACTGTCTTTGCTATGAACTTTAGCCTACTTTTAGTACTTCAGTGCGATCTACTCACCCACCTTGAGATTCTTTGCCTATTATACCTCTCACTTACCCTACCCACCTTAGTTATGGATGCCCTAACCTCTTGCTTCAGCCAGGAATGCCTTGTGGATACGGACGGCACTCTCTTCTCTTGTAGGGGGAGTCATTGGATTCTCTGTGTCTGGGGCTTTATCCTGGCCTACCCCTACTTGGACAAACTGATTCCAAGAGATTTGAGGGAGCTGCTCCTGTAGTTTGTGGCAAACTATCAACTTTATTAAGCAGTGATGTGCTACTGCATCCAGCTTTCCCTTTTTGACCCTTATGCACATTTCTTTCAAGGAGTGAAGCAATAAATGGGGAATGCTGATTCTCTGTTGAGGCTTTTGATAGCTTAAATTCCTGATCTGATACAGCATTCTTAAATGATAAGCATAAACAATGCTTAGTCTCCCCTCACAAGTAAGATATTTCATAATATGGTAAGCCACTTCTCCCCACTCATCTGGGAGAGACTCTCTTTTCACTCCATTCCTATTTGATTCAGACTTTTCATATGACCGAAAGAAGCTGGTTTTGGCTCTGTTGTTGAGTGCCCTGTCATCTTTATCCCAAGGCTGACCCCTGGGAATTTCTGTGACTTCACTTATTAAATCTTCATTCACCCCAATATCCAGTCCTCTAACATTTGTGTGGAATTCATGGGTCTGATTGTCCTGAACCTGAATATGCTCAGAATTCTGGGCGAATTCGAGTGCAATTGCATCATCAAATCCATCTAACTTATCGAAAAATGATAACCATCCTACCCCTTTCAAAGAAGCTACGACTTTAGGTTGACTATGGAGCCTGGTATGGTCTGTGGGCTCTCTTCGAATGAAACCGGCTGTCATTTTCCCTCTGCTATGTTGCTTAGACTTACTGACCTTTATAAATGAATTTCCTGAACTTAGACTTGCTCCCAATTTGAAGATGAAAAGAGCTAGGGTTTACTACAGACAACCTTCTGCAACCCTATTTCATTTCTTAACTGAGGAATTCGAGAGAACCTTCAACAAAAATAGCAGAAGTATTTTATTGACCGGTTTAGTAATGTATTACTTACTGGTTCCTTCGGCTAAGTCCCTGTCCTGAACAAGTTCGTGGCGTACTGTAAATCCCCCGTTTCTCCCCGGTGAGCTGCTTCCACAGGTTCGAGCCAATACTCTGAGTTTAGACGATCGCTCTTAACATCGATTTGTTGGATGAATGATTTTTAGGAATGCAGCAAGCGGAGGTTTCATCGAATTTTGAACATGCCTTGGTCACTTAACAACATCATAGCGGTTTGAGTGACCGTTTCTTACCATCTAATCCGCTCGGAGACATCAGTTGTCTCACTCGTGTAGACTTAAGCTGTTGCCTTCCCATTCATTTCGGCGCCTAATGACATGATATTCTTTCCCGTTTGCTGACATGCGCCACTTATTATCATGATCGCGCTGCATGTAATATATCTCGACAAATCTTAACATGATTCAGATTTCGCTCAAGCCTTTCCTTATGACATTTCGACATATGACATAACTGGAGTCTTAATGTTTCATGATTTCTTTTTGTCATTTCAAATTATGTCATTTCAAATGATGCTTCCCCCCAACTGAAACATTTAGATGTCCTCATCTTTCGAAGTTAGGATAGCCTTCATATGATGCTTAATTCAAGAATATAATGCAAATAAGAAATATTACCTATTGAAAAACCTTTTGATATCGCATGGATGTTGTCTTCTAGCTGTATATTCTTGACAGGCTGAACATTCTTTTTGCATGCTGAAGAATGTGGCTTAGGCTAATCTTTTTCTGTTATAATCTCTGATTAGGACCCTTTTCTTATTGCAGGAGGGATGTAATTAATGATGATAATACGCAGTGAGACAGAGCCTTATAGGCTTAGAGAAGGAAATGATCTCATTTCTAGGACAAGAAACAGAGTGAGAATGTGAATGATAGTAAACAGAGTAAAACAGAGTGAGAAATTATGGAAACAGAGTAGAGCTGATTGGATGTCTGTATCTGACAGAGATAGGATGTCAGACTCTTAGGATGAAAGCTAAAGGCTGGAATCTGTAGTTAAGTGTATATCTTTTTATATAATAGATTCCATACTGATGCATTTGCTTTCATTGTATGCGGGTAGACTGCCAGAAGCTGGAACTATTATCGTACCTTAGCCCAAACAGAACACTTTTTTTGCTTTTTTTATGAAACTGCAGGTGCCGGAAGGCTGCTCGACCATAAGGGAGAGGACAAATTAGGTTGAATTGGGAGTTTTTAGACTCCCAATGAGATTCAGATCTTGTTCCTGTACCTTCTGTATGAATTCCTCCCTGGTTAGAGGCTTCTTGTAGAGCTTGAGCCTGTGGCCATTGACTAGGAGAGGGATTCTTTCTTCATCAATTGTTTTTATCTTCACTGATCCATTGTAATAAAAGGTGTCTATTTGATATGGGCCTAACCATCTAGTCATTAGTTTCCCTTTGAAATCCTTGTATCTAGAGTCATAGAGTAAGGCCCAATCTCCCTCTTGACAAACTTTCTACTTTATGAACCTATCATGCAAACCTTTTCTTTGCTGCTGTACAATCTCTGTATGAAAGAGTGCTTGCTGTCTAAGCTCATCAAGCTCATTCAACTGCTGTATCCTTTCTTTACTCTCTCAATTTGAATCCACTTCCTTCTCCTTCTGTTGGACTTGGTTAGGCGGTGGACTTGGCTTATGGCCTCTGTCTGTTGGACTTGTTGTCCTTGTTGGACTTGGTGAGGCTGGAGGTTTAGGCTTCTGTTTCTGTCTGAAGTTGAAAGGCTTCTGGTTACAGGTGAGTTTACAGGCTAAGGCAGAAGTTGAAAGGCTCCTGGCAAAAGGCTCCTGGTGAAAGGCTTCTGGCTAAAGGTAACAGGCTTATTCTGTTGGCCCTGTTTAGGCTTCTGGCCCTTGGTTACAGGCTTCAGTTTCCTGGCTTCTGGCTCTCGATCATAAGGAACTAGACCAAGATCAACCACCTATGCTGCTGTTGGATCTACTCGTGCTGGTGGTGTTGGTGCTGGTACTGCTCAGGTAGGCAGAATATTTCCTCTATCCCTACGGCAAGCTGGATGGTTGAAAGGTTACCATCCAATAGGGTTGAACTAGCTAGGGTAGGCTCCATGACCAACTATAGATAGTTTAGACCATCCTGAAGCCCCAGGCAATATCTATTTGTTGGGTGGGCTCCTACGGGTTATCCTACTAGTCAAACCGGAAGGCAAGCTGGACCGAGGGTGAGTGTATTAGCTGGACTCCTTAGCTGGACCATCGCTGCCGGAAGGTGTTAACTCAACCGGAAGGAAGGTCGGATGAAACAAAGCATTACCCTGCCTACACGGATTAGGCGCAATAGGATAGATGCTTTCTCTATGCTAGCTCAGCTCAGAAGAAATAAGAGCTGCTGGTCCGGGGAGATCTCGCTGGTTAAGACATTACCTCGACGAGGGAGGCAGGGAGTTCAAGAAAGTCATCTCCATCCGGGGGTGCCATCCTTTCTTTACCCAAAGGGTGCGGTTAGGAAGGGTAGTCTCATCCTCCGAACTACTTCACTTTGATCCATCCAGGGGGTGAGGACAGGCTCTTTCTTTACAGCGAACTAACGGGGCCAGTCTAATCTTTCTCTTTGTCAGAGATGTCAAGCCCTAACTCGATGTCAAGCCGGTTCTGAGTGTTTTGATTTCGGGTTGTTTACCCTTCGCCGGGAGGAGCTAGTCTTGTCCGACCATGCTGAATTGCTGGGTGAGGGCAAGGCTCCTTCATTGTAGTTATCCATCGATTCTCTTTTGAGCTGGACCAGTAGTTAGGTCCCTCCTTCCTCCATTAGGTAGGCATCCGAGGAGCTACCCGGCCTATAGTTGGATTGTTCGTTCAACCGGTCGATTCAAAGCAAATGAGTTTCTCTGGATGTTTGGCCCATGCTTTGTGATTCCTTCAACTACCCTGCCGAATAGTAGGGGAGAGGAAGGTAGGGAAGTAGGGAGGAAGGAATAAAGGAGAAACCTTATTCTTCCTTGCCCTCAGAAGCGCAAGCCCTCCGGACCTTAGATAGGGTGGGAAGAAAGAAAGGCTATGGGACCCTCTTAAGAAGCTAAGAAGGAAGAAGAAAGATGAACCTACCCCTTCCTTTACTTACGATATCAAAGTCGCTAGCAGTGTGGATGATCATCGACCGCCTACAGCTGTGATACGTGCTAGTAGGGATAGACCAGATCATCGGCCGTAATATGATAGGCGTGCTCATTCTTTTTATTACAAGTGGCCGCCAGTGGACGACAATAGGTGTCCGGTACGTGCTTCCAATGATTCTTCCAGGCATGCTCCAGTTCGGTCATTGGCCAGGTGAGTGATGAAAGGATGATGGCCTTGAAACAGGATCTGCCTATGGATCTATAGGCTCTGGAAAAGGATATGGATCTTTACGAAGTGGTAGTCCTTAAATAATAGGTTATGCTTTTGGGTCATAAACTGGATCTCCTGCCTTGGGTAGGTTGGGTGCTGTTTGTTTGCCCTGACTAAGGAAGGAACTACTTGTCCGCATCGGACAAGGAAGGATGGCTTGCCTCACAATAGGAGGGCAAGGAACAGTTTACCATCGTAATAAGTAAGCTAGCTAAGTAATACAGCTTAATATCACTACTACTATGCTCTTGATCCTGTAATCAGAGAGAATCAATGGTCATACTTCATCTATCATTAGGTGGTATTCTCGTAATCATACTAATTCCATTACTTATGAATAGAGCTGTGTTTCACTTACCCATGTATTGAACCTAATCAGTACATGCAAGCTGATATGAGCTTGAACTTGGTGGTATAGGCTTGTATCTAACATAAGCTTTATGAGTACCTTATACATTACCCATTGAAAGATGAACATGCTTGGAATAGAATGGTAATGAATCATACTTATACATGAACTTAGAACCTGTTGATATAACGAGCTCAGCTTAATTAGGCCTGACTGTGTTCTTTCGGGGTTAACATACCTGGGTCCTATGTATCGTAAGTAACGCATATTCATTTGCCCTTGTCCCCATCTATGCCTTTGCTTCTGCTCTTTACAAGGATGCTGGGATTCCAGCTGGTACATTCACTGGTCCTATCTCTATTGCCTTTGCTTATGGGGTTGACCGCGCTGGCGGCTCTGCCGGGCCAACTACTAGAGATTCTCCAATGGGCTCTGCCTTAACCTTTTCCTTCACCAATGGATCTACTGCGCTTGGCTTTGCTCCTATATTTGCTAATGATGCCTCTGCTTTAGGTGGTTATACCACTAGTGATGAATTTGGAACCGTGCAAAGGTCGTCGTGGATATTTGATCTACACCGAAGCCGGGACAGCAAAGGATACTGGGCGAGATGACGCTAGTGAGACTCGATCAATTGGTGCTTTTACTGGATTTGGATCTGCCCCTATAGGTTTTGCAGAAGGATCTGCTTCTTCAATGGGCGAATCAATGGGTTCTGGGTAAACCTCACCTGGAACAGCAGGATCAACTGATTATGAAACGGGTGGATCGACAGGATCTGGGACTGGAATTGGAGCTACTGGTTCTGGCTCATATGCTGGGTGGTCAACTTCAATTGTAACTGGGTAAACGGGTCCTTCAACAGGTGGTGCCTATGCCTTTGCTTCTTCTGCGACGAGAGGATATCAAACTGATGCAAAAGAGGTACGTTCTCTAGCCCGACCCCTAGCTATAGGTTATCTCTTTGAGCCTGATAGGGAGCCTGATAGGTAATTGATTTGAGCCGCTAGGTGCTTCAAGCCAGAGCTAGGTAGAGAAATAAAGCCAGGCGGAGAAACTAAGAACGCGGAGAATCTATTTGTTGTTAATAATGAGCCGGATGGAAAATCTCTTTGGTATGAGCCAGGTGGGTAATCTCTTAGGTTCCCTAAGCTTGGTTCTCTAAGCCGGGTTCTATCTAAGCCAGGTTGGGTATTTCATAGCGCACTGACTAGCTTACTGCACTGGCTATTAGCCACTTTCATGATTTCTCATTGGTTATTTAAGGAGCCGGGCGGAGAATCTATTGTTTAGCCAGGCGCTTCGGACTCTTTTATATCTATGGGCTTAAAGACGGGTTAATTAAGACAGGTTCATATATGCGGCTTAATGAACGCTTCGATTTACTAGAGAGATGGAAGGCTTAGTTCGACCAGTGATTCCAGCGATTCCAGTCATGAATGAGAGAGATTCTAGCAGTCATTATGCATTCGGTAGTTTCAAGCCAATTTGTAGCGAAACTACCGACAACCAATAGTAGGGTAGAAATCAAATGAATATGATTCGGTAGTTTATTAGCCAATTTGTAGCGAAAGATGAGTTGCTTTATAATATGTTATTATTGAACTGATAGCTTTGTTACTGGTCCTAGGGATGCCTTGACGGAGAGGAAAGGTGGGATAGCTGGTGAGTTAATCTATATATACGTGATTATTGCTCAGTCATTATGGAAAAGAAAGAGAAAGCTATGGAGCTTCAAGTAATGGCAAGTAAAGGATGAAAGGAGGAAAGGCAAGTGACTGAAAGGAAGGATCAAAGGAAGGATCAAGGATCAAAGGAGGTTGGATCAAACTATTCATTTCCTTGCCCTCAGAAGCGCAAGCCCTCCGGACCTTGTGTGAATTGCAAACATCCTTATTCATCAAGTCACCAGGAGCACTTCTTCATTTATCTTCCAACCACCCCATCCAGCCAGCCCAAGAGCTAGCAAGCGAGTACTAGTCCTCCGCCAAGCTCCCGCAAGAAAGCTCCCCCGCCCCTAAGATTGTTTGGAGAAGACTTTTTAGGGGTGCATTCAGTGACCCTTACTGCAAAGAGCGAGTAGCGGGTGACTTCAAGGAGGCGGTCAAGAGATAGAGGCTAGGTGAGGCAGTGTTCTGGACAGAGAGAACCGGGGAGGGGGCTATTATGACTCTTACCCTTGGCGGTGCTAATCGAGCCATCCCCTTAATCAATTCTTATATTCCCTTCAGTCACTGTGTCGGCACTAATCGAACCATTCCCTTTGTGAGAGAGAATCCGCCCTTCAGTCACTGTGGTGGTGCTAATCCGGTCACTGTCTGTCTGTGGCTCATTCACGGAAGAACTCATATCCCCGAGCACTGCAGAGAGCTTCGAGGGGATAAGGCTAGAGTGAGACGGGGCAGTTATAGGCTTAGGCGGGTGCCGGGATAAACCGATTCTATGACCATTTTTTCGCACTGTAACGCCACTTGAAACCTCGGAAGGTAAGTCAAACGAATATTAAGCCTTCCTATCGACTGGACCAGACCAGTGAGTGCTTCTGAACCAGAAACCAGTAGCAATCGAACCATCCAACAGAGCAGTTGTAAAGGGTTTATTTGAACAGCGAATCTCTCGGCAAATCGAATATCCGCCTCTTACGCTTCTGGGTCGACTGCTTTTGATACTGACCTGCTCTCCGTGCGGGTAAGAACTCACCTGCAGCAGAGGACCCCAAGGGCAGCTGAAGGACCCCAAAGGCAGCTGAAGTACCACCAGCGCAGCGTATGATCCTGTTGCCCTACTAGTTTCTCCAGGACCAGCGGCTCTAGGCCAGCCAGCGTAGTCCTAGCCGGAAGTCACGAGGATGGAATCAAGCCTCAACCTGCCTGAAGGATGGAACTCCCTTACAGCTTTCATCCCTCGGTTGGCCTAACTCACTAACCACCTTCTCTGGATGTCTTGCCTGGTTCCACTATGGTGATTCGATCCATTAGGTCTGGTGATTCCAGCGAGTCCAGTCATGAATGTTCCGATATGGGCATATGTCATTATGCTTTTCTGCCATTCATGAATGAGATATGTGTCAGACCAGATTCGATCGATAGAGAGTGAATGCTGCTATGGGCATATGTCATTATGCATTGTCGGCGGTCATTCCAGATATGGGCATATGTCATTATGCCTTCTCTGCTAAAGCGTAATGACATATATAATGATTAAGCCCACCACCCAATAAGCATCGAGGAAGGCAGGTGTGGGCAGTGTTGGTTCAACGGGTGAACTGTGATACGATGGGTGATATAGTTATGAGGTGAGTCGAGTAGGGAGAATCAAACCTCCGCCTCCTCTCCCTATATTGAGAGCCTGCTTGCGCTCTTTGGTTTGCTTATTGGGTGGGGGGCTTATGGTCGAGCAACTCAAGTTGAAATTGACTTATTGGTGGGGGGGGTTAGATTGAGAGCCCCGTTGCCGGTTAGGGTTTACTTATTGCCCCACCCAATAAGTAAACCCTAACAGTCGAGCCTGCTTGCGCATCCTTATCAGTCGAGCCTGCTTAAGCATCCTGAAAATGCTATAATAGGAGGGTGAGCCTGCCGAACTCTCGACCACCGGGCCGCCATCGAAAGATGTTCAAACCTCCGCCATTGAAGTGCCGCCAAGGGTGAGGTAACGTGGCCCCTCTCAAATAAGTAACTAAGACGAGCAACTCTCTGGGGGGGGGGGGGGGGGGCCCCAAAAGAGAGGTCCGTCAGGGTGCGTAAGCACACTCGACTGCCCTTGCCCCCGGAGGGACAAGCGGCTTCGCACCTTAGTTACTTATTTGAGAGGGGGGCCGCCATCGCCCCTACTACTTTATAGGGCCCTATATTCTTTAGGGGCGGAGCCACTCACTATTCATATGGTGAGGGTGCGTAAGCACACTCGACTGTCCAGGAGAGGGTGCGTAAGCACACTCGACTGTCCAGGAGAGGGTGCGTTAGCACACTCACTATTCATATGGTGAGGGTGCGTAAGCACACTCGACTGTCCAGGAGAGGGTGCGTTAGCACACTCACTATTCATATGGTGAGGACCGGTAGGGGCTCGACTGTCAAGGAGAGGGGCGGAGCCACTCACTATTCATATGGTGAGGACCGGTAGGGGCTCGACTGTCAAGGAGAGGGG
>Ga0213498_10000008_pt1 | contig 35108 bp, 21 predicted proteins | sample Lodgepole_Yose_4_FD_150981 | JGI IMG/M metagenome (GOLD analysis project Ga0213498, IMG submission 150981) | Leaf-associated microbial communities from Pinus contorta in Yosemite National Park, California, United States - Lodgepole_Yose_4 | ecosystem: Host-associated > Plants > Phyllosphere >...
GGAGAGGGGCGGAGCCACTCACTATTCATATGGTGAGGACCGGTAGGGGCTCGACTGTCAAGGAGAGGGGCGGAGCCACTCACTATTCATATGGTGAGGGGTCACTCACTATTCATATGGTGAGGGTCCTTATCAGTCGAGCCTGCTTACGCATCCTTATCAGTCGAGCACCTAAAGGTTAGGGTTTACTTATTGGTTTGGGGGGTTATCAGTCGAGCCTGCTTACGCATCCTCTCCCTCTCCCTTAAGGTCGAGCACCTAAAGGTCCTATGGTCGAGCACCTAAAGGTCCTTATGGTCGAGCACCTAAAGGTTAGGGTTTACTTATTGCCCCACCCAATAAGTAAACCCTAACAGTCGAGCCTGCTTGCGCATCCTCTCCTCTCCTTAACAGTCGAGCACCTAAAGGTCCTTATCAGTCGAGCACCTAAAGGTCCTTAACAGTCGAGCGATGGCGGCCTTATTAGTCGAGCGTTCGTACCTCACCCTGCCGGGGGCACCCTACTAATTTGGCCATTTTCTCTTGGCGGAGGTTTTTCAAGATTCCCCTACTATTATAGCATTTTCAGGAGGCGGAGGTATGGTGAGGGCCACTGGCTCTATTTCTGGTGCTTCCACCTTTCATTGGACAGGCAGCTAGGTGTTGACTGAGTCTAAAATAGCAGAACCGGGCCACCCTTTCTCTCACGAATTGACCAGTTTGATAGGTCAAGTGAGCACACTCTATATCATTTTGACACGCCACCCTTCTGTACTGAATTTGCCAGTTTGACAGGTGTTTGAGCTCTTACCTATACTATTACCATCCTCCACCTTTTCTTCCAGAATTTAGGCTTTTCATCCACCAGCCCCGCCTTAATAGGCACTAGCTTTAGTCCACCTGCACTCTGAACTCTTAGAAAGTAGAACTTCTATATGCCAGTATCATATGTTAAGATCTTTGATGTTAGATTGATTCTCAGATTTTCCATATCAATTCTTACTAGCCTTAGTCCAAGCACTTATTATAGAGTCTTGCCTTCTTGCTTGGTCCAGAGAAACAAGCCTTTAAGAGAGTCTCGTCCATTGTGGAGTGAAGACCGTCGTCTTAAGCGCTGTATAGACAGAATACTTCAAAGTATCGGATAGGAAGATTCTAATTAAAGCACTTATTGGAGAGTAAGATTCATTAGTCCCAAAACAAAAAAACACCCCTACTATAACCTTTTCAGTTTGTCTAGGCTTTTCTCATCTGCATGTGGGAGCTTCGGAGAGGAATATCTAATTGGAGAGGAAGAGTTCAATTTACTACTATCATTGGAGCTTCGGAGAGGAAGATTCTGAAGTTCGTAGAGTAAGATTAAGCTGTACATCCCCAACCTGGCTGGACCATCCTAGCACGCACCAACAGCTCACTTTCTTTTAGAACATAACCCCCACTTATATTGGAGTAGTTATGGGAATATGACAAATCAGCTCTCATTGGAGTTAGAATAAGATGAAAATCAGCTCTCATCGGAGTTTTAGCAAATCTTTGTACAAATACCTAACAAATGATGTCGGAGCTTGTATCAAAGCTTTAAGTCAATATGCATATATTCTGGTTACTCACCATTCTTTCTTTGGTAGCTCTCAATTTGCTGTTGGAGCTAACACTGTAGATATGCGAGTCTAACGTAGATATGCCAGCATCATATGTAAAGATAAGCCATTACTTCATGAATTTCCCAGTTCTCAGAAGGCCAGGATCAGACTCTATCATCATCTGGATATGCCACCTTATATTTCTCAATTTACCATAGACAAAAGCCTTAATTATAGTCTCGTCCATGCACTTTGGTTGGTGGAGTCTTAAGCTGTTAGAGAAAGAATGACTAGACAAGTCCAGTTCGGAGAGTAAGATTCTCAAAGCTATTCGGAGAGTAAGATCTATCGGAGTTAGAGGAAGATTCAAATCAGCTCTCACCAGACCGTCTTAAGCTGTAGAGCTCCCTATTGGACTGGACTAGTTTCGGACAGGAAGATCTCATTGGAAACTAGCCTTAAGAGACAAGCCCTACTAAGTCTGTACAGTAAGCCCCATTGGACTGGACTAGTACCCCCCTATGTGGATGGAATGCCTTAAGCCCCAGTGCCATAGAAGCAAGCCTTAAGAGAGAATCTCTTAGTCCATGCACTTTGATCCGTGTGAATACCGTAAGCTGTATAGAAAGAGGTGGAGTGAATACCGTGTGCTGCTGTAAAGACATAACTACTCTATACAAGTCTCGGAGAGTAAGAGCTCTTCGGAGAGTCATATTTTTCTTGTTTGGAGAGTAAGAGTAATTAGTCCACAAACAAACACCCCAATAACCTTTTCAGTTTGTCTAGGCTTTCTAATATGCATAACCCTTATTGGAATTAGATCACCTATCACAAATCAGCTTTCATCGGATATGAAGTAAGATGAAAATCAGCTCTCATTGGAGTTAGAGTCAATATATAAATAGAATCCTTTCTTGTCGGAGCTTCACATGGTGGTCTCCAAGCTTTCACTAAATATGCATATATGAGGTGAACTCACTCTGTTGGAGCTTCAGACCTAGAAGTGACCCCACTAATTGCGTCAAAACGAATTGTGTCAGATGCTGCTGGATCCACTACCCATGCATGCCACTTTCTCTTTATCAATTTACCATTTATTGGAAGGCGCCAGGTTCAGACTCTATCTAATCTGGATACGGCACCTTTACTTAGATCTTGACCATGCCACCTTTTCTCTCACGAATTGACCAGTCCAAGGCCCATATTCACTGAGATCAAGACTAACTGACACGTCCTTCAAGTCTGGATCTGCTGTTAGATCTACCCATGCCACCTTTATTTCATGACTTTACCATCTGGATAGACAGCTCATGCTCGTAATCCAAATAGACGGGCCACCTTATCTTTCTCAATTTACCATCCCGCATATCAAGGTGTCTTGTCCCAGTACCATGGAAAAAAGCCTTAATAGACAAGCTTCTTATTATTAGTCCTGTTAGTCCCGCCTGGAGCCTCCCTATGGACACTTGTTGCTTTTAGTATTAGCCTTGGTCCTGGGAAACAAGCATTTTGAGACTATCTTAGTCCAGAATTAGTCCCCGCCCGGAGCCCCCCCTATGGACACTAGCTTCTTTAGTCGCCTTGGTCCAAGCAGCAGAGAAACAAGCTGCCTTCAGATACTCTAGTTTAGCCCAAGCAGTTTTTTAGTCCCATGGATGGACTGCCTGGAGCCCTATGGACAACACTTGCTTTAGTCTTCTTGGTCCAGATCAAAAGCCTTAAGAGAGAGTCTCTTAGTCCAAGCAGCAGAGAAACAAGCCCTAAGAGAGTCTTCTCCAGCGTATTTCAAGATTTCACTTATGAATGATTCTTCCACTCTTTGTAACCGGCTAGTTCCCCCGTTAGTGGTGGTCTCCCATCAAACCCCCAAACTGGATATGTTTCTATAAATCAAACCCGCCAATGATACTGATACTTAGTGTTTGAATCTGCTGTTCCCGAACCTTGTTGTTTCACCATTCTTTTTTCTACTCAATGAGCTTTCTTTCTTGCCTTTAAGAGAGTCTTGTCCGTCCATTGGAGTGAAGATCGTCTTAAGCTGAATAGACAGAATACTTACAAGTCTTGGAGAAGAGTCTTATGGATTGATTGATCACTGGATTTCTAGATTGAACTTCAGAATGCATTCTTCTATAAGGTCTTGAAGGTCTTGCCTTGGTCCTGTGCTGGGAAACTCGCCCAAAGAGACAAGCTTATTAGTCCAAGCAGTTAGTCTTAGCCCTACGAACTTACTGCTGCCTTTCAAATCTTGCCTTAGCCTAGCCTACCGTTCCGAGTGCCTTAGTTTCGTGTTAAGCCTTTGTCCAGAGTTTCAGTGACACGCCACCTTTCCTTCCTCAATTTACCACTTATCAGAAGGCCAGGTTCATACTCTCTATTGGATATGCCACCTTTTGTTGCTTAATTTACCATCCCCACAGGCCACCTTTACTTCCAATTTCCATCAATGAGGACTAGGCAGGCTCTTATGCTCGTGATCCAGATAGACATGCCACCTTTTCTCTCGCAAATTTCCCACTTGGATATACGGCTAATGCTCGTGATCTGGATATACAGGCCACCTTTCCTTCCTCAATTTACCATCCATCTCAATAGGTGTCTTGAGCTCACTTTCTTTTAGTAAAACATAACCCCCCTTATTGGAGTAGTTATGGGAATATGACAAATCAGCTCTCATCGGAGTATGAACAAATCTTTAGTTAAAGCTTGTCGGAGTATGAGTCAATCTAGAAATCATCTCTATCGGGGTTTGAGTAAGATTCAAATATACCTTTCAATCTTGTTGGAGCTTCTACTAAGGAGGAAAAGAGGCCTATTTTTCCTAACTAATCTTGTCGGAGCTTCTTCACTTGGATCTACTGGATATGCACCTTATCTTTCTCAAGACCATATCTCTTGGGCCACTACCTCGAATTAGATCTACCCATATGCCACCTTTTCTTTAGAATTTAGGCTTTTCACCCACCAGCAGCCTACCTTGCAGACAACATAATCTGTAGTACCCTCGACTGAAACTGGTAAGCAGCATAAGAAACCACCATAAAGTGACACATTCTATTTCTCTCTACGGGTCCACCCGGCATCCAACATAATGATGGGAATCACTGTGCTATGTGAATTGAGATCAACCCTCTTGCTTTGGCCGGTACCGAAGAAATTCACGCTATGTTGTATAAAAACAAACGTATATAAATCTACGCTGTGTGGTGTGTCAATATTCCATATAAGCCGCTGTATCTGTCGTTGTAGCTGCCGCTGTTTCCGTATCCGTCGTTGTTTCCATTCGTTGTAGCTGTAGTTGCTGTATCTGTAGTTGCCGTAGTTGCTGTATATGTATATGTATATGTTGTAGCTGCCGTAGCTGTTGTCATTCGTAGTAGCTGGCGTAGTTGTTGTATCCGTAGTTGCTGTAGTGGCTGTATTTGTTGCCGTAGCCTGCTCCCCCAACAAAGGCTGTATTCCGTCCGTTGTACTGCCAACCCCTGGGTGCTGACTATAAAGAATCACTATCATCGATCACTGTAGGCCCCGCTCTGCCAATGTGGGAAATCAATAACTAACCGGTGCTACTTCGCTATCGCTGACTGTCAATCGTTTACATAGAAAATGGCACGAACACCTTACAGGGACGTGGATTGAAAACGGGTAAAACGCACTAAGAACCGACTCCTTCCTGTGTATGTATCGAACTGTTAACGGTGGATAATCTATGAAAGTTCCCGCACCAAGAACCACTACCTCCTGGGCATGGGCGAGAACAGGTTATGTATAACTCCTTCCTGGACACGTACAACTGGGTATCGGAACTGACTGGGAATCGACTGTTGGATCAGCTCTTGGCATGGAATACCAGCATCTAATGAATCAACACCAGGCAATCATAGGTAACCTATCTGAAAGGGGCGAGGGGGTGAGGGGGTGAGGATACGAACCCGCTTGCAAAATAGTAGTAGTGAGAGGGTATAGTTCATAAAGAATCAAATCCATTTCATTGTTCCGATGAGTCATTGGCCATCTGACCGCCTAAAGAAGCGTTTTTATGGCTTAAACCCAGCAACTGAGAAGGTTTCCCAAATTCTGTTCCAATCTAAGTTGTTCTTGGCTGTGCCAAAGTAGGCAGCGTGAGCGATCAAGCAGCGATCCCTTTCCCTTTCTTTCCACAACTACTCCTTTTCCATTCAACCTTTTTTTTCTAGAGCTAACCTTTTCCAGATTCCATATCCATTCCACCAGAAGAGCTAACCATCATTTCCAGAGCTAACCTGAAGGCATAAGCAATCTGCCGTATCAAACCAGAATCAGAAGCAATCCGGGAGCTCACCTACAACAACTACTTTCATCTCCAACCAGCAACCAGATCAACGCCACTCACTTGATCAAAGGCCATCTGAAACCCTACGACTAGATCCAAGCAAGCAACCAGAGAGAAGTAGGCAAGCAGTAGGAGATCAGAGGACGTAGGCAAGCGGTATTATCGGGCCTAGCTGTTCCTGGCGGGCGATATTCTCGTTCGTGGGGCATACGACGTGGGCGGTATCGATCCAACCCGAACTAACCAGAAGCGCTATCCGCCGGGGATCAGACCCCATTTCCACAGATCGAACCATTCCCAGAGCTCACTATTATTTCCATAAGCAATCTGGGAGCTCACCTACGACTAATTCCAGATCCAAGAACAACCAACCCCCAAACTAACCAACCAACGACTCACTATGGGTATGCATCATATAATAAAGCGATGCTCCTCATATATATTCAATGGCATTATAACTGCCCTGCTGAAGAAGCATGAGCCAGCTTCATAACATTGACAATCTCGAAATTCCGTATTGACCGAGTTTTTCCCTAGAATCTGCTGTTGGTTCTATCGAGTTATTGCGGGCACCCAGATGAAGCTTTACCCTACCTTCTTATGATCCTTGGTACCACATATTCACTTATGGTTTGGCCGAGCCTTGATCATATAAGAAACAAATCATCTGTAATAAGCTCTTTTATCCACTAAATAATTATATCGCCTATGTTGGCTAAATTTCATTCAACCTTCAAGGCAGGACAGAGCTTCCAGTCTCGAGTCTGAACGTCAAAGAGATCCCCAGCCTTGGACTTTCTTTCAGCTACGATGACTAAGGAGGCATCCGGAAGAAGGTGAGTGATTTTGTAAAGAATGACTTTGCGAGTCACTTCCTTCTCCTTATTATTGATGAAGGGCCCCACTACCAGATGAAAAAAGTCCACCCGTGGGGTTGTTCTTGAGAAGGCGTTAAAGCGTCCACCATAGAAGTAGCAGGTTTAGCATAACCATATTGGGAATTTGCATGGCTGTTTGCTAGAGTCGTAGGTCAGGAGGATACTGCACAGGTGCCTAGGTATGTTCTGCATGTTATATACTACTCTCTGCATAAGGGCACTGTATTCGACTGGGGAGAACTCATATAAAATGAGCTCTCTCATCAGCTGTCAAACTTCCAAAAGACGAAGAGGATCTTTATGGCATCTTATCTCATATATGCTTTGATTTCGTGTAACACGTTTTCAAATCTTAGTCCAAAAGCAGATGTCGATATGAATGAGTTACAGGACACAGATATGGCTCCCAAAAGACAGCGCAAGCAGAAAGAAATAGTGAAAGAGGCCAGCCTAGAGAGATAAATGTCAGTAGAACCGGAAGCTTAGGAAGTCACTGGGCCATTTTATGGATATAAAAAATGCAAGATAGACCTGGACAACAATCTGCAATGGGGTGAAATTGACCAAATGTGTCAGGGAGGAAAAATATCCAGAGCTCCCACTGCAACCGGGTGAGAAGAATCCTGATGCCGGGGTATATCAGACTATCAGAAGGTCCTGTCTCCACAAAGTAGCAGCCAGACCAGCTCTTATGCCTTGCGCCGAGATTCTCTCCTGGCTTATTAGTCACGCTAATGTAGAAAACAGGCTAATCAAGGACGAAAACGGAAAGGCCATCGCATCCTTTCAGCCATCAAGTTTGGAACTGTACTACAAGTTCCCGAAGCCTGAAACCAGTCTAACCGATGGCCGGGTTCTGCAATTTGCTCACAACATAAATTCTCATGAAATGAGAAAAGGATGGTGGATAACCGGGAAAGCGTTCAGGTCACGACGGAAGGGCATGTATCCAACCATCAACCAACCTCAGGATGCCCTACAGGTTTGCAGTGGCCCTGATCAGTAGGCTATATGGTGAAGAAGATGTGAGTCAATTCAAGGAAGCCTGGATCCCTCTGCTATACCAAGTGTCAAAAGTTGGGACAATTTGAAACTGGTCTTCCATTCTGTCCACAACATTGAGGGACGCTGTTTCCAAAGCCAAATACCACATCCCCCCAACATGCTATATGTCTTCATATTGATTAGATGTGGTATGCGCTGCTAACAGTTTTGCGAGAATGGGATGGCAGTGGCAGCCTAGCGAGAAGCCAATTCACGTCTAATGTCAAATTTTGTGGGAGTATAAATACAATTCTGATTACACGAGAATATGTTAACACTTCATGGCTCCTATGTACACTTTCATTTTCTGCAAGCCTGCTCAATGCATGACTGAGAAGGCTATGCAACTGATAAGCACGATAGGGGACTGGTATGTAACAGAAAATGGCACCTATATCAGGGTATTTGGAGCTACTAAAGCCCCACATCTGTTACCCAAATTGATCCCAGAGAAATTGGCCATCCAGGAGGTGGCATACCAAACTTTATTGCGCGGAGTCGGAGCCTCTCTGGCCAGGGATAAGAAGGCCCCATGGCCCGCTTTGCCTTTGTACATAGGTTATTATGGTCTGGGAAATGTTAAGGCTGCCAGAGAAGAAGGAGAGGCACTAGCCTCTTACCACTTTGGAGAGGAAAGATTTAGAAGACATGACCCTCATAGTGTCACGCCATTGTTCAATATGCAAGTACATGTGGCCTTATCATAATGAAATATGGCAGGAAGAGGAGTTATACCGAAGAGCAAAATCATATGAAGAAGTGTCAGTGAGGCTCGGCAGCAAAGGCAAAGGAGCACAAGACAAGTAAGGACGACATGGCAGAACCAGACAGGGACACATGGACTCCGGGTAGACACCATATCACTTGCCACGTAAGCAAGTGACACGTGGCATCTCACGTCAGCAGAAAAGGTTATCCCTATATTTGTTCCCCTCAAAGAGATAGCGAAGATAAGGTCCTCACCCCGATACGGTCAGGTAGGACCAGTGAAGGAGGGGTTCCATATCCATTAGTAGGGAAGGAAGTACTACCAGTCGAAGGAGTACCAGTGGAAGTAGACTTATCCAAAGCCAAGGGTTCAGTTTCATTCTCTCCATTGATCCCAAGCCTTATCCAAGTCGAGTGAGTTTGCCGAGGAGAGCCCGCAGGAGATAGCCAAGGAAGTCTTGGTTCATGAAGATAGAACCTGGAAAAATGCCAGGAAAGAAAGTAAGTCTAGGGTGCTGCTGGTCATTCTTTATATATGTAATTACGCTTTAGCATCGTATGGGATCTCCGCTCTCATAATGGATCGTACCAGAATCTCGTATATAGAGAATTTTCAAACATGACTATCAATTAAGGGCCATTCAAATACTTTCCTGGGGCTTCTCTTTGAGGGGAAGAAATATGAGGGATAACCAACCCTCCCTTCTAGCTCTTTGAGGGGAAGAAATCTAGTAGAGGGTCCTGGTCTTACCGTTCTAAGGCCTGTCTCTCCTTATTCCTTATCGATCGTGCGAACTAAGGCAGTGGGTATTCGTTACAGTAAGGCCCGGGTTGGGGCCCTAGCTCAAAATATCAGGTTCAGCGCATCCAGCCAGACTGTACGGTTTACCATTCATAGTAAGGCAGGTAAGGTAACGTTATCACAAAGGCAGGGAGACAGGTGGAGTAGTGGATGATCATCTGGAAGATGCTAATCTTTTCATGGTTTAAGCTATCCCCAATTACCTAGAATAGATTGCTCTGTTTCTTATCAAAGGTTAAGATCGGCAATAAGAAACTCTGACCTTTAGAATTGAGCTCGGCGATAAGCACTATTCCAGACACATATAGGAACAACCCAAGTAACTTGGCAAACGTACCTCGGCAAACATCATTGAACAGCTAAGAACAGCTAAGGTCCTGTTCTATCCTATAAAGAAGGTTGAAAGTAAGGTCTTAAGGTAAGGTCCTAACCTTTAAGGTCTATCTATTCTATAAGGTCCTAAAGGCCCTATAAGTAAGGTAAGGCTATAAGATAAGGAAGGATAAGGTAAGGTCCCGGAGGGGCTTGCGCTTCCTAGTGCAAGGAAAGATCTATCTCTCTAGGTAAGGCCTCACTTACCTACTTGACTTGGCTGGAAACATATACACAAATTCCCGTATTCGCCGAGCTATGTCTTGCTAACCAAGATTACCCCTCCCCCTACACATACTGTGATCAATGAAAATGAGTGACCACTTAAGCGTATATAATATGACGGACCCATTAACAGCTAGCAAAAGAGCTCTCTCTTAGGATCAGTTACTGCTGCTAGAAGGTTGGCTAAAGTGACCATGCATAATGACATATATAATATATGCGTTGTCTGCTAAGGCATAATTTGCTAAGGCATAATGACATATATAAAGAATGACGGACACACATATCTCATTCATGATTGGATCATGAATGAAAGGGACATATATCCTTCATTACGTAATGACATATATAATGAATGACTGGATTCGAGAGCGTAATTACATATATAATAGCAACATTTTTTGTCTTATCTCTCTAGTTACTTTATTATACGTAATTACGTATATAATAAGGGTTCATAGGGTTCCCGTTAGATCTTTCCATCTTCCTTCCCCTCAGCGGGAAAGCAACTTCGTACCTTTTTTCCTCTCCCTCTCGACGGTCGAGCGATGGCGGCCTTTTAGTCGAGAGTTCGCTTTCATTTTACTTATTGGGTGGGGGGGCTGCCGGGGGCATCCTCTCCTGTTAGTCGAGCATGCTTACGCATCCTCTGGAATTTGGTCGAGCCTGCTAACGCATCCTCCAAATATCCTCTTTTGGCCATGAAAAGTGATATTTCTATCATGATGAAATCATTCCCGTATCTATTCTGTCAATCATTTCTTTATCCATTCTATCTCTAGTTACCGAAATGATACGAGTCATTACTGACTGGTCCTGAGTTAGCTCTGATCAGCTTAGTCCCCCTTTACGACTAATAGAGAATGGGCAGTAATAAATATAGGTAAGGTTCTCCTTACCTTTCACCTTTCAGGACCTTACTGCCTGAAAGGACCAACCCAACCCTTCTCACTCTTTGGGGGGAATAAATCATAGTACCTTTCCCTTCTAAAGAAGGGCAGGACCTTACCGCCCGCCTGAAATCTATTCCCGAACCTACCTAAATTTCACCCGGTAAGTAAGCTAACTTTCGATCGATATTTCCCCACAAAACTGAGCTGAGTTATTGGCATTGGCACTAGCACTGGCACTAGCATTAGCCCCTGTTTGATTCGTTATTATTAGCAAGCAAAATTGAGCTATCCGGATCAATCACGGACGGATGTCACGAAGCTCCCTTCTACCTACTCCTTTTTTGTGACAGGGATGCTCCTCCCATGCTACTGCTGAAGAACCAAATTCATGTCACTCTTCGATTGATTTTTCGTCGATTCATTCACACACACATTTCTTTATTTCTTGTAGGGGCTGACTGCCGGCTGGAAGCTGTATGAGCGGTAACGTCCACGTACGGCTCTGTGAGAAGGTGGACGGAAATGGCCTTGTTGTACCCTACTCTCGTCTTCGATGGGGTCTGCTCCTTCTTTTCTAGGGGAGTATGCCAATATGATCTTAATGAGGTGCGGAGCTTTGCATCTGACATTCGTTGGGCCTCTGCCTGCGGGAGCCAGCGTCCCCGGGCCTTATCTGACTGAGCAGAGCTCTTTGAGGGGAATAAATCAAGGTGCCGTAAGGCCTAAAGACCATAAGGAACGTAGTCGCTCGACCATAAGGATGCTACAGCAGGCTCGACTGTTAAGGAGAGGACCGGCAGGGGCTCGACTGTTAGCCCCCCCACCCAATAAGTAAATTGAAACTTGAGTTGCTCGACCATAAGGTAATTGATTTGCTCGACTGATAAGGATGCGCAAGCAGGCTCGACTGTTAGGGTTTACTTATTGGGTGGGGCAATAAGTAAACCCTAACCTTTAGGTGCTCGACCTTAAGGGAGAGGGAGAGGGAGAGCACCTAAAGGTCCTTATCAGTCGAGCCCCCTGTCGGGTCCTTGCTTTCCTAACGTCAAGCAAGCACTACGTTCCTTGCACTAGGAAGCGCAAGCCCCTCCGGGTCCTTGCCCGGTGCGGACAAGCAATCAATTACCTTGCACTAGGAAGCGCAAGCCCCTCCGGGACCTTGCCCTTCCTATTTCTTCTCTGGCGGCTTCGCACCTTGCTTTCCTAGCGTCAAGCAAGCCCCTACCGGTCCTTGCCCGACGACTACGTTCCTTTCATTTATTTCAGGTCAATACTTCGAAGACTTGTCCTGATTAACCCTTATCTAACGAACGAAGAAGTCATCTTTTCAGATCAATACTTCAGACAATAAGGCAGGCCTTTAAAGGAAGGATATATTATTTGATTCTGGGAATCTTGGTCTGGGGTAAATCCTGGAGTAGGTAAGGTCCCCGGCCTTATCCGGTCCTGAAAGGCCGGCCTTACTGGGTTGGTCCTGACTGCGCCGGTCAACCCAGGAGCAGTAAGGCAGGTAAGGTCCTGTGCCGGCCGGTCTTACGCTAAATCAGAACCTTTCAGTTTGAGGGGAAGAAAATAGTATCCTGACTGTGCTGGCCCTAGATTGATTCCCTCAAGGGTTGCTTCGCAGAGCTAGCGAAAAGAAGAACCAGGACCTTTTTTTGCAGTAAACCCCTCCGGGCGATCCGGAGAAGACTAGTGGTAGGTGGTCCCGCGAAGCTTTCGGAGAAGGGTAGCCTAGTGTGTAAGCACAGCAATGAAGGCGAACCCTCGGACGACCAATCTAAGATTAGGGGGGAGATCCCAAGTAGTGGTGACCTTGTAACTCTTCCACCTATGCATGTACCGAATGCTCATACGGGGAAGTGCACTCCTGGGTCTGGAACCAGGGAGGGTTGCTCCGAGAAAGACTTTCCCGTCCACTCCAGGGGGTGCGGACACACCTGCGCGGATTGCAGGTGACGGTGACAAGAATGGCGGGGAAGTTACAAGTACCCGACGACATCCAGGGATGAATGTAGACCCATCGGACAGGGATAATCATTCCGGTCCCGGGGGAGGATACTCACTCATTTATTATGAAGTGGTAGAACCAGTGGCCCTATCACTGGCAGGAGGCGAAGCGCACCCACCCATTGACTGCCTGCTGCTATTGCGAAAACAAGGTGCCGTAAGGCCGCTCGACCATAAGGGAGAGGAAGGATGGCTTGCTCGACAATAGGTTCTTTATTGCTCACCCATCAAGGGTGAGGAGGGCAAGGAAGGAACTAGTCTCTTGAAAAGGGAGAGGATGCGCAAGCAGGCTCGACCGCTAGGGAGAGGAAATAAGGAGAAGGAGAAGGATAAGAAGTTGTAAAAGAAAGCCAAGGCCCCGTCTTTTGGGGTATCGGTTTAGGGGATGCACTTATAAAGGAACTTATATTGGGGGGGGGAAATGACCGAAATGAAATCGTTTTTGACGTTCAAGAAACACTTCTATAAATGCGCTATGGAGGTTACATAAGGTGTAAGGATGGTTGGTACGCAAGGATGGGTTGTGCTTTCGTATGGTATCCTTCGATGACCCAGAAAGAGTGACCTCTACCACTGGGATGGATTCAACTGAAGCTGCCACGAGCGGGTTCAGAAGATTCCGCAATTCTGGGAGTGTAGGGAACTTGTTGGTGGCGTGGCCATTGACGTTGCAAAGAGCACAGGGAGGTACAACCCTAGTGGGCACAGTGGTCGGAGTGGCCATAACCGGCCTAAGAGTACTATTACCCCCAATTTGATTGTTGTTGCCCCAAGCGACCTTTCCCGTGTCTGACTTAGTCTGCGTGATGGGTTCCTAAGGTGACTCCGAGGTTTACGATGATGGGACACTTGAAGGTTGAACTAGGGTCAAGACTAAATGGGGAGAAGGTGCTGACGATGAGGGAGGTGTAGGAGAGTCAAGGTACCAAACAGGTATACCAAGAATGAGCCTGGGAAGACTCAACGTGGCCATCATAGGGGTCCCAACCACACCAGGTGGTGGGAAAAGGAAAGGGTGAGGGTGAGCCTGTCGAACTCTCGACCTCTGGGAGAGGTAACGTGGCCCCTCTCAAATAAGTAACTAAGAGGAGCAACTCTCTTTTGGGGCCCCTCACCAAATAAGCACCCCATACGAACCCACTCTCCCGACCAAAGAAGGGGGAGGGGCCACGTTACCTCACCCTCACCCTCACCCTCTTTTTCTCTAGGACTGAATTGCTCACATATAGCGATGGATAGATTGCTTGGACTACAGAATCAATCAGTCAAGGTAAATCCGTCAAAATAGCAGTAGCTGCCGGTAATGGGAATACTGAAAAAAACGTTCCGTTGGAGCTGTACAACAGTTCCGGGCCATCTACGGTTCTGTAAGAGATAGAGCCCATCTATCTTATGGGAACCCCTCCGGCTTTACCAAGAACAAGAATGAGCTTCAGATGTCTCGATTGAACCTCTTTCTCTGTTTGTCTAGGCATACGGAGAACTTCGTCCCAGTTCTTCTCTATGCGTTAATCCAATAACCTAACCGTATTGCTATCTCTTGCGCTTATCCTAGAAGCCAGCCGTACAACCCCTTTCTTTCCCTTGGTGCCTACTAGGCCGGCCCTAACCTTCCTCTCGGCAGTCCCCTAACTGAGACACCCCCCCACGTTGCCTGCTTGGAGTGGGTTCCGCATTCGATATATGGACCCCTTTAGGTGCTTTGCCTGCCACATCCGTTCACAAGTCAAAACCATCTTGTTTCAATGAGATATTGAGGAAGGGGTTTGTCGAATGCCAGGTCCATGGACTAGATATGAGTGCTATCACTGAGAAAGGTCCTATTGCTTGCTGAACACACCGGATCAATTGAGATGAGAAAGGGTTTGGACGTTTCGAATAAGTGGTGTTTCGTCGAATAGGTTCCATACGACGTACTTCGTTTCGTAAGTGTTCCCAGAAGTCAATAGCCCGACGAATATAGACAAAGCGTTTCGGTTAACCTATCCACTATTGAGAACCTATATACTAAGGATTTAGTTCAACGGTCAAGTAGTTTACAAAAGAGAGAGGTCTGTCAAAGGCGTGTTTCAGCATGTGCAGGTATCTCACGTATCATTCTATTACTACTATTAGGTAGGGGCTCTTGATCCAATCCTATCGTAGCACTTAGCAATCCAATAGGTAGATCCTTGCAGGCAGCACTCCTTAAACAAAGGTTGGGTGAAGGGAGTCAATAAAGGAGCCAATAGTAAACTAAAGTCTAACTAAATAAGAATAACTAAGCCTAATCGGTCATTATTCCTCCTAACTAAGCTCTCCCGGCGTAGCTACAGTCGAAGCCGGAGCATGGCATGAACAAAGAGAGTATAATGGAAGGTAACAGGTATCTAAGCTAATATATAGAGGACTGCCTAAGAAGACTGTATGTTATAGGGTTATCACTGGGGTGCATGAAGTAAAGGGTAAACCGGTCTAATGAAAGGCATATGGTAAGCATGTCGATTCTACGATGTTCCACTATGGGAAGCATGATGATTCTGCTAAGGTCTTATAGGGGTGCGTCTAACAGGTAACTTGAAACTTGTCACTGGGAAGACCTCATGGTATAGGGCCTCCTGGGAAGACTTCATGATATAGGGCTGAAACATAGAAGGTATTTCTGGGGGTAATAAAGCAAGGAAAGGGTCTGATGGCCGTACTAAACTGAGATTCAATCCTGGGTGAATATTGGGCATATACCTTAGACCTAGAAACGTCACTCTGCCATATGCCTTCTTCCTAGTTGAGGGAGGAGGAAGTCATGCCCAACCTCTTCTTAAGCCAGGATGGAATAGCTGTACGGAACATACCTTTGCCTTTACTCTTTCACCCACCTACCTGAACTTGTAGATCTTGAGCCCTAGAAAAAGAATGCATGGCATGTTGTTAGTCAGTTGCTAGAACTTACCTTAGAAACTGCTGATGGGATTGGGATGCTCAACCTCCTAGAAGAGAAGCCAGAAATACTCAACTAGTAGCCAGGGGCATTACACACTACCTTGGTTTCTATTTACTTGCACGAACTTGTAGAGGGAGGAGATCTGTAGCCCTATCCCTGGAATCATGTAGTGAGTTAGGAGGGTATCCCTTAGAAGCCAAGGATGCCATGGGTAGGATCGTTGGATCGTTGGATGGGAATTGGAATGGGAATGGAACATGGGAATCGGGATTGGGATGGGTTGTCATTAGCCCTTACCACCTAGTAGAACCGGAACTATCACTACCTACCTGCCATATGCCGTAGATGAGGCCCTTACCTTAGGAGCCACGGGTGGATGGGATGGATCATCGCCTTACCCTCTTATATTAGCCGGAACCCTACGATGATGGATGGAGTTACTTACCAACCTATTCATGACACCAGGAAGATCAGTAGGGGACCAGTATATATTTCAATCCCTTTATACCGTCATCCTATATATATAGAGTCACAACAACCCTAGAAGCCAGGAAAGAATCCAGTAGCAAGTATGGCATCATCTATTCAACCTTTATCCATTGCCTTATGAAGTGGGTACAACGTATTCACTTATGGAGGGAAGAGCCTTAGACATTACTTACCTTTCTCTTTCAGCACCAGATTGAATGGAATGAATTATTGAATGACGAGGCCAGGGACGCAAAAAACCCGAGGTAACAAAGCTCAATCCCCGAAGGAGGCAAGCAAGATTCAAAGTGAAAGGTCGGGCCTGCTGGTTGAACCGGAGGGAGGGGAAACAAAGGAGGTAGGCAAATAGAGAACATCGAGGACGGGCTCCTCTCTCTCTTACCGCTAGGAAGGGTCAGGAGATCCTATATAGCCAAGGAAAAGTGACTAGCCTATCTCTTGAAACTATTGAATGAAGTGGGGCTATTGAAGTTAAGGTGGAGACCGTTTATCGACCGCGAACATCCAGGGCGGATAAGGCACAGGAGACAGGCTAAGTAAGGCTACAAACTACAACCTCCAAACTGACAGGGCAGGGCAGACAGACAAGGGACAGGGCACAGGCTAAGGCGGACAGGGGACAGGGCACAGCGAATCAAACCCCTTAGGCCAGCTCTAGTCTGGGTTAATAAGCTCCCCCCTTAGCTTAGGCCAGCTCTCTTGGTTATGAAGCTCTTACTAGTCATATTGTTAACCGGTTATACTCTCAGCAATAGATATTAGATATTTGTAAGCAATAGAATAGATAGTTGGAAGCTTAGGGGTGACTCTTCATACTCGAGAACAGAGTAGAGTAGATCTTAAGCAATGGCCATAAGCGTTACGAACCTCTTAGGCTAAGCGTTACAAAGCTCTTAGAATGCATATTGAAAACTGTTAATACTACCTTAAATATAATAAGCTTAGTCGTAACTGGACTGGTTATACTCTTAATTAGAGTTGAGGTTATGCTAGTTATACTTACAGACATGAATAGAGTTTAGGTCAAGCTATTACCATGAATAGACATAGAGGAGGGGACAGATTTATTACGGTCACTCTTAGGAAGCTTATTGGACACTGTTATGACTCTTAGAAATATATATTGATTAGCAGCACTGTACTGGACTGGCGAACCTAGGAAGGACCTACCCATGACCATTAACTTATTATTGAGGAGCTCAACACTTGTCCCTCCCGACCTACCAGATAGATTGACTAGGGTTCTTCCTTTAGTCCCCATCCTTTCCAACTAATAATCTACATAATAGAAAGGAGACGTAACCAAATGTACAGGCATCTGTAATGTACAGGCATCTGTTCTGGAGCGCCTGATTCCTTACTTATTCAACCTGACTGCTATGCCAGTGTAGACAGACTGCTATGCCTGGGGATAACCTTGGGTAATATACTATGCAATGGAATCCCTTTCCTTTGGGTGAGTGAGCGTTCTGCCTGCCACCAATATCCTTCGCCTTGTGGAGTTAGCGTTCATCCACGATTCTCCTTGCACTAGGAAGCGCAAGCCCCTCCGGGACCTTCCTTTATTTCGTAGAGTTAGCGTTCATCCACGATTCTCCTTGGACAGTAGGGCGTGCTATACTCATAAGTGCGATGGCTTTGTGGAGTGCTTATTCCTATTACTATTCCTATTCCTGTGCTTTATCATTTGCATGTATGGAGCGTTCTGGCCTGAACCAGAATCAAACTTGCTTTTTCTTGTACCATTGTTCCCAGGTGAGTGGTATGGGCTGCGCTCTCTCGAGGGTTATGTGGCTGGACTCTCTATTTTCTGGATATAGACTCTTCTTTATGTTATAGTCGGTATGTTCATTGCGTAATAGCATATATATAAGGTCTATCTCGTCAAGCTCGGAAACCCTCTTACTTGTACGTCTGCGCCGCGAGTAACGGTATGGCTGGGGGATAGTCTGTACCGCGGGATAACTGTTCTTTCTATCTAAGCCCCGAAAGACCTGGACCACGCCACGTGAAGCTCTTACTCTGTCCCCCCCTAAGCTGCAGCACGCTAATATGCCTCTATGGGGGGAAGCTGTCTCGCCCGTAGTATCTGTATAAATCTGGACTGGTGGATCTGCGCAGCATTCTATGGCGAACTCTGTCCTGCTATGAAAGTAAGTGGTGTATAACTAACTGTGAGGTTCAAGTTATTGGAGTCTAAATCCTTGCGATCCTACGTGTGGAGTGGGTCCTGCATTGTTGGGCTAAAGCAAGCGTGAGATAAAGATCTGTCTGTTGAAGCCCATGTAGTCTAGAAAGCATTGGCTCGGAGTTAAGAATGTAACTTGTTGCCTGATGTGGAAGTATACCATAGGGCAAGTGTTCTATGGACACTCTGTCCATTACATAGTTTTGTATTCAAGGTTGACGCTTTAACTAGTGCACCTTTCATCCCACACACCCATAGCCCCCATCGTGACACAGTGGAACCTACCTGCTGATCGATCGAGCTTGCCGACTGAATGCTTCGACCCTTGCCCCCTGACTGATACCTTCTCTCGACCTCTCTTGCTGCTTGCCAGAGATATCTTGCTGCCCGGCTCTCTCTACCTGAGATCATCGATCTTGAGAACTGTACGTCTATCTCTCGATACCTGCCTGGGATATGATCTATTTATACCCGGATCTCGATTGATACACGGATGGATCTTCTCAATTTAGAACCGGATCCCTCTCGCGAACTGGAGAAGACAATTAGCTTTACGGCGGGGTTTCTATTGCTAGAGCGGGCTTTACAAACACGGACGGATGCTGGGATAATCAAACCGGGCGGGATTGGTTGCTATGACTTACGCAATTACTGCTTGCCCCAGATCGAACTCTCCCTTACATACGAGGGGGAAGCTGCAACCTTGGCCTCGGCTTCATCTTCATTCTCCTTGCACTAGGAAGCGCAAGCCCCTCCGGGACCTTCCTTCTCCTATCATTTCTCTGGCTTCGGCCTCTGCTTCAGCGCTCGCTTGCTCGCGATGCTCTCCCTACCTGCTGGCTGCCCATATTTATTATAACGTACCTCCGACAATGCTGCTATTATATATGTAATTATGCATTCATTCTTTATCTATGTAATTACGCTTTAGCAGACAATGCATATGGAAGCACTCATCGAACCTATACTCAGTGAGTGCATGAATCTATTGTCGATGCAGGAATGAAGTCTACTCCGTCGGTGCATGAATGAAGCTCTTGTCAATGCATTCAGCTCTAGGAAGTGCTGCTAGTCATTGTTTTGATAGCCGATCATTTGAAAAGCCGGTCACTAGTTGTCGCCGAGTGGAAGGACAAGTTGATGTACCGATTTCTTTATATACTTGCACCCCGGCGGACTAGTGAAGCCGGGGTTGGACGACGATAGATGAAGGACACCCAGTCGCCACGATGAGAGAACGATCCTACGCGATGGCACTAGAGCTTACCGGGAACAATCCTTCCTACCTGTAGCAGTTCACTTACCGACACGGAACAGGAGGTCCTTCATCACCAGCGCATAGAGCACCAGACGTAGCAGCACATACAGCACCTCACAGAAACACATAGACACCCTACAAGCCAGACATAGCAGAAGCGCCTACAACGTGGATATTGAAATGGATTCGATGTTGATATGGAGGATGTTTAGTTCGATGTTGATTGGTGTTGGCGTTGGCAAGGGCAGAGAAGGAAACCACCTACGAGATGGTGGCACTACAGCTTCAGTTCACCGAACGATATGGAAACATAGTTCCTACCTGTAGACGTTCACTGAACGATACGAAACGCGAGGTCCTACAGCAACACTTAGAGCTTAATCGAAGGGGAATAATCAAAGGGGAATAAGCCGCAGAGGTTACTCACAGGGCCTAATCCATGGGGATACACATAGAGCTACACGTAGAGGAGTACTCTCTGAGCTACAACGTAGAGCTACACAATGCATGAGGTTCGATGAGGTTCGATGAGGTACACGTAGAGCTACGATGGATGAGGTTACACGATGATGAGGTCCCGATTAGTTGCTGATATCCAGTTGACGATACCCGGGAGAACAGACCCACCGGGGTCATTCCTAGTCGGTTGACACAGGGAAGGGGCCTAATCCATGGGGCTAATCCATGGGGAAAATACATGGGGCTAATACATGGGGATACTCGACGCTGTCGATCCATGAGTTTATGCCGGTACTCAATGCCGGTACTCGATGCTGGTAGGAGAGATCCCAAGAGGAGATCCAAGAGTTGATGTACTCGATGCTGCTGATCCCACGAGAATATGGCCACGTGGAGATGCCAGTAATAGCCGATTGACATAGCCTGGTGTATTTGCTTAGAGTCAATTGTTCTTGCTGGGAGTACTCGTATTTTCTCACTGCCGAGAGAAGACCCTCATTCCGGGAGGTTCCGATACCCGCTAGCCGATAGATAGCCGCCCGTTACCAATACCGGGAGCCACTAGTTCATGCAGTCGATGCACTCGATACAGGTGGAGATGCCTTCTTTTCTGTTTGTGAACCGATAAGCAGGATGTATTCTTGGCTGTTTTGGAACCGATAAGGGAGGTCGACGATAGCCAAGAGGTGATCCAAGTGGTGATGCTTGTACTCAATGATGGTACTCTATGCTTGTACTCCATGGCTTTGACTCTATGCCAGTCAGCCAATAGTCATCAGTAACAGGAGAGGTACCGATTAACGCTAGCCATGAGGATAAGGCCAACTCACATAGCTTACAGACTTACACAGGGAAGGGGGGCCACCCAACATAGCCAACAGATTCGGCCCAGGCACCAAGTTGGCTTGGAACAGATTCCACAAAAAACTCTCATTTTCCATTTTCATTTATAGAAACCTCGTTTTGATCGGGTCGGAGGCATAATCTATCACCGGGACACTTCAAATTTCTTTTATTCTTTATGAACATAGCCTTTTCCAGATGTTTACCTACTTCTTTTCTTTTGCTCAAACTTCTTTTTATGGGGTACAAGGATCTATCATTCGAGCACTTCAAGTAAGGTTTTTATAATAGAAGAATTACATTTCGTGACGTTTCTCTAGAGCAGGCGGGATGGCATCCATTGCTTTGAGGTTGAGCTTATGCTTGCTGGGCGGGACGATAGAACCCAAGAGCTGGTCGAAAGAAAGAAGAAACCCCAGGCTGGGATGGATAAGAAACCGGCTTGCTGGCTTGCTTCAACTTACATACGCCTGCCCTAGACCTTGACCTCATATATAGCTTCACCTCGACTCTAGACGTTCAGTTTTGTGAAAGCCAGAACCCATACCGAGTTAGTTTGTTAGGTGCACAGATACAGATCGGATTCTTAGAAGACAGATACTGGCCAAGATCGGCTAGACAGGGAAGGGACGGAAGTGAAGGTCCCGGAGGGGCTTGCGCTTCCTAGTGCAAGGAAGAACTAGTTTGAGGTGGTGCTTAGCTGCTTTTTTTGTGTGTATATGCACATATATAATGCAATCATAGCCTTCATGCAGTGAGTGGCTTAACAATGACTCTTCAGTGATTGGCTTTTGTGAATGGTATTTGAGAAATAAGAGCGGACAGGAAGGACAGAGGGGACAGAAGAAGTTAAGGAAGAACTAGTGAGTGTGAGGTGGTGCTTAGCTTGTTGTTGAATATTCACGTATATAATGCTATCATTGCTTGTGCAGTTTACGGCTTGGATTCCGTGAGTGGCGTGTGTGCAAACCCGGCACAGTACGGTACGGTCACGGTACAGCACTAGAGATTAACTACACATGGGTATCCAATAAATAGCCCATGCCAACTGGTTGAGACAGCCCATCTAGGGACAGACACAAGCAGGGGTCACGTTGACAACACTGCGAGGATGTTAGTGAGTGCACTGATTAGGAGTGATTTATTAGATTGATGGAAAACATCGGAATGGGGGGTCCACCAGACAACTGCCATCTACCAAAGGGGTGGTACAATGAACGGACGGATACAGCACACAGAGGAGGTGGGGCGGGAAAGATTTCAAGAGCGGAAGCGGAAGTGGCTGAAGATCGATTAGCGAACAAGAACAGAAAGAGCGGAAGGGAACTAGTGTGTGTGTGAGGGAGGTCACCGATAGAGAGATTAAGATGAAGTGTGAGGTGCAACAACCTTACAACTTCTCCATTACCTGGTGCCAACAGACCAGAGGAGAAATGTTCACCAATGGATAGGAGTTCAAGCAGACCTGTTCAATCCAGTCTGTTCAATCCAGTCAATCCAGCTGTTCAAGCCATTCAAACTCTAGCTATACTTTAATCCCTACCTCAGCCCTCATACTCATTCATACAGCCTTGGTACGCCTCCTCATTCAAGTCAAGCTCAGCTTACCTAACCTGTCGAAGGCGAGGTTGGGTTATCACTTCCGACCGGCCAGGCCAACAACGTTGTGAAACCTATGATACCTTGATCAGTGCATCTCAAAATAGGATATAAAGGGAATATCAAAATGATAATAAACTAAACTCTCCATTGATTAATCAGAGCCGGGGTTGCTCATTTACTCAGAGAGCCGGGGAGAAAAAGGAAGGTGGGGATAAGTCGCCTGGACCGATTGAGAATTCTTCATCGTTGGGTTGTTTCGTAGTCCCGAATAAGAGACAAAAGCTATAGGCTACGTAATCAACAAAACAAAGGGCCCTTACTTCTTAGGGGCGGAGCCACTCACTATTCCGATGGTGAGGACCGGTAGGGGCTCGACTGTCAAGGAGAGGGGCGGAGCCACTCACTATTCATATGGTGAGGACCGGTAGGGGCTCGACTGTCAAGGAGAGGGGCGGAGCCACTCACTATTCATATGGTGAGGGGTCACTCACTATTCATATGGTGAGGGTTCCTAGTCCCAAGCTAAGAGCTACTTTCATTGTTCCCCTTTGTTACCGAAATCCGAGTTTCAAGGCCATCGCGCAGAAAGAATAAGCCCTGTGTAACTAGGTTCAAATGGTAATAGTAATGGTCATACTACTTATAAGCTCTGATTACTAATAAAGCTATACTATCATGCATTCATAGTATATGTGATATAAGGGCTTTATGACTCCAAGCATCTAGCATATCATGTAAACTATAAGGGATATAAATTACGTAAGATTTCTAGTTGTAACCATTGTATTGAACACAGTATGATATGGGCGTAAATCGAATACAGAATACAAGTAGATCATATCAGTATAACTGACACATCAGCAATATCAATGGTTCTAATCCATATCAATAACAAGAAGCTGTGTTGAATAGGAGATAAGTGATAGTTCATTAGTACCAATCATGTCTCCGTAATCATTATCCTGATAAAGCTCATACTTCCTCTTTGTTATGATTGCTCTAGTAACACACTTGGTTAAGCTATATAAGCCTGTACAGTATGGAGCTTACATGATACTACGACAATAAGGTTTCTTTTATTATGACCCTTATGTCAACTCATATAAGTGCTATTTCCCTAATATAGAGAAACCTTAACACTGTATTATGTAATCAATGGATAGGGTTAGCCTTATTTACCTAAGATATTGGTATGAGAAAGAGCTGGTCATATACCTTATAAGCTACGTATAAGTGATATCCCTTATTTCTATAATGTATAAGCTCAACCCATGAAGTATCCAGACTTATCGTTTGCCTGTATTCGCTATGCTCATTCACCAACCTCTATCTGGTACTTGAATGAAGGTTTATGGATAAGACATAGGCCCACACTATGGTAATACCTTATGTATAAACTAAGCTGTATAGAGCTCTTAGTAATGAAACAGGATAGAGTATGTTCCCTATGTGATAGATTATGGAAACAACATACATGCTTATACCATACGACATAGGTAAGCTAATCACGTCATAAGCTCTTATGGTAAGCTTTATTACTAGAATACACAGAGTTACACGTATACATTTAGAAATACGTGATCATTATGGATTAATAGTAGTGATTCCCAAGCAGTACCAGGTATAAAGCTCATACTATAACCATAGCTAGCACAATGATTGGTATAAGGTGTGATATCCTGTACAAGCTCTATGAATACGGTTAGTATGTCTATTACGTCAACTCTTACATCTACCATTACGCTCTATTCACTTATAGCTCTTACTTAGATTACACTAAGCTGTTACTCTTATCACTTGCTTATGACAATACAGGTAATACAGTATCGTTATAACAGGTTCTGATGATTTAACAAGTTGACTAGTGTTATCATTTACATTAACATTGCTAGGATTCAGCTTATTGGTTAAACACGCTTGTCGTCCATATTAACAGGAGAGATGTTTCCATAATAACTAGTGCTTTTCTTGATTACTGGATCGTGATTTAGCTAGTATGAACAAGGAGCTAGTAACTAAGGCTAATGATTACACTAAGCTTGAACACGCTTGATTACCCGCTTAGAGTGTATCTGAACATAACCCTTATGAATACGATGATTATCATAGTTAAGCATCACCTCTTGCTCAACTAGTGTGATCTGTGTTCTATTCCCATATATGAAGCTGATTACTTATTATATATGGATGTCTCTGCTTAGTCTATACGTTCTATTCAGACTCTATCACCTTTGTGTTCATAAGCATGGGTACTATCTTGGATAATGCATATCATGATTAGGTAAATGAGGCATATCACATTCCCTGTTTATCAGAGCTATAACGATTAGTTATGTTCAAAGCTTTAATGGGTTGACTTATTGTATCAAGCTCAGCAAGTACAATGATCGTATTAGAAGAAGCTTATGTGCAATGGTTACTCCTTGTTAGATAGGGTTGTATAGAGCTTATTGACACATACCAGTACTCCTTAAATTAGCTATACAACATTGCTTATCTTATAGAGATTAGTATCATTACCATATAAGCTGAATATCAATGGAACTAACCTAATAGGGTAAGTAACTACAACTAGCTTTATGTTAAACTCGTAAAGACCAACGTAATTAGAGTAATCAACATAATGACTTGGATTCACTAGCATAACTATTACTGATCTACTTAGTATTAGCTAACAATGACTGTAATCATACATGTGGTACGTATTAATACAAGGCTTTACTTATCACTATCACTTACCTCGTATATGAAAAAGCTTAGCTTTGTTATCATTACAGTATCTCTGTAATCAAGTATCTGCATCATACTAGTAACTCCGACTGTCCGGAATCAATCAGTACTTGCTCTTAATGGACTCTACTCTCTTGTTCATATCGTATTAATAGGGGATACTAGTGAGTGAATATAGCCCATATGTATTGATTATTTAGAATACAATGTCCTTACCGGGTATAACTAGGCCATGATGTCTATGGCTGCGGAGACTTCCTCCGCATATATACTTTTATATGGTTGTTAATGAGGCAAGCACTCGCTCTCAGCCCCTTATTGGTACGAGGTACAGTGACCATTAGCACAGTGACCTTAGTTACCCAAGTAAGTGAGTGAATCTCCTCGACCTCGTAACCTCGGCCGAGTCCCTCACTTCTTTGGGGAAGGTGAGCGAGAAATCCCTCCGGGCCTTCCTTCACCGAGTCCGCATTGGATTGGTTCATGAGTCAAGCGAACACAGGGGTTCATGAGGCAAGCGAACTACAACGCACAGGGTAATAAAGTCTATGACCTTGAGCACAGTGCCCCCACCCGCTGAGATGTAGGCTTTGAATAGCTACGTAAGAGGTAAGATCGAGTGCCAGTTGAATCCCCAGTTGATGATAGCTCCAATTGATCGATAGCTTGCTGGTTTGCTGGTTAGCTCGTTAGCTGGCGAGATGGGAAGCTGGGGCAGGAGCTGGCTGGTTAGCTGGCGGGATGGGGAGCTGGAGCTGGATGGCGGGATGGGGGAGCTTGCTGCTGGGAGAATGGAAGCTGGGTGGTGGTCTTACTCAGTTGGGCGCAGGCACTAAGTTTGCTTGGTACAGAATTAGAAAAACCTTTTCAGTTGCTATTTTTATTGAGATAAACTCACCGCTAGTTACTTATTTGAGAGGGGCACAAAATAAGTCAATTGAAACGAAGTCGCTCGTTTTTAGGGGGAAGGGTTGGAAATCCTATCATTCGGGCACTTCAAGTGATTTCTTATTTCCGAAGAATGACATTTCATGAAGTTTCCCTATGAGAGGCGGGATGGAATCATTTGGAGGTTGAGCGCCTTTATGCTTGCTGGCCGGACTTGACGAAAGAAACCGACGAAGGAAGAAGCTTGGCACGAGGGCTGCTGGCAGAACCCGTGATGCAAGAACGTCAAGGTAGGTAGTGGGCTAGAGTGTGGCTAGCTAGACCTCATGAGAAAGGCACCCATCACACCCATCCGTCGACCCACCATACGCGAGAGAAGGACTTACCGCCAGACGAGAAAGAAAGAAATAAGCCCGTCATCACGCCATACCCGAGGGAGAAGGAACCTACCCGCTTCGAACTTGCTGCGGCTTTACGAATCACCGAATGAGAGAGATTATGTTCCCCATGATGTTCCCATTAAGCCCAGTGTTTCCTACCTGCCGGTCGAAAAGAACATGACATTGCATGGCAAGGAACAGAATGTAACAACCTAGGTTATCAACAGTCAGTCAGCCTTCACCCGATGCCCACCGGGAGAACCTACCTGCAAGAGAGAGATATTCTTGCCCGTTGAGAAAGATCTTACTTAAGTAAATAGGCCTAGGGAGGTTATAACCGATAGGCCACAATACCTACCCGCCTGGGGAATAGCCAATGAAAGCTGAACGCTACGGAACAATGCTATGTTCCTACCTGGGCTGACCAAAGAAAGCTGAACGCTATGGAACAATCTGTTGATTGTCCCTACCTCCGCTGACCCTTAACGCTACGGAACAATCTGTTGATTGTCCCTACTCCAACAACTAGACATAGCGAGAGAGACATGGTTGGTTCATATACGTTGATTCACCGTGCGACCTCTTGATTTGATTTCGGGCCCGCTAGATTAGATTGATTCGCGGGCTGCGAGAAAAAAAGAAGTTATGAACCGAACCCCGGGAACGGGTGCACGGAATGACCCCAGACGGACGGGGGGTGAACGCTTCGAGGGATGCCGTGCTTTTAGTGATACAGAGAGAGATGCCTTATATACGTTACACCCAGAGAGAGCATGTGTATTATTTATAGATGCTGCTCGAATCGATTCTAGTTGCTCCCAACAGATCACAGTGAAACTCAAGTCCTTAGTTCACTCGATCCCACAACGCAACCACTCCACCCATCGTTACACACCCATTCATCCACCAGACGCGAGATATTCATTATGTTTACCCAGTCCAATCAGTCCAGTCCAATCAGTCCAGTCCCACCAATAAAACCAGTCCACCAACAGAGAGGGCCTACACAAAGAAACTGCCCACCAACTACTCCACTAGCCCAACTAACAACAACTGGTGCTTTCTCCCTTGCTTGCCTTACAACCCACCACACTACAATTGGTGCTCCCTTGCTTACGAGCTTGCCTTCCCACCCTTGCCCACCAAACTCCAACCAGTTTAGGTTTGCTTACTTGGCTTGCCTGGAACCGCCCACCACATGACAACGGGTTATTGCTTGCTTTTACGCTAGACCCGCTTAACTGGATTTGAGTTCGTTACTTGCATCGTTACTTGCTGGCTGGGAGAAGAAACAACGGCTGGTTGTTGAAACCGAGGCCGGGATATGAAATGAAATGAAACGAGCGGGCTGGTCCAAGAACTCCCGGCTTGCTGATTGCTGGAGGGTGAGCTGGCGGGGAGAATGAATCCCGGCTTGATGCTTGATGCTTGATGCTTAGCTTCTTGAAACGGCTGGCTGGCACCCATCAACGCCACATCGGGCACACCCGCAGTTCACCTTACGCCCACCAGGAGAACCTACCTGCTTGAGAGATTGTTGCCCATTGAGATAGATAGAGATTGCTTACTTACGCTAATCAGAACTAGGAGGGATGTTATAACCCATAGAACACAGTAACGCCTACCTGCTTATCGATTGATGCGAGCTGGATGGATTGCTTTATTGGCTGGATGGCTTGGCTTGCTATTGACTACTCGCCGGGTGGGGCAGGACATGGATTGCTTTGATGGCTTGACGGCTTTCCCGCTGACTTGCGAAATGGCTCTTGCTGGCTAGTTGGCTGGGCTTGCTTTTCTCGCTTGCTTGCTGGCTACACCAACCCGGCATCCCCAGCCAGTTGGGAGAAAAGGGGAGATAAGGTGCAAAGCCGCTTGTCCCTCCGGGGGCAAGGTGGATTTTCTTATTTATGAATGCCATTTAAGGTGCGAAGCCGCCAGAGAAGAAATAGGAGGGGCAAGGACCCGGAGGGGCTTGCGCTTCCTAGTGCAAGGAAGTTTTCCTGGTGGAAGTGGTTTACAAGGAACCAACTTAAGTGAGTTTCAGTTCATGGCTGCTTCTGCTTAGACTCGCTTGCATCTCTACGTGTTGCATATATACGTTTTCACATACATGCGCATCTCTACGTCCTTGCCATGAATGAATGTGTCTCCAAAGGTTGTGTACACAATTCCCATTATAAATAAGACTGGCCAGCGATAGTTGGGGAAGCTTACATACACCATATAAACGCGGCATTATACTAAACTTTACTTTTTCCCCTCGAAGTAAGTTCTAAGGTTAAGGGCAGTTCGTCCCACTCCGTTTAAGCATCGAGGTAGTACGCAATAATGGGAGTGGCATATAGAGGTAACCAATTGAATTCACTTGACTCGTCCAGGGCTGTTTATCATTAAGTGGGTAGTGCAGATCGAGAATGCTTCTCCTTTGATCCAGCCGGGACCCTTCTAGGACTTATATATACGCGCATGTTTATTTACCAATGATACGATTCTGAGGCTCCTCCGCTGCATCTCAATCTAAGGTGAGTTAACTTATCTTGGGCGTCCAATCTTATACACCCCGGGCATTGAGGTAAGTCTTCTCTATGGCCCACTATCGGTATGGTTCAAATCAGTATTCACTAGTTGACCAAGCTCATACGACTCCTACGATTCTGGGTTTCAAGGCTTAGATTCCACACAATCGGTATGGTTTGGTCCACCTGACTATCCTCCTAATCTGCCCTAAGCATGCTCTTACCCACTTACTGATGCTCGTATTGGTGCTTCTGTCTCTAGCCGGGGGAGTGGTCGGACTTTCGGGTTTTGAGTCACATAGATAGTGGTGGTTCAGCCGATCAAAGGAAAAGCGGCCAAGGATGGGGTAGAAAGAAATATGGTGATTATGGCTAGGCATCTCCTTCTTCGTTCACAGATTTATAAATGAAATAAACTATGGAATAAGTACGTCCATATTTCAGCGTTAGGGATGCAAGGACCCGCTAGTGACAGGACTCAACCCGGCCCTTACCCAATGCATTTTCTATTTTTCACCCTAAGCCCAAACATCTTACGCTCTTGGGCATGACATTCTCGGAGCAAGCCCTAACCTTACCTTCCTTAATATGGACCCACCTACTATCGGAGTAAGTACTACTTCAGAATGTCCCTGGCTACTCTACTGGTTAAGTATTCCTGCAGGTGGGGCATGCACATAAATAAAGGATGAATTATGCGTCTTTAACAGAAGAAACTGCTCAATCGACTGTTGCTTAATGAAAATAGACTTCTACTGGATCTAATACTGGTTCTTCACCACCTGGTCCTGAAGCTGCCTTAGCTTATGCTTTTCCTGATGCCTTAGTGACCTTCACCTTTGCTTATGGGTCTCGATCTCGAAAGACAGAATCTCGTTCACGAACGTAAGAATCTTTATATACTGAACCATTTCAAGGGGCTGGATCGACTTTTGCTGCTTACGGCTATTGGTATGAATCTTCGGCTCGCTCTGGATCTGGATCTACTACGACTGGTGCTGCTTAAACAGAATTCCCTTTTGCTGGACCTGGGGCTGAGAGCGAAGGTAAGCTAGTACAGGAAGTGACGTTGGTCGGGATGCTGGGTGATCAACTGTCTTTCTTTAGAGCTACCTCTGTGCTTTATCGGGGCGGTTCCTGGCCCTAGGCATTGGATAGGTAGGTTTTCTCGCGGTTGGATGTGCTACGAGTGGATTGCTTCGGTTGGTTGGATGCACTACTGGACGGGTCCTAGGATTGGACGGGTAGGTGTGAGTTGCTAGGTTCGGATGGGTCCCTAGCATTGGATGTGTGATTTGCGGAAACGTGTAGATGCTGCTGGGCGAGGTGCTGCCACCCTTACTTCTGCTGTCCTAGCTCTTTCTTTGTCTCGGCTACCTCTTCCCCTCAAACTCTTTGGAGATCGTGCTGCTGGTAATTCTTTATATATGTAATTACGCTTTAGCAGACAATGTTGCTATTATATATGTAATTACGTTATCGAAGACCAGCTGATCCCAATTTCCTGGCTGGAAATAGGGCGTTACAACCATTTCATCATTCTCCGTGTCCCTATCAGCAAGGACGCTTATCAACCCATATGAATGAGTGAGTAAGTAGGCTACTTCTCCTTCCTTTCTTACCTTCCTTCTATTTATATAAGAGAGTTAGTTTAGTTATATTATAGATTGAATAACGAGTCATTCGATCGCTAAGGTCTTTCAGCTATTCATTATATATGAAATTATCTATGATATTATTGCTTCTACCTCTTTCATTCTTGTGAATTCACGTATGTAATGCATATTATTTCATTCCTCACATGGTTCCGTACCGTTCCGTCCGTCCGTTGGACCAAACCATCTCTGAGGATCTGTTTCCGTCCGTTGCTCGTTCCTCTCCCGCTGGTCGAGTCACTAACGTACCTCTCCCGCTGGTCGAGTCACTAACGTACCTCTCCCGCTGGTCGAGTCACTAACGTACCTCTCCCGCTGGTCGAGTCACTAACGTACCTCTCCCGCTGGTCGAGTCACTAACGTACCTCTCCCGCTGGTCGAGTCACTAACGTACCTTGATGCTTATTGGGTGGGGGGCATATGAATGAGTGAGTGACCCCTATAAAGGAGTAGGGGCCCTTCCCGGTCACGATCTAGGTAGGAGCAATGGTCCCAGTTATTCGATGATGGATCACCCCAGTTAAAGCAGGGAAGCCCCGACCCAGGAAGCAAGCGGGAGAAGCGGTGTATTGGATAATTACGTAACTAATGCTACTTCTATTCGAGGTGGATCATCCTATTACTGGAAGGTAGGTGGAACTTTGTTGGTCATTAGTTTCTTGCCTGTCTGGCGGACGCAGCCATCGATGAACCACGAATTGTTCAATCACATATTGAACTACAATTACTTATATATCGCTTAAGGCTGCCGATCGTTTGGGGTGATTGCAACTTGGTTCGATCATTAGTTCATGTAGTCAACGGTTCTGTTCAGGGCTCCTCCATTATCAATGCAGTAAGTTCTGCTACTTCCGGCTTATAATAGTTGTGGGTGGGAGTAAATAGCTGAACCCCGTGGGACACAATCCCCTCTGCTCTACACTTTATAAGAGAGACTCACGGACCGACACAATAGACTACTTCGACCTGGCTATCGACCTAGTTATCTGTTACCTACTCCAGCTATTCGCTAGCGGTCAGACTCTTATTATACCATGCGATCAAGGGCCCCGTCAATTAGGCATTTCTTTCACCTATTTTTTATGCACACCAGTCGCGTAGAGAAGTAAACTAGTCTATCATGGTTTGTCATTACGGCTTCATAATTCCCATCATCTACCTAGATCGGGTGACCCCAAACCTAGTGTGAGGGAGTTGACTAATTATTCCCGCACTATCGTATCCCTTTTTTCTTAATATAAAAGAGTTGCATCTTTAGGTATAATAAGGTTGTATAGTCATTAGTTTTGAACTTGTTTCAAACACCTAGTTTACCTAGTGCCAGTTGAGTGGATGCTGCATGCTTGATCTGGGGTAGCTCAGTATCAGTGTGTATCGATTGCTGGTTAGTTTCTCATCCTTCACCTTTCATTGGTGAAACTCATGTAGTCATCTTGACATCAGGTGTAGTCACTTTTTTGTCTTATCTCTCTAGTTACTTTATTATACGTAATTACGTATATAATAAGGGTTCAACCGATCATAGGGCTCTTAGCTGGACATTCTATCCTTTCCCACCAGCCAGCGATCCCAAGCTAGCAAGACCCGCGAGCAAGATCCATCAGAGTTACGCTCCGGAAGAGGGGAGTTCCACTAATCTAGCTCCAGTATACCCATCCAAAGTTTTGATTGGCCCATCCGACCAGACTAGTCGAGTTAGACCCGGAGGAAGGCAACAAGGAGAAAAGCAGGGTTATAAAAGCAGGGAGATCAAGGAGGCAGGGAACGAGGAGCTACAATCCAATACTCCCTTATTCCCACCTCCGGTCGAGCATTCTTTCTTTCTTTAGTTAGCCCTCGGTCCAGCTAAGCAATCTAGCTACCCTACCACAATCTCACTACCGGGATCTAAGAAACGAATTTCTTCGACGAGCTTCCATCCTTGTTCAACAACCGTAAGTGAGGTAACGGACGAGCTTCATTCTCTTCATCGCCCCACCTGATCGATGCTAACCGGAGGTGTAGGCTAGGCGGCTCCTACTTTCAACCGGAAGTCCAGCGCCAGCAGCAGCACCAACTCGAACCAGTGGCCAAAGCTAAATCACTCGAACCAGTGGCCAAAGCTAAATCAAGTCCAAAGCTAAGGGCAAACGAGCCCATTCATTTTTGGAGGTCTAGGCCACGCGACTCCATCGGTCCTACCTTTTTGTTCTCTGGCCCCAGTCAACCTGATCGATGCTCCCTCCCAGAGAATCTTATTTGGCTATTCGGTAAACTATCTATAGTAGACTAGTTCATTTCATCCGAAGACGTTGGCTGGTGCCTGCCCTAAAGGCGTTCATTATTGGCTCCTAAAGGTGCGAAGCCGCCAGAGAAGAAATAGGAGAGGCAAGGTGCGAAGCCGCCAGAGAAGAAATAGGAGAGGCAAGGTGCGAAGCCGCCAGAGAAGAAATAGGAGAGGCAAGGTGCGAAGCCGCCAGAGAAGAAATAGGAGAGGCAAGGTGCGAAGCCGCTTGTCCCTCCGGGGGGCAAGGAAAGTTTTCTCTGCGCGGTGTCTCATCGCTGAGTCCATATCCCCCGGAAAGACCCCTACTTTATTGATAGGTCGATAGCTGTCTTTTTCACTAGTTGGAGGTGGCATGAAAAGGAATGTCTTAACGACGTGTGGGGCAAGTGAGGGGGACCTGCTGGCAAGACCGATTGGCAGCTCTTGTCTGAACTCCCTATCCCCGACTTACCAAAGCAAGGGAGACTAGTCATAGTAAGCTAAGCGAATGAAGAATCTCATTAATGCGAGTGGTAAGGTAGGCGGGCAAGACAGAAGGGAAGGTAGACTTGAGAGGGAAGCAAGCCATAACTGAAAGCAACCTTTTCTAAGCTCTAAGCTAATTCATGCTAGTACTGATTCCATAGTCTTCTTGATGATAGCTAGTTGTCAGGCTGGCAAGAAAGGGATACCCGAAAGCAAGCAGGCAAGTGGTTCTTGAAGGCTAGTGGTTATGATAAAGTAAGCACTTCCATCCATAAGCAGTGGTCACGCGAATGCCCCGGGGGGTCAGGGTGTGCCAGTTTGCAATCCCTCTTTCCGCTACATGAAATGCAAGTTTCAGAGGCGAGATCGAGTGCACCGATCTCATTATATATGTCATTATGCATTCATTCATTATATATGTAATTCCGTATTCTTAGGGTTATATTCAGTCTACGCAGGGCACTAACACTCCGCTCCCAGCTTGGGCGTGTCAAGTAGCCGTAAAACGCACGCAAATGGCCTTTTAGACTATTTCTTAGGTCTACGCAGGCTGCTCCCCACTGGCCAAGCCCCAGCTTGGGCGTGTCAAGTAGCCGTAAAACGCACGCAAATGGCCTTTCAGACTATAACGGGGCTCTACCAACGATTCATGCATCTGGAAAACGCTACTGGAATGTGAGCAATTTCTTCATGCACCATTTCAGGAATGACATAGATAATGATCGTCAGAAATGACGTATATAATTGGAATCTCATTCATCAGAGTGGGCAAGAGCTTGAGGTAGAGATTGATGGATTCCCCCACCTACAGACTAGGGGTGGGGTGTAGAAATGCGGGCGCGCTGCTGGGAGGTTCAACCCTAATCAGAAGCTAGATAGGGTAGTAGAAGCTTTACCTCACCTAATTAAGCTACTAATTAAGGGAAGCTCAGAAGGTTGTAAGGAGAAGCTTGATCCTATAATTGATCCTATCTCATTCAGCTAAGAAGCCTGGAATACTACCTCTCATTAAGCTAAGAAAAGGTTGGGAAGCCTATCTATCCCACTCATGAATTAGTCTCGTAGTGAGTAAGTCAGATTAGTTAGCCAGGTAAGGGCGTAAGCTAGTCATATAAGGTCGTAAGCTGCTAGTGAGAATGAATCTCTTCATGGGTCGTAGCTAGGAATCAGAGAGAGATTGAAAGGCCTTATGCCATGTAGCGTATATAATATCATCAGAAAAAAAGATCTATTATATATGTCATTATTGACCGATAAGATGGCGGAGGTTTGAACATATTTCTCTCCTCACCATATGAATAGTGAGTCCCTACCGGGCCTATTCTTGCCATTTGAGGACCGGAGGTGCTCGACTGTTAAGGAGAGGATGCACAAGCAGGCTCTCAATCTAAGGAGAGGACCGGAGGGGCTCGACTGTTAAGGACCTTTAGGTGCTCGACTGATAAGGACCTTTAGGTGCTCGACTGTTAAGGAGAGGAGAGGATGCGCAAGCAGGCTCGACTGTTAACCCCCCAAACCAATAAGTAAACCCTAACCTTTAGGTGCTCGACCATAAGGATGCGTAAGCAGGCTCGACTGTGAAACCCCCCAACCCAATAAGTAAACCCTAACCTTTAGGTGCTCGACCATAAGGATGCGTAAGC
>Ga0213498_10000009_pt1 | contig 34221 bp, 26 predicted proteins | sample Lodgepole_Yose_4_FD_150981 | JGI IMG/M metagenome (GOLD analysis project Ga0213498, IMG submission 150981) | Leaf-associated microbial communities from Pinus contorta in Yosemite National Park, California, United States - Lodgepole_Yose_4 | ecosystem: Host-associated > Plants > Phyllosphere >...
TGAGGACCGGTAGGGGCTCGACTGTCAAGGAGAGGGGCGGAGCCACTCACTATTCATATGGTGAGGACCGGTAGGGGCTCGACTGTCAAGGAGAGGGGCGGAGCCACTCACTATTCATATGGTGAGGGGTCACTCACTATTCATATGGTGAGGGTCCTTATCAGTCGAGCCTGCTTACGCATCCTTATCAGTCGAGCACCTAAAGGTTAGGGTTTACTTATTGGTTTGGGGGGTTATCAGTCGAGCCTGCTTACGCATCCTCTCCCTCTCCCTTAAGGTCGAGCACCTAAAGGTCCTATGGTCGAGCACCTAAAGGTCCTTATGGTCGAGCACCTAAAGGTTAGGGTTTACTTATTGGTTTGGGGGGTTAACAGTCGAGCATGCTTGCGCATCCTTAACAGTCGAGCCCCTGCCGGTTAGGGTTTGCTTATTGGGTGGGGGGCATATGAATGAGTGAGTGACCCCTAAAGAATATAGGGCCCTCCACTTACAGCCTAAAAGCTTCCACAAGGCCGAAAGTGACTAAGATATTACAGTAGGGGGGAGTCACGATACGAAGTAATAGTGAGTGGTAAGCCAAAATGACACCATACATGTTTAAAGAAAAACTCAACAGCTTTGGGAGCATCTATAGTCTTGTTTCATGAAAAGAATATGGGCATTTCAATCTACATACAACAACAAAGATTCCCAAGGCCTAGAGGGAACTGGAAGTGGCTGGTATAAACCAAACTGATTGTTGGAAGGCTTAGATTGATCGCATGGAGAACATCTTCAAATGAAATCTTCCACATGCCCCCCCACGGAAGACCAATCAAAATCTCTCTGTCTTCCTTGATGCTTATTGGGTGGGGGGCGTTGGTCGAGCCATGCTTACGCATCCTCTCTCTCCTTTCAGTCGAGCCATGCTTACGCATCCTCGATGTGCCAAAATGACCACCATATGATGAGGAGTGTGCCTCTTTGAGGAGTGTGAGGCGTCCTGAACCAGCTGGAACACAAAGTGGATTTGATCTGTACAGAAAACCATCTTGTAATGTGTAATCAAGAAAAGAAGTTTGATCGACCACTGTAGGTCGTTGTAAAGAGGTGATAATTAGCCCGAAGTATGGGTCTAGAGAAGAAAGTGACTTTCAATCATATGCAGCAGATTGAATATTCAAAATAGGCAGAACCCTTGAACGAGGTCTACTCGACATATCAGTCACTCTATTAGCAGTCTTCTTTTTCTACTTGATAACAGAATGAAATTGTTGAATAAAAGAAGCCCGTCTTTCTTATCGAATTCCTACACCCTACCTTTCTATAGTGGAACATAATAAGCTGATGATTAGCATGAATGATTGTGTCCTTACCGGGGGGATGTAATATCCCCATTACTTGAGCGCTTGAACGCATGGAATTCCTTCTATATATATGCACTTCAATTATCTCTTTTCACATAAGGTGTTTCAGAATGATAAGCAATGGGCCTCCTTGCTCGAAAACGGCGCTTACGGATTTGAACCTGGATATGGGCCTGGAATTCTATCTGGAACCCTGCCCGGGGAAGCCTACGGTTGCAATATATATAATGACCGCCTACAGAATATATAATGCCTATACTATTAGAATATTCTAGTGTTTGCAGGGCAACTGGTGAAATGGGTGAAACCGCTACCGCCTATCCGGCTGATGGGTAAACTAAGTCCACCGTATCTCTAATGGGATCTGGAATGGGTTCTGCAATCGATACTACCACCCTTGCTTCTGCTCCCATCTATGCCTTTGCTGGGCGAGGTGCTGGCTCTTTCACTCAATATCGAACTGCCTCTCTTTGGTCCGTACCAGCTCTGGGTCTTGTATGGTCTAAGTATATTGTAGCCTTTGTTCATAAGCACTATTACAAGCTCTTATATGAAACTTGCGACATAAGGGGCCAAGCTCTAATGCACGTAAAGTCAAGACTGGTGTCGGTGTCCCTACCTTACAGGTCGTGAAAGGGTAAAGCCGAGGTAGAGTATCTGTCCGGATATGTATCTATCCTGTCCTGGGAAACCAGATCTTCTCTTTCCTGCGTTTTGCAACTGAGTTAACATATGGATTGAAAACTCAATATCGATCCGGAACCGGGGCAGTAGTTTTAGGTGCGGACTCACCGTTTGTGTAGGCTATAGTAGTAAGGGCAGGGGGGCTACGACAGCAGAGGTAAAGGAACCACCAAAGATAGAGGTAGCAGCATCAATGCCAGCAGCAGGGACGGGTGACCAAGTTTCTCCTTAAGCAGTTCCATAAGCATTTCACCGAGCAAAAACACGCGTTCGTTTACCCATATCCACTTTACCGAGTCTCACTAGCAGCTGATCCGGAACCAGAACCAGGGAAAGAAGCAAAGGCATTAGCCAAGGCGGGAACAGCAGATTCATAAGCAGATGGCTCACTACCCCTTGCCTCACTACCCCTTATACCTTAGAGTAGTATAGTAGTAGTTTCCCATCCTTGCTTACCCATTGCCCTATATATACATTCCAGCCTAGTTGCTTCTATTGACTAAGTCTTCCAGAGCATGGACCGGGATTGAAGCATGGACAGGGCCTTTATATCCCTTACTCGGGCAAGGAGGAGAATCGCTCTGAAAATCAATATAGTTTTCGTCATTTCTTATATACGTAATAACGAAATCTATCACACCCGGAAAGTTTCGGCGCAAACCCCCTAATAACTTCGCCGAAACTAACAATTTAGCATCGCCGAAAAGAAAAATTGATGAGTCACCAAAACTCAAAATTTCCCTCTCCACTCTCGAGCTACTTAGGTAATTATAGGATGCCTTCACTTGGGAGTACACAAATATGCGTGGTATGGATGAGACCCTAGTCTACCATAACCTGCCACTCAAACTTAATGCTAAACCCATAAAGTCTAAGCTGCATAGGCATAGGCCCGAGGTAAATGCCGTGGTATAAAAAGATATATGAAAACTATGAAAAGCTAAGTTCGTTCAATTAATCGATTACCCTGAGTGGCTAGTAAACATAGTTCCCATCATGAAGAAGAATGGCACAGTTTGAGTCTACATAAACTCCTCTAATATTAATGCTCCCATCCCTAAGGATGACTTTCCCCTACCTTTCATTGACCAGTTAGTAGATGCAATAGTCGGCTACGAGATGATGTCAGTGGAGATTCTGTAATCTCCACTCGGACCTCATGGACGGATTCTCGGGTGAAAACCAAATCCTCATTTCTGAATAGGATCGCTATAAAGCCACTTTGAACTGAGAGTAGGGCACTTATTAGAGGGTTATGCCTTTTGGTTTGGTCTCAAAAACATGAAAGCTACCTACTAGCGAGCTATGACTATTGTTTTTCATGACATTATCCATAAGATCATCGAGTCATATGTAAACAACCTACTTACTAAATCCCAATTACATTATGACCATCCTTGATACCTATGTACCATGCTCCTGTGCCTGTGTGCTTATAAGAGTCACTGAAACTTGGGCAAATGTGCCTGACCTTGGGTGAGTTGTTAGGTTTTCTTATATTTCGCTGTGGCATTGACATTGACCCAGCTAAAGCCAAGGCTATTCCTGAGATCCCTAAACCCTGTAATGAGAGAGCCCTCAGGTCCTCCCTTGGTCGTGTCAGGGCCATTTGACACCTTGTAGATGGCTTTACAGAAGTATAGTGCCTCTTAAATCAATTGCTTAAGAAGGGAACACCTTTTGTGGGGGATGAAAGGTACCAGAATGCTTTCTAGAGATTTAAGGATATGTTGCTCACTCCGCTTACCTTAATCTCACCAAAACTTGATCGTCCTTTCTTACTATATGTGTTTACGTCTGACTAGGCCATAGTTGTAGTACTCATGTATAAAAAGAATTCTCAGTGTAAGAGAGCCATCTATTACATCAACTGCACTCTTCATGATTATGAGACTTACTAGACCCCAGTGAAAAAGTGGTGTTTTGCTATCATCTTTGCTACTAAGTGCTTACAGCATTACCTAAAACGCCAAAAAACTCACATCGTTTGTAAGTCTGACCCACTACACTACCTAGTATCTAAACCTACTCTATCTGGCCATGCTGCAAAACGGATCCTAGAATTGAAAGAGTTTGACTTGCGCTTTGTATAGCATAGAAAGCCCTGAAGGGCCAAGTTATACCTGACTAGTTAGCTGATGCTCTAGCTCTTTAGTCCTCATGAGAGAGTGATTCACAATCTAAGGCACTGTATTCACTAGTTGCTGAGCTCCGTGTTTCACCACCATTTGTTGTCAAAGTTCAAGGCGGGGAGGCCTGGATTATACGACCTGGGCTTTGCTGCTGCTGCTGTGATACCTGTTATCGGGTATTTTTTCTATCCTTTGATGGGAGCTTTATAAATTGAAGTGGTTTTGATTAGGAATCTATGATAAGAGAAGTTGAAGTTCAGTAGGCTTATAATGAAACATGAAACTACGGCTCCGCTACAACAAAGTAGGTAAGGGTAGGGAGTTCGTTGTCTAAAAGATGTGATTGCTGGGTTTTTATGTCTAAGGTACGAGAAGCTGGTTTTGTCGGGTTGTTTGATGGAGGTACCTCATAGTAAAAGATTTGCTCTAGTTTGAATTGTTAGGTTCTGATGGTCTATATAAGTGTGTAGTGTAGCTGATAATGAATAAGTGATTCCTGCTGCGTATGTAATAAGAATTGTTGAGAGTCGTTGAAGAGGATTCAGAGTTGTTGGTGAATGGCTTAAGAAAGAGAGTATGAAAGAGTAAATCTAAGTCGTCTGGGGTGAGGTCAATTTCAGTGTATGGCTCTTATTGTATGTCTCTGAGTAAGTAAGCTAGGTGTTAGCTAGAGTCAGCTACATTTATGCAAGCTGAAACAATGTATGTGCAGGTAGGAAAGGGTAGTTATATATTGAGGTTTAGTGAGTGTGGCTAGTTTTGAGATATCGAAGTTTCTAGTTGAAGTGTTGCAGGGTCTTTCAGGAAGAAGAACCCTCTTGAAACTCATATACTACCAGATTTTGAGATGCCTTTTACCGACCTCTACTTGGATAAGCAGATTCATTTAGACCAGTTATAGATCGCGACCCAGGAGCTGTTCGAGCAGATTCAATTCCATAACCACAACCACCATCAGTAGCTTCGGTAGCAGCCCTACTAGTTCCAGATCGAAAGCTATCAGTAGCCGGAGCGGAATCTCTTTTCTTTATATACTCATCAGCAGCGAAGGTCAAGGCAAGAGCCGTACCGGCCGCCCGTCCTAAAGAGCCAGTCCCATAGTCATTTTACCTCATTTACCTAGTGAAAGCAGCACATGTTACATTTTATATAGAACCACAACCAGCAACGGAGATAGAGGAAAATACAAAAGGTAGGGTAACAGATCCATATGGAATTCGTTCTCCAGGTCGAGATGCCGAGGTAGTTGACCGAGTGGATCCAGCAGCATCAGTAGCAGAGACATAGGTAGCAAGAGTCAAAGCATCTGAGTCAGTTTCATAGCTTGTTTTAGCCCTCGTAGCATATTGAGTTCTGGATACAGATCCATCTCGAGCAGATTAAGTGCCTGTCGGAGATCCATATCCAATTGGAGATTGAGTAGTTTCAGTTTCACCACCGCCGCCCATACCCATAGCAGCAGAAAAGCAAGCAGCAATAAAGCCAGAAGCAGAGATGGAGGCAGTGGTTTCACCCGCAACAAAGCAAGAAGCAGCACAGGCAAAGGTTGCAGTCCCACCCGTTGGAGAGTCAGCTTCACCCGAAGAGGCAAGAACGGAGGTAAAGGTGGGATCATAAGTGGTCTCATAGTAAAAAGAGGCTAAGGCATTGGAATAGACGGCAGGAGTTGGAGTTTATCTCGCAGAATCATAACCAGTTGAAATCGATCCAGGTCCAATCCAGTTCTCAGCCAAGCAAGAGAAGTACGAGGTCCGGTTAAAAGATGATCAGCCCAGCCAGCATAGGTAGGAAGGGAACGGACCGGTCGCTGCCGGGAGTCTCAGCGGTTTCACCAATATCTATCCGTGCTTGGAGCTCGAGGTAGGGATAGGTTCTAAGGATTAGACTGTTTCAGCGGCTCAATCTCCTCGCCCTCCTCACCGGGGATTGGGGTGGGTGGGTAAATAGTTGTCAGGTGAGCAATTCCTCCTCGCTTGACTATAAGGAGGGCGAGGAGGAACTACTCGCACGAACCGTTACTCCAGCCCGATTGTATCTCTCCTTTCTGTCAGTTATGGCTGCTTCGCAGGATAATCCATACGCTCCTTCATTCCGCCCGCATGTTCGACGTCATTCAAGGAGTGTGTGTCTGCTCGCCTGCCTTCTTTCCCAAAGCGGCTCTTCCGGCTTGCCGGCTTGCTTGTAATAGCTTCCCTTCTTTCTAGCAAAGAACCTGTTAGTCGAGCGATTTTCATTCCTCCAGGGTGAGTAAGCGAACTCTCGACTAAAAGGCCGCCATCGCTTCCGCCCTATGAAATCAATAAATCAGAAATGAATGAATAAGAAAACGAATGGGGAGATAGATGAAGTAGAAGTAGCTGCTCATCGTTACATATGTTATATTACGTATATAACGACTCCCATAAAATGAGGAATAAGCCCACCCGAAATAAAGAAAGAAAGGAAGAAATAAGGGTGGGGGGCGGGCTCTTGCCAACGACTTTATTCGTCCTCCAGGCAGGCAGGGTTCTTACCCTTCTCAACTCACTGTATGCGGCGTACTTCCGTAAGTGGCTTAGTGAGTGCCTTCCCCCCCCCCCTACCCCTATCCGGACGGGGAATTGGAATGATAAAATGAGATACAAACAACCGGGACCGCTGGTCGTAATAGATCAACTTGAATGCCAGTTCTTGCTCCAGCATGAGAGTTCCATTTTAGGGAAGGACGGCGTACTACGATATCTTCCGTTTCGTCGAGCCCTGCTTTGGTCTCTGGTTTGATGGTTGTACGTGCTAAAAATCCAGTACATCCCGCTTCGTTCCCCATCCCAGTGTTTCGCAACACCTCGGGTTTACTTATTTTGTTAGGTCCTGACCTCCCTGCCATGATCTCCCCAGTGGTTCATATAGGAGCTATTGCCGTTTCATCCTTACCCGTGGTTATGATGTTGAATATGAAAATAGCAGAGATTCATGAAAAAGTATCGCGCTATCCACCAGTGAGTGGTATTATTGGACTGATCCTTCGGTGGGAAATGTTCTTCATCCCAGATAATGATCACATTCCATCATTACCAACCTGCATAAGTACAACCTCTCTGAGATATACAGTTCATGCTGGAGAGATACAGAGTTGGACCAATTCGGAAACATCGGGCAATTCACTTCATACCTACTATTCCGTTCGGTTTTCGGTTTCTAGTCCTATTCCATCAGTAGCCATGATTGGGGCTACAGTACTGACTATGCATAGGACTACTAGGGTGAAGAGACAGGACGTATTCCGACAAAATGCTATTGATTCCAAGAGGACTATAATGAGGAGGACGACAGACCAACAAGCAGGCTGATCGCGGATACGGGGGCCAGATAAAGGGAAGAACGGCTACGTTACCACATTGCGTGCGAGGAAGGAACTAGTCTCGACCACCCTTTAGTTACTTATTTGAGAGGGGCCACCCAATAAGCATCAAGGAAGCAGGCTCGACCACCCTTTAGTTACTTATTTGAGAGGGGCCACCCAATAAGCATCAAGGAAGCAGGCGACTATAGTAAATCTAAGGAGAGGAAGAAAAGCATTGAAGTTTGGCTCTAAGCTATTTAAGAAGCAAGAATACTGGAAGAAAGAAAAGAGGATAACAAGACTGATAGTAGAATAAGGAAGCTCATAAAAGAAAGAAAGCAATAAGCACTTTCAGATCATCATTAAGATCAAGTCAGTGTTCCGTCTGTGTATAGGAATACATACAAGCAAGGAAGAACAGCAAGCGAATGCAGTAAAGAGCTAATGAGCTTCTTAATGCAAGGCAAGCAAGCCACCTTGAGAAGGGAGCGAGCCTTCTCTTTTCTCCGATTTAGCATTCGTAACTGATATCATCATCGTCCTAGTGTGCTCAGTCAGGTCTTCCCTCTCTGGTCTCCGATCTAGCATTCGTAAGTTGAGTATTCTCTGTCGCCGAAGGCTCGCTCTTCATTGCAGAGGGCTTTCTTTATCATAATGCATAGCTTAGGTATGCTCGTATTAATGCAGAGTTTCTAATAACTACTCGTCTTAATAAGCTTCTTTTCTTAATTCGCTATAAGTGCTTGCTTAGAGCTTGCTTACTGGGATGGGGTAGGTTCTTAAATAGCTTCTTCTTTCGCTTCCTTGATAATAACTACTAGGAAAAAGAGAGAAGCACTACTCGCATTAATTAGCTTCCTTTCTAAAGACTACAAGTATGAATCAAGAAGACTTTCTCAACTCCACTCTATAGCTTATCGGGCTAGGTTTTCTCCATTGCTTGCTTAGAGTAAGTAAAGGTTGCTAGTCACTCTGTTGATCGGTAGAGCTTGCCTACCTCCTTCCTTATTCCAGTTGTGTCCCTTGCTATCAGTCTTTTAGTAGTCTCCCTTCCTGGTGTAAGAGCAAGCCAAGAAAGCCTGCCTTAAAGCTTCATCTCCCTTTTGTCAAGTTGATTGATTCTCTTAAGTTACTCATATGGTAGGGGGGGATGTCGAGCCTGACTGATTCTTTTCCTTAATCCTATCCCTCACCAATAGTGAGTCCCTCTCCTTATAGTCGAGCGTTCGTACCTCTCCTTGTCAGTCGAGTCACTAACGTACCTCTCCTTGTCAGTCGAGTCACTAACGTACCTCTCCTTGTCAGTCGAGTCACTAACGTACCTCTCCTTGTCAGTCGAGTCACTAACGTACCTCTCCTTGTCAGTCGAGTCACTAACGTATTCATTTGACTTATTGGGTGCCCCTCTCAAATAAGTAACTAGCATAGGTCGAGTCACTTAACGTACCTCTCCTTGTCAGTCGAGTCACTAACGTACCTCACCCTAAAGGGCCTTTGGTTCGAGCGAGCCTGACTCTATTGCTTATGGATGGAATACAGCAATTTCTTGCACTTCCTTGCACTAGGAAGCGCAAGCCCCTCCGGGACCTTGCTTTCAGGTCTGGTCTTGTCTCCCTTGTTGCTTGCTTTCCTAGCGGACTACTCTAATTCATTCTAATTAATGAGCATACTTGATATGAACTCCCTCCCTTTAAGCTGGATTCATCTTTCAGAAGACTTGCTTAAGTGGTAATGGTCAGAGTAGTTTGCCTTCGCTCTTTGGCTAAGATGGTGAATATGCCCTGTTTTAGTATAATATATCATATCTTTTTCTCCGTGCTCGTGTAGTAAACTCCTCGTCTGAGCATTTCCAGAAGTATGACTCGTTTTAGCTGTCAGTCACGAGTACGAACTTCCAACCCGGAAGAAGAGAATCGAAGGAAAGAGGAGTGGCTGTCTCAAGCTTGAATGAAAGCCAGACCGTAGAGTGTGCTTAAACTCCTGTATGGAAGGCATAGGTTAGCCATAAGCAGGAAGACTTGCGAAACCCATAATTGACTGAATGAAGGGTAGCTCGCCTAATCTAGAAGTAGCCATCGAGAGCAATTTCATTACCTCGACTCTCATGAAGTCAGAGTAGTTCGACTGAAGGAGGGAAGGCTTGTCTGATCCTGAAGGCAGCAACTGTGAGCACGCTTCTTCTTTTCCTCGATAGGTCAGAGCAGTCAGTCTAATTGAGGAATATATTCTCGAAGTAGCAGTTTCTGAGCTCACTAGTCAGAATTCTTTCACTCTTTCGCGAGCGGAGGAGGTGCCGTAAGGCCGCTCTATTGTGAAATAGAGGTCTCTCTTCTTCCTTTCTTTCAAACCAGTCTTAGTCGTTTTCTCTACTCTAGTATTGGACCAGCTCGTCTTGAGGAAAGGTTCTTGCAGAAGTTGAATGCATTACCAATCTTTCTTTCCCACTCCTTCCAGTCAAGTAGGAGTCGTTCAGTTTGGATAGCTCGATTCAACTCAAGGGATAGTGGGCATCGAATCCTGACTTCTACTCTTTTATTTGAATGAGGGCAGCAGTCTTCTCGATTCCGGTAAGCACTCCTCAAATGGTCTCAACGGGCAAATACACATGAAAGTTGGTAAACAAGGGTTTAATGAAGGCGCGTTATAGGGATGGATGGCTTGACGATCTGCTCGGATGAGAGAAAGCTGCAAACAAGTTACCCTCGGCTGCAACAAACTTCCCCTCGAGTTTGCTTTTAGGAAGGAGTCGAGTTTCCACTTCCGGTTCTCGAGAAAGCAAGCGCAGGTACTCTCGGGGAGAGGACCAAGCGAGATCAAGCAATCGAGGGTATCCTATTACGTATCAAGAAAGACGCTGGGTACTCTATCTTTGAGCTTTCCCTTTTTTGAGCAAGTAGATCAGTTATCCCCTTTAGTGGGTTCAGTGGGTCGGTCTATATCTTGGGAGTATTCCATTCCTTTGATCGAGGATGCGTAAGCAGGCTCGACTGATAAGGAGAGGACTCAACTCATTTCTCCTTTTAGTGGGCAAGTGGTTTGCTCGATGGACCAGGTATTCGGATGAGAGCAAGCATCTATTATTCTCTCCTTTAGTGGGGTGGCAGCTGCGAACTGGAAGAGCAGAGGTTATGGAATTTTGGAATAGGACCCAAGAAAAAGGAAGAGTCTTTCGGCTTCGGGAAGAGAGGCTCGACTTGGCTCAAAGGCACGAACTGAGTTGCTACTTCCTGCCTTCAAGAGCGTAGGCAGTAGGTATAGGTATGGTTTGTTGAAAGAGAAGAGAGCAGTTCTTCTATTAGTTTGTCTTTGAGGAGTCGTTTTTCCATTACTTTTTTAGGTCCTTCTTGAAACTAGAGCAGTATTAGCTCTTTACTTGCGTTAGTAACTGACATTGGTAGTTGTCTTTTGGTAACTGACAGTAAAGAATTCTAAGGTGAACAAGTATCCAGCATTAGATTCTCACCCATGACCAGTAAGAATGAGGTGCTAATGAAATGTTGTAAGGTCCTATTATAGGCTCTACCCCTCCCCAAGCTCTGAACTCCTCAAACTCAAGCCAAAATAGGCTATTTTGCGGGGAACTCTACGCTCTTTTTGCGGGACCAATATTCCCCTCAAAGAGCAAGCTATAAGGTAAGGAAGTATTGGTTGGACTGGCAAGTATCCCAGCATTTGTTGTACGGGCAAGTCTCATTGGTTATACGGGCAAGGTACTGAGTGTGGTATCTCGTACTTACCGCATTGGTGCTAGTGTTCGTGTAGTGAGGTGCTAATGAAATGCCATCAAATCGTAATGGTAAGGTGAGCAAGTGCTAGTTTAGGTAAGGTGCTAGTATTATCTCCTGCTAGTTTAGGTAAGGTGAGCAAGTCAAGGAAACATCTATCTCTGGATTAGCTCTTCCCGTTAAGGGAAGGAGAAAGGTATTGGTCAGTCAAAGGACCATCCAATCATATCCAATCAGAAGTCAGTCCCATCAGTCTAATTAAATCAGTATCAGTCCCAGGCCTAAGAGCTTGCCTCATTAACTGCCAAAAAAAGGAAAGGATGCGCAAGCAGGCTCGACCAACCGGGAGAGGAATAGCAGTTGAAGAACAGTGTTAGCAGTCGGAATCAGGTTTTTCTTTTATTGGAAGGGATAGCCATTCACATGAATTCTGGCCATTCCAAGCAATCCCCATGGACTCATTAACGCTCTGGATGAACGATCTGGCCTCAACTCAAGGACCGGCAGGGTGCGTAAGCACGCTCGACTAATAAGGCCGCCATCGGCTCGACTGATAAGGAGAGGAACTTATGCCCATCGAAAGGAATAGAGCTGTAGTCGAGTACTGAAGGGAATAGCACCTACTTCCAATTCGTAGAACAAGGTGACAGATTGCCCCAATATAGAATATATATATATATTCTATTCGTTAACCACCATAAACAGTGGCTATAATCATGGCACAAACGATAGGCAGCAGCAACTGTCCGACAACCGATGTAGCCCTCCATCTATTTCTTAGCTAATTGATCTCGCTGTAGCGCCGGCAGCACTGGATCGATCCGGGGGCATCCATCTGAAACGGCTGGAACAAACATTCCAAGCCGAGACAATAGCACCCACCCTCTCAATTAGTATCTCAATTACCCGACCTAGCAGCACTACTTCCATAGAGATAGATAGTAACCAGCATGAGGACCTTACAAACCACCGGAACCCAAGGAGGCTAGAAAAGCACACCCACTTGGGCATCAATCATTAGCAGTGACATCAACCAGCGCCAGCAGCAACAGCACCAACAAGCAGAACTGGAGCAATGGCTTCAACAGTGGTAGTTCACTATAAGAAGTGGGGTTCATAGAGTGAGTCGCTTCCGGAGGTATTTCGTCTGTTCCCGCCCCCGGAAAGCGGTAGCGCCCCGGTGGTGATACCTAGATCCCGAACCCGTGGTTGGTGAAAGCTGTCTAGAGGTCTACTAGTAATGGGTAGGTTGTAATAGGTGGGTTTGAGCTTGATTTCTATAGTTCTACTAAATCGTTCTACAGTATTGCCCATCGAGTCTATCTATTTGGTTCTCTGACCTGTTCGGCTGATATTGTTTGACCGAAGGGACGTAGTGATGCTGTTGACCATGAAGGAAGATCTCAACCGCTTTTGGACCACCATGTATGCAGACCTCGGCTCGGTCGTAAACTACTTACTAAGGGAGAGCCACTAACCTATTTGTTGGCCCGGGCCGCATATATCAAAATAGAAATATCTATTTCTCCTGGAGAACTCTTGGGTGGGGTCACCACTGTTGTGACAACGGTTTAGACCATTCCAACTGTTCATGCGGCTCTAGATCCAGTCGCTAATCCCCAGTTTACAATGAACAAACTGCTATAAATCCAGTTGCTATTGCTTCTCCATCCAATCCATCTACAGTGTCAGCTGCGAGTGCGGATCTCGCGGAACAATCATCTCCAGTTGCAGCTCCAGGTTCCTCCGCTGTTGATGCTTGTGCTATTGACTGTGTTTTATAAGAAAAGAAAAATCAGTTTTATAACCAGTTGGGCCCTGGAGGGCGATATGGGTGGTGGGCCGGGGAGGTATGCTTGGTCAGGGTAAGCCCTAATAGTCATAGTTGAGCTGGGTATCACTTGCAACTAGTTATTTATTGAAGTTTAGATATACGTATCTCATTTTCCCAAGGAGTCGCATCCCATCGGAGGAAGGGGTTGAGGCGTATCAATTAGCCAACCAACTACTTCTAAGATGCGGGTTCGAGCCCCGCCGCTCGTTAGGGTTTTATGCTGCCTTCCCTTCATATTTGATGCCGGCTGATACTTCTATATACGTTATAAAGAGTTGAAACCCACCCAACTGGATCTGACGAAAGAATGAACCAACGTCCTACACCATGTGAAAATAAAGAAATAAAGTAGCTTAAGTTAGGGGGGGACAACCCAAACAAATCAATATGGTCTCCAACTGCACACTATGAATATATATTGAGAATAGAGATATTTATCGAATAAGTATTGCTCCATCATGTCTCCTCGGATGCTCTGTTGGGTTTGCCCAGCCTGTGATCCTAGTCGTGGGAGGATGGAAGGTAGAGAACTTTTTTTATATGCCCCCGTGTTGAACTATCCCTATCCAATGGGGTATAGTAGTTGGGATGAGATGGGTTAATATATTGATTTGGAATCAATCAACGATTCAAACTACGTGCATATCGGGCCGGGCGGGCCATATTCGGGTTGGTTGATAGACTTATACAGCCCAGCCAGATAGATAGATTGATACAGCGAAGCCATACTCATTCCGGTCACTAAGGTTGGCCATACTCAATCCGATAACGAAGATTGATAGACTGATAAAGCCAGATAGATTTAGGCATAAAGCCATACTAAGGTTGATAGACCGATAAAGCCAAGCCATACTCACTACGGTAGCCATAACTAGACAAATAATGGCATCATAAATTAGGAATGGGAGGTATTGATCTGACAGTAGCCATACCCAGCAAACATCGCATCAACAAGTCGGAAGGTATTTACTTTATTTGACAGTTAGAACAAACGCCTTACCCTGCTTCGTTCATATCAGTTCTAACCTCGGTCGGCTTTCAAAACCTATTAGGTCACTACTTTTTCCCTTAAATCAAACCTAAGCAGTTCGCTAGGCTTGGAAAGTGGAACGATTTCTCGCCCACGAACTTGCTTTGAAACCCTTGAATTATGGTATCACTTCATCATATGTCTTCCTTTGAGGTAGCGCTAGGGTTCTTTTTGCTTGGAGGTCCTTCTGATAAGCTTGGACTTTGTTGAAATGAGGGTGCCTTGTCGGTCCAAAGTCTTCATCTCATGCTTGAATAACTCCAACGACTTGTTATTTATGGCATACTTGATGGCTCTTTTGAATGGAACGACTTCGGAGATTTGAATTGCTTTCAAGGTGGATCAACCTTCTTTGATGTAGCCACATGTCTTGAGAGTATGATTTGAAGTTCATTCCACATCCATCTTTCAAGGAAGAAGAGAAGCCCCTCACATGGGTCTTTTTATGTCATAAGCTTGTTTAGAGGCCGAGCAAGTCGACTTCTTGAAATGTTGGATTTCACGCCACATATCTTTTTAGGAGGGGCGCTTTTCACATTCTCAACTCGGTGTGAAAAATACAGAAAAAAAAGAGGGTCCAAGTGGGAGGTGTGCTATCCAGGTATGACAACCTTTCAATGAGGCGCAACTTGACAAACATTTCTCAAGTAAGTGAATGGTTAGGGGCAAATTCTGTATCCTGACTAGATCCACCACAAGATGTGAGAGTACCTACCCAGGACACACGTGTCCGACATGACGGGGCGTTACTGCCAGTCAATTGTAGCTACAAACCCCAAAACCTTGGGATGGGGACTAGAAGGACGGGCCATGACCGACCGACGGGGGTCTGGGTCACCTCACTAAACCAACACTTGTACATAATCCCACATGCATAAGAATTACACTTTGACTCCAGTATGGTACACTTAATAGAATATGAGGGGTAACAATCCCGAATCGTTTTGTTTAGTTGACAGATCACCTCCTAGAGCGCCCTCTCTTGGCACACATGTGGAGGCATGATTATATTCTTATAGAGCTATTCTTGTTCAACTTGGGTTTTATATTGATGAGCTAGCATGGTGGCACACATGTTGAGGCACTTGGTTATGTTTTGTTGGTATGTGGGGGATTTCATTGCACATATGTTCATGCACTTTGCCACATGGAGGTGACTTCACCCTTGGAGACCGTAGCGCCAGCCGACTACTTGGAGCTCACACGTGTGAGTATTTAGAGCTGTTTTCCACATCATTTCAGTCAGCTGGCAGCACATATTTGGAGGAGTATAGGGTGGTCAAACCATTCTAGGTGGCTTTTCCTTATTTGATGGTGGTTCCATGCTACTCTAGTGCTGATTTTGAGACTATTTGGAGCTGTACTGTTGAAACAAGATTACAGGTTGGATGGCAGCGCTGCTTTTGAGGTGATGGGGTAAACCCCTAGATTGGTGGTTGTTTTCCCTTGGCTAGAGCTTGATTTATGCATGGTTTCCCAAGCGCCCTCCTTGGAGGTGCCTTTGGAGGCTTGGACTTCTTCAACATGATTTATGGCGGCTGAGCGCTCTAGTTGTTGGGGGTGATTTACACATATGTTGACTGATTTATACCCTAGCGCTGTGGTTGGAGGTTGCTTTGTGGACAAACACATCACTTAGAGGTGGACTATTTGTTGATCTCCCATGTTTGACTTTTTCGACCCTAGCGCTGCGCTCTTGGAGGATTCTTCTTTTCGCTTTGTTTGACCTTGAACCTTTTTGCTTATTTTTCACCAGCCCTTTCCGGCCTCATCTTATGGATCTACACTCATTCCAGTTACTTTTGGAGCTAGTGCTGCCCTCTTGGATAGATTTGAGCTCACATGTGTGACTAGCCCTTATTCATGGATTACAGCCAACATATTGCAGCTTGGAGCTGGTCTTGTGCCTTATTTCATGGATATCCACCTCATTTACCTCACCTTGAGCCTAACGCACCTTGGAGGAGGCCGGCCACACGTGGGAGTTTGCTGCTCTATTTTGTTGGATTGTAGCCATGCTTTTGCTGATTTGGAGCCAGCGCTCTCATGGAGATTGGTTCGACTTTGTCTTAGACATGTTGTATTAGGTTTTTACCATGTACTTTCTTGTTTGTTGGAGGAGTTAGTTACTCCCTCCTAGATTTAGGGTTTTAGGTGGACTTTCTTAGTCTTTTCTTGTAGAGGAGAACTCTATATAAAGAGTTGCATCCCCTCACTTCATTTGTATATTTGGATTGTGAGAGAACTACCTCTTGAGCTTAATTGAATCTCTTTTGGTCTTATGGTATGGAAGGTTGGTATACCGCTCTATTGCAAGGGTTTGATGTGCTTCATGACTTGGTGAGTTGATGATGTCTACAATGTGGGTTTTTAGCGTAAAGTAAGCACATTACTTCTATTGCTTGATGGATGTTATGGTGAATCTTAGGTGATGCATGCTTTCTAGGTTGGGTTGTATGCACTCTTCTAATTGGTTAGCTTGGCAAACATCAGACTTGAAACCAGTCTTTCTAGGTGGGTTTGCTCCTCTTGTAGACTTTTGAAGCTTGCATGTCATTAGGAAATGATTAGGGTTTGGCAATCCCTAGTCGTTGCTAAACATTCTTTGAAACCCCCCATGAGAGATATTATTGACCCATTTGCCAAAATTGATAAGGCACTGGTCTCCAACCCTATCATCCCTCTTCTTATCTCTAACCTCACAAAACCCATTTGACTAGAGCTCCCTCTTCACTTCACCTTGTGCTTCATTGCTTGTTCTAGTAATCCTAACCTAGGTCAGCCTAGAGAAGAGCTAGCGTAAAGTGAGAAGAGGTTGGTGTGGTTACAATGGCCATCCTATTGAGTTATCCATGAGCTGTCATTGATCTTTGGGCTTACCGGACGACATGGCGACACACCGCAGGTTTCACTCCTTACGAGCTCATGTATGGTAAGCATGCAGTTCTTCCAATTGAGTTTGAAATAGAAACCTTACGAACCGAACTGCCATGCAAGTGAATCTGAATCTTATGGAGGCTCCACATCATCGCTTAGAACAACTCAATGAACTTGATGAATTACGACAATAAGCTGTACAACAAGCATCCCCGATACAACTCCCAATCCCCCGCGAGCACGATAAGATTTCCTATACAATTGAGAGGGGTTCAGAGAATCTATTAGGGGTTTCGGATAATCCATGTAGGCAAGGTTGGTAAAGGTAAGGAACACCCTGTCTAGTCCAAGCGGAATAAGGGTTCAGGAGGCGCAAGGTCAGGTCCAAAGCATCGTAAAATAGGATAGTATGGAACCCTTAAATAAGATACACTCGAATTCTATCTCTTCTGTGTATGGATAATCCCGAGGAAAGAGGATCCAATTAAGTGGCTTTTCCCCCTATGCTCAGTGGCTTGACCCACACACTGTAGCCTGCTGACAATGGGCTGGCTTGACCCACACACTGTAGCCTGCTGACAATGGGCTGGCTTGACCCACACACCAGCTACTCTATCTATACTGACCGGATATAGGTTTGAAACCCTTACAGTTGTGACCGGAAGCTTCTTTAACCAATCAATACAAGGGCTAAACAAACCTACCAAACAACAATAGCGAAGCTGAACCAGGGCTTAATGAACCATAGCTCTTGAACCGTGGCTTAAAGGACCAAACAATCTTTATATTCTCTATGCGAGCATCCATGGTTGTTTGGTGATACCTGCCTGAGGTTAGACAGGTGCAAGAGTATAACGAGGGATTATAACCCCAAGAACGAGGTACAAGGTCAAGGGAAAACCACCTCTTCCGCGAACCAATGTACGAGTAACGGTAATAGTCTTTGGCTAACCCAGTTGATCCGGGCAACTGTCCTTATCTATGCATAAGTTATATAGACTGTAGTGCCCAACGGTGTATTAGTCAAGGCAACGTGGTGTTGGGAAGCTAACGCATTGCTCCTCACAGCCGGGCTCTTCACAGCCGGTTGGTTCACGGGCTTCAGGAGCCCGCCAAGTAAGAGAGTCATTGAGGGAAGATTAATAGAACCCAAACAAGCTAGGCCCCACACCAGATGGGTTCCGTAGAATGAATCAGTAGAGCCAGTAAGCAAGGTCGGGTACAACCACTTGTGAAATAGGAATGCCTATAAGAATCTAAAATGAGATCTCTCCTTTGGATGGAGAATCTCTCTGCTAATCTATCAATATCTCTCCGCTAATCAATGTGGATGGATACCTATAAGAATCTCACTATATCTATGGGAGCATCATGTTTAGGAGCTCTTCGTGGCCCTCTCTTTGGTCGGGCAAGCCATCCTTCCTTGCCGATGGCGGCGATGGCGGCCCTCTCCCTTATGGTCGAGCACCTAAAGGTCCTTGTGGTCGAGCGATAAATCCCTCACCATATGAATAGTGAGTGACCCCTCACCATATGAATAGTGAGTGGCTCCGCCCCTCTCCTTGACAGTCGAGCCCCTACCGGTCCTCACCATATGAATAGTGAGTGGCTCCGCCCCTCTCCTTGACAGTCGAGCCCCTACCGGTCCTCACCATATGAATAGTGAGTGGCTCCGCCCCTAAAGAATATAGGGCCCTTTGGTCGAGCGACTACGTACCTTTTTGTTTTAACTAGCTGCTGGGTTTTGTTTCACTTATTGGCCAACCACTCAATAAGTGAAACAAAAAAGGCACCCATATGATGAGTGAGCATTAAAACGATGGCGGCCCCTCGACTTTATAGCCGTATCCGTTGGTCATTATTTATATACGTAATTACGCTTTAGCATCGGACGTACTCCCTCGGTCAAGCCCTGACAAGTCTGCTTGCTTTTCGGGACAGAGCCAATTGGAAGGACATATTGACCGAATGCACCATTCATATATGATCGGGGAATGCATATAGGTAATAGGGGAAAGAAGGACGCATTCCCCGATAAGAGGGTCGAGAGTAGGGACGCATTCCCCGATAAGAGGTTTTGCCTAGATAGGATAGCATAGCATTTCTCCTTGTCCAGATAGTTCCTGCATCCTCCTTACTCAGCCCTTACTGAAAAAACGCCGATTCGCCGAGATGTATTATTTGCCGAGTGTATTATTTGCCGAGGTAAGTGTCTTATTCCAAACCCTCTGGCTGGGCTACGAGTTTGCAGGATTATAGAGATCAAACGCTGATAATACTAGACGATTGATGACCAAAAGGCTGACCTATCTGACCGTATTGTTAACTGCCATATATAGAACCCGCTATAGATAGATCCTGCTGGAGATAGATACCACTGGAGATATATACCACTGAAGATATATACCGCGCAGTCCCGCGTTGCAACTGGCCCTGGGAATGGGTTTTCCCCACTACCGATTCCAAGCATGCCAACCCTATTACCGTCACCCGCTAATCACCCTGACCTGCTGAACAATAGATAAGCAACCCTTCATATGACCGAAACCCCAGCATGAGTCCCTCCATGAAGAAACCCAGCACAATGACTGGCTCCCACTCTTCTACTGGTTCTGATACCGCTACTGGCTATGCTCTTTTTAGTGGAGAGGTACTTCAAAGAATTATTATCTAACTAGGTCATATGTTTTTAGTGGAAGGACATATAGGAAGGCTTTGAAGGATTGGGATGGTATTAGGAGGAAGGAAGAATGGAAGGTCCCGGAGGGGCTTGCGCTTCCTAGTGCAAGGAAAGATCAAAAGACCGCCGCCAGCCGAGATCGATGAAACTGATAATAGAACGAAGAATGGATAGATAAAGATATAAGAGTTACCCGAGCCATCTGCTGGGAGCATGGTAGAGATAGGGGCCTGCTTAGATAGATGATGAAATTAGGGTGATATATTAAGTTGAGGGGGAAGGCAGTAGCAAGCGAGCAGTCAGTGTGTGGATCGTCTTCTCTGTCATGCTGGAGATGAAAGAAAGGTATGCAATAGGTTAGTATCTGATTAAGCAGTTTCTTCTGAGCGTGATCCAGATCCTCCAGCAGCAAAGGAAGGAGCATAATATCCAACAGCAGTACCAGTTGTCTCACCCGCAGCAAAGGCTAAGACATAGGTACCTAAAGCAAGGGTCGCTAGAGAAGCATCGGTAGAACTAGCAGTAGCAGCTTCAGGACTAGTTGTTTAAGCAACAGTAGTAATGTGTGAAGGCATTCTTTGAAGGATGTATGAAAGAATAGAATTGCCAATTGGAAGAAGTTTTGTAGGCATACTGAGAAGTGTTCCAAGATCCAAAAGGAATTCCACCACTCCCAGATTCTCCTTTACCAAATATAAGATTGTGTAGACAGTCCATATGAGAGTCAGATGAAGTGAAGAAGCAATTACAGGAATTGTTGGAGGAAGGAGTCACAAGACAAAGAACATAACCATGCGGTTCCCTAATCATTTTGGTGCCAAAGATGACAGGAATTAGAGAATGTGCTTTAACTACAGATCTCTAAACAAGATCAATCTCAAGAATATGTACACTTTTCCCTGGATTGATGATTTGTTAGATCAGTTGCATCATGAAAAGTACTTCAATGAGTTGGATTCAAAATATGGATAGCACCAAGATCAGATCAAGGAAGAAGACACCTCGAAGATTACCTCCAAGATGAACCAAGGTCTTTCTGAGTGGTTAGTAATGCCTTTTGGTTTGAGTAATGCACTGACTACTTGTATACCTTTCATGAATGATGTGTTGCATCCATTCCTAGATTCATTTGTCATAGTTATGTGGATGACATTTTGATATTTAGTTCTACTTGGGAAGAACATGTGCTACATATGAAGTAAGTGTTAAAGACACTAAGGATACACCAACTACTAGTAAACATCAATAAGTGTGAGTTTGTTAAGCAGCCCTTGGTGTACTTGGGGCATGTGATTAGTGGAGGCTAGTGAAAGATTGATCCTGCAAAGATAGAAACCATCCTTAAATGGACAGCTCCTACTACTTTGATAGAGGTTAGGAGTTTTATGGGAGCTACCCAATATTTTAGAAAGTGCATAGCATGATTTCAAGTTGTGGTGCCATCACTTCATGCTATAATAGCTAGTGAGAAAAGTTTCGAATGACTTAAGAATTGATGAACATCCTTTGAAGAATTGAAGTATAAAATGACCCAAGCCTCAGTCCTAACATTACCTAACTTGTAGAAGTCTTTTGAAATAGAAATTGATGTGAGTGGGTATGCTACAGGAGCAGTATTGTTGCAACGGGGGAGACTGGTTTCCTATCGTTTGGAGCTATTCCATGGAACATGACTGAAGTACCCTACATATGACAAGGAGTTTTGTGCCTTAGTTCAAGTAGTAAAGAATTGGAAGCACTATCTCTTAGGTAAGAAGACCATCATGATCCACACCGATCACCGGCCTCTACAATACTTGTAGGCCCATAGTAAGCTCCAACAAGCAAGACACTATAAATGGATGGGATTTTTGTAGCACTTTCATCTAGTGATGAAATATAATAAGAGCACAACCAATAAGTTGGTTTCTTTTCTATCCACGCCACCAACATGAAAAATGAGAGCTTTGGGAGCCATTATGCACATGAAACCATTCACCCATGAAGCATACTGAGAGTAGTATGCGGAGATGAGGACTTCAAGGGGGTGTATCAGTGGTTGCAATGAAAAAAAGAAAAAACATATGTTGATTTCTATCTCCAAGATGGATTACTCGACAAGATGGGGAACCTTTCTGTACCAAGGGAAGAAAGAGTACAACTGATAAGGGAGGCTCACACCTCCAAGATTGCTAGTCATTTTGGTGTTTGAAGAGTGGCTAATTTGCAAAGGTACGTTTATTGGCCCAAGATGCAAGAGGGAGTAGCTAGTTTTCTCAGAGGTTGTATTTTATGTTGCACTAGGAGGAGCCTAGTAATTTCAAGCAAGCACTATAAGGTCCATAGGTTGGCCCCCATATGCGCAGATACAACTAATCATTATAAGCTAGTGCATGGAACATGCATGTACATAACATTATATATGAAAATGACATCAAAAGGTACACAATCTAAAGGCGTGAAAGATTTTTATTGCGAAGCACTCACCTTGGATCAACACTATGAAAACTAAAAAGATGCTTCATATAGAAACATGTGTGGCTCAAAAATAGATGGCTCTGAAATGATGAAGAGCTAATTGAAGCGGTGCTAATGTGTTTATGTTGGAAACTAGGACTAGATCAATTTGGAGAATTTGGTGCAAAAAAGGTCCGGAGGGTCTTGCGCTTCCTAGTGCAAGGAAGCTAAAAGCCAACTATGACTATGCAAAATGGGAATTGCATAATAAGGTGCGAAGCCGCCAGAGAAGAAATAGGAGGGGCAAGGATGCGTAAGCAGGCTCGACTGTTAAGGACCCTTTAGGGGGCTCGACTGATAAGGACCTTTAGGTGCTCGACCCCAGGTTGACTTATTGGGTGGGCCAATAAGTAAACCCAAGAGGAGAGGAACTTGAGTTGCTCGACTGATAAGGACCCTTTAGGGGGCTCGACTGATAAGGAGAGGAGAGGATGCGTAAGCAGGCTCCCAATCTAACCCCCCCCACCAATAAGTCAATTTCAACTTGAGTTGCTCGACTGATAAGGACCCTTTAGGGGGCTCGACTGATAAGGAGAGGAGAGGATGCGTAAGCAGGCTCTCAATCTAGGGAGAGGACCGGTAGGGGCTCTCAATTCTAAGGACCTTTAGGTGCTCGACCATAAGGACCTTTAGGTGCTCGACTGATAAGGACCTTTAGGTGCTCGACTGTTAAGGAGAGGAGAGGATGCGCAAGCAGGCTCGACTGTGAAACCCCCCAACCCAATAAGTAAACCCTAACCTTTAGGTGCTCGACTGTTAAGGACCTTTAGGTGCTCGACTGATAAGGACCTTTAGGTGCTCGACTGTTAAGGAGAGGAGAGGATGCGCAAGCATGCTCGACTGTTAACCCCCCAACCCAATAAGTAAACCCTAACCTTTAGGTGCTCGACCCTAAGGATGCGTAAGCAGGCTCGACTGATAAGGAGAGGACCTTTAGGTGCTCGACCTTAAGGGAGAGGGAGAGGAGAGGGAGAGGAGAGGAATTCTCCAAGTTTCGCAAACCTTGGTGGAAGAAATGAAATACCAAACCCAGGTGCTGGTGCAAAGCCCGGTGGTGCAGGTGATGCTGGTGCTCGGTCAACTCTACACACTACTGATGTACCAAAAGTAGGAACAGGTAGATATGTGCAAAATATCGGAACAGGTGGTAGGGATGCTAGGATAGGAAAGAAGCGGCTACTCGTGCTGCTTCAATAGGTTAAACTGGTGCTCCAACTGGTGCTTTCACTAGTGCTGGTGGATCTGGAACTATATATCCTACTGGAACTCCAACTGGGTAAGGATATGACACTTCTACTTAGTGCCAACTAAAGAAACTGTTGCATCATCGACTGGATCTATTGCTTAAACAACTAGCTAAGATGCTGCTGTCCTTGCTCTAGCCTCTGCTTACTCTCTGCTGCTAGTACTGGTAGTAGTGGTGGATAAGCTAGATCTCTTGCTTCTGGAACTGGAACCGCGGCTACTGGCTCTGCTGCTAGATATGCTAGCGGAACAGGAAGGGATGTTGCTGGTGTTCAAAATGGAAGGGATGGTGGGAAGGATGCTGAGGGTGCTGAAACCACTGCCTCTGGATCTGCATCTGTCTTTGCTCTTGGTCGGAACTAGACTTCTTGGATCACTTGCTAATATTGTAACACCACCTATAGGAGCTTAAATTGACTCGGATGCTTGATGGATTGACTTCTGCTTATGATGCTTGCTCTGATGCTACTGGAGCTACCGGATATCGATCTCGTTCATCAGCTGCAGAATATACTGGAACAACTGCTCCTGCATCTTGAACTGCTCGTGTATCTCCTACTCCTACCTTTGTCTTTGATGCCGGGTCTACTACTCAATATTCCGTTGCCCCTGCCTATGATGGTAGTGCCTCTGCCTTTATAGCTGGATATGGAACTGGTCATGGATCTAGAGATGGAAGGTACGTCCGCTCTGTAGTAAGAGAATCCGCGGCTTCTGGTCCACCAACTGGCTCTACTGCTGCTTTTTCGACTGCTTAATCGACTGGATAAACTTCTGCAGGATCAAAATAAAGAGAATAATCAAAGTAATAAACAACAGAAACTCCTGCTACTGCTGGTGACTATGGCTCCGGATCTGGAAAGTCAGAATATCTCTCATCAAACTAATCATCTCTATCACGAACATCTGAATCTGGCTCTGCGACGGCTTCTAATCCTGGAAGGTATGGAACCGGGTCAACTTCTGGAACCGGGTCAACTCGGTCAAATGCTTATGTCTTAGCCCCCGTCTCTGGCACTTGAATATCGAACCGGTGCATATACTGGTGGTGCTTCTGGAATTACTTAACCAACTACTTAACCAACCTTGAATACGGGGCCACCTGGCCATCAGGAGCAGTATGAAGGAAGCCTAAAGAAGCAGTAGCAATGGAGGCAGGCCATGAGTAGCGAGCAGGGAAGTAGCCCCCCGTAATGTATTCTAAACTAAGGCTACAATCACCTCCTGAACCTGTACGAAGAGTTGGTATCCTAAGGCAGAGATCCGTAGTAGATCCTAAACCTGGATAAGAGCTCCCTGTAAAAGAATTAGTTTCCGGCTGATTTATAGCTGTACGAGGAGTTGTCTAAACCTAGAGGCTCCTAAAAAAGCACAGAGAATGTAGCTTAATTAACATGGATGGGGGCTCTGTTGCCTGCCTGCTTCACATGGCCTGGCTCTCACTGGGGCGGCTATAAAGTAATGGTTTGATGCTAAGTGGCCGCACACTGTTGCCTAAAGAAACTAACGCAACATGAAACAAAAAATGAATAGCTCGTGAACCTCGTTTACTTGAACCATGGTCACGTGAGCCATGCTAAGGCTAACTGAAAACCGACCGGATTGCTCGCCGAACCAAGCTAGTAGTAACCATCCAATCTGTACAAGCGAGTACTTATCATCCCGCCAAGCAAATGGTATCCATCTGTTGCACGGACCTCGTGAAAGTTCAGTGGCTTATAAGCTTGAAACCGGACCTCGTGCTGCTCATGGGCTCGTAAACCTCCTAAAAGGTGGGCATCCTCCCTACCACGTACGATTACCCTGCCTCACCTACAAGTAAGCAAACCTACCCTACCTCTTGACTGATGAAAATGACTATGATAGGTGGGAATCCCTACCTCCTAACTACAGGAAATCTCCCGTAAGTGATTGGGCTGGTCATCCTCGCTAGCTGAGCTCAGCTGGGAAGAGAGAGTGTTCCCAACCAAAGGGAGGGAATACTCGTTGTTGCCGAACGACAGTGAGGTATCATGCTCGCATAGATAATGTAGCCGAACGAAGTGAGGTATTACTCGTGACCAAACGACTGTGAGAAAATATCAGTCGGATTACGACCGAAGGGAGTAGCTTCGCGGGAATACATTAGCGGGAAGCTTGACACCTATACGAGTAAGACTTTATCACCTCAAGCAAGTATCACCAACTTGACCTTGTACGATTAACCTGCCTCACCTCAAGCAAGTATCACCAACCCTGGAAGATAAGATTGATTGATTACCCTGTCTCACCTAAAGCAAGTAGCTACAGTCCATGGGCCGATTCACCGTTACCCCCCCATGCCGAACGACAGTGAGGTATTGACTGTTGCCGAAGCCTGTAGCTGGAATATATTAGTTGGAAGCTGGAAGCTGGATAGAGATATTTTACCGAACGAATAGAGGTATACCCATTAATAGGTAAAGGTTAAGCTTATCCAACCATACCCATAGCCATAGGTCCAGGTTAAGCTTATCCAATCATACCCATCCTATCCACTCTCTGTGCTTCTATTCCCCTCTCTAGAATGGTGCGGTTCTGTTGATGTAACAATCCCTGATTCGTGCCATGTGGCTTTGACAGTTCTATAGCATTTATGGGGAGGTGTTGTGGGAGCTAGGGTGTGGTAAGACCCTGATTGATGCTATGTGGATGGGGATATGTAGAGCAGTTATGGAGGGGAGATAGGGTGGGGGAGATAGTGGTAAGACCCTGCCCTGAGGGATGCTATGTGGCTGGGGATATGTAGAGCAGTTACGGAGGGGAGACCTTGACTTAATGGGGAAGACCCGGATACCCACAATGCGGATGAGGCAGTTATATAGCAGTTATGGAGGGGAGACCTTGACTGTAATGGGGAAGATACGCGGCTTCCTTTCCTGTAATGTGTACCGGATTCCTACAATGTGGATTGGTGGATTGGCAAGTCATGAGGAAAGAAAACATCCCCTTTCATTAAGTCATGAGGCAAGCAACCTAACTACTCTGCCAGTCATGAGGAAGGCAACCTAACTACTCTGCCAGTCATGAGGAAAGCGACCTAACTACTTTGCCAGTCATGAGGCAAGAAACCTCCGCCTCCCAAAATGGCCAAATTAGTAGGGAAATCTTGAAAAACCTCCGCCAAGCTAAAATGGCCAAATTAGTAGGATGCGTAAGCATGCTCGACTGTTAAGGAGAGGATGCGGAGCACGCTCGACCAACGCCCCCCACCCAATAAGCATCAAGGAAGGCAGGGCTCTCAATATAAGGCCGCCATCGTGAGCCTGCCGAACTCTCGACCAACCTTTAGTTACTTATTTGAGAGGGCCCACCCAATAAGTCAAATGAAGGCAGGGCTCTCAATATAAGGCCGCCATCGTGAGCCTGCCGAACTCTCGACCAACGCCCCCCACCCAATAAGCATCAAGGAAGGCAGGGCTCGACTGTTAAGGAGAGGATGCGGAGCACGCTCGACCAACGCCCCCCACCCAATAAGCATCAAGGAAGGCAGGGCCCTTTTTTTTACTTATTTGAGAGCCCAATAAGTAAATTGAAATTGATTGCTTGCTCGACAAATAGTTAAGGAGAGCAAGGGCGAAGCCGCTTGTCCGCATCGAGCAAGGAGCCCGCCTCCTTAATTCTTCCGCTTCGCCTAGATAGATTTGTTAGTGTTTGAATTGAACCGGAATACTTATTTGGAACGAGCACCGAAGAGAGACGAAAGCTGGTTTGCTTTCTTTGTTTCGACCAATTCTGAAAATGGGAGCACTAATATGTCCCAACTATCGACCAACTAAGTAAGCGGCAGAATAAGGAGCAAAAAAGGCTCTGTAAGGAGTAAAAAGTCCAAACTCTGGAAGCACTAATAAGTCCCACCAAAGCTCTGCTCTGGAAGCATGAAAATCGAAAACAAAAGCTAGCTCTGTAAGCAGTAAAAAGGTCAAAAGGCTCTGTAAGGACGACTGGGGCTGGAGAAAGTCATTGTAAAGGTAATAACATAAGTCAAAAGAGAAGTCAAAATGCATAGTCTTTGGGCTGGATAAGGGCTGGGTAAATGAATTAGATATCCCAATGCTGAGTGTGCTCTCTGATGGTTCTGACAGTCTAAAAAGGTTTCAAATAGTATGAAAAGGAGCAGTAGTCCATCCATCCAACCATCCCTGAACCCTAACCCCCTGAATCCGTAAATCCAAGGGGCAGTAGTCCAAGCAGTGAAAACCCTAATGTCAAGGTCCAAATGACTGTCTGACTGTCCACTGTAGGCAGTAGGCTCTCCCTTGTCGTACTGTCGGGGCGTTCCATAGCTGAAGGATGGCTGTACTGACCCTAGTCCGAACAGGATCTAAGTCTCCCCTAGTGCGAACAGTAAGTTTGAAAGTAGCTAAAGTAAGTCTAGTCCCTGGAAGGAAAACTAATTACGAAGGCTGTAAGCACGAATCTGGTCTGGACAAACTAAGCTGTGGAAGCATGAAAAAACTAAGCTCTGTAGGCAGGAATAAGTCCCAGGCTCTATAAGCATGACCGGATTGTCTGTCTAAATGAATGAGTGGAGTAATAACATAAGTAATAGTCAATGTGTCTGATATACTCAAAACCCCCTCTATCTCTCTGGAAGCGTAAGCAGTAATCTGAAGAAAGCTCTGTAAGTATAAGTCAAAAGCTCTGTAAGCACGAATATGTGCCAAGCTCTGTCAAATCTGTAGCAAAAAAGCTCTGCTCTGGAAGTACAAATATAAAAAAAGCTGTGGAAGGACGACTTGGCTGTTCGAAAGAATGGGATAATAACATAAGTAATAAAAGGGAATGTGTCTTATCGACCAACGATGGAAAAACTCTGTAAGCACGACTAAACTCCTCCGGACAACCTTTTTGTTGATATGGAAGCCAGGAAAAAGTCCCAAGGCTGTAAGCAGGAATCGTAATAGTGTAGTAGTAACATAAGTAATCCAAAAGCGGTAAGCGTGTTCCCGCCCCGGGCTTTCTTTTCCCGGCACAGCTCTCTGATGGGTCTGACCGTAGGTTGTACTGTCTGACTGAGGCTGTCCTTGAGGCTTCCATAAAGGCTGTTCGGCTGACATAAAGTCCTTCCCTGATTACAGGAAAGCGCCCTCCGGGTCCTTGAGGCTGACTGAAATAAAGGCTGTCCTTGAGGGTGTCCCCCCCGCCGCATGGTGTGGGAGCAACTAAGGCCTGGTGGGTCGTGCTCTAGCTCCAGCCGGTGCTCCAGCTCCATAAAGTCTCCCGTGTCCCTGGCTTAGGTGGGCAGGTGCTCCAGTCCAGCTCCAGCAAGTAGTAGGCAACGCCAGGCTTGTCAATAAAAAGTCCCTTGGCTTGTGAATGAGGCTTCTCGGCTGAGTGTGATAGCTAAATATCAAGTAGGCTCTTGAGGGTAGGTGATCTGATCTTAAAAAAAGCTAGGTAGGCATGGGTCTACTTCTGACCATATTCGTTCAAATAGGTAGGATCGCTGGACTAACTAGGTAGGCATCGGATGGCAAGATCTTAAGGTAGGTAGGTGCCCCAAAAACCTGGCAATAAATATATCCATAGGGTCCCGATAACCAGGGTATATAATAAAAAAGTCCATCGGGAAGGTAAAAGATCACGGATAGAGGCAGGCATAGTAAGAGGCTCCGGTAGCCACTATATAGGTTCCATAGGAATATCTAGTTCCATAGCCAGCATCACTCGCTTACTCAAAAAAGTAGGAGATCGTTTAGTCCCAAAGCAAAAGAATATAGGGGGGGGGCAGGTCCATTGGAATCAGCATAAGAGTAAGTTCTATATGAGATACCGGTCAAAAAGAAAAAGCTATAACCCATTGTAAGGCATAGCCTCTAGGGAGATCTATTCGGAGCTAGTGGTTTAAGTGTAAATAAAAACAGAAACTAACAGATCGAATCGAAGGAAGGAGATCGAATGTACAATGAGCATAGGCAGGTAACAAAGAGTCAAAAGAAGGCTTGGTTGTTTAAGGAATTGAAGTGGATAACCTAACTGGGCTAGTACACAAATAGATTTCTTTTATGAGCTCGAAAGCCTAGGAAGATAAGAATAAAAAAGACCATAGGCCAGTACTAAACTACAAAAGATAGAGCAAGGATTTGATAAGATGGCTTGCCGGAGCTAAGAGATGTTATCCAAGCAGATCCAGTCGGTAAGTAACCCCAATAAGTCAAAATGAGGGAAAAAAGAATCATTATAAAGATGCTTTTATGAAATTATCTACGTAATTCCAATCTCTATTATCTACGTAATTCCAATCTCTATTATCTACGTAATTATACCAACCACCGTAAATGGGAAACGTCTTATTAGGCTGGTAAAAAAGAAACAAAAAAAGCTGAATAAGAAGTTTGCAACACCAACCCGCTCGGGGCTCCATCGCTAGTGCTATTTTCCGTGTACCCATTGTCATTCCTATCCCTTCCTACTCTAGCGGTTTCATCCCATTCTTTTTTGAATCCAATCCCGGGCTATTGAAAGAGCCTATCGAACTTAGCCATCAAACAGAAAGGTAGAGTTAGGAGCGGGAGCCTATTCTTCTAAATGTTTCAATTCATTAGGGCAATTCCCCTATTCTGATTATTATTTGCGGATAAGCTATGCACAAGCTATCACTACATAGATTCACTATTATAGAACTATACGGATATGCACTGCACATCTACTCCTTATACCTCCTACACCCACGCACCTACCATTCCATCCTCCTACCATGAGGTCCATCCCATTGCTTAAGTAGTAATAATAATAGGGAGGGGCTAGCATTCGTTTGGACTAGACCCACAATGAAATAAGAATAGGGCCTCACTCCTATGACTATTAGATAGACCCCGCATTCACCCCACGAAGAAACCCGCCAGTAAAACAAATATATCCTCTCCGGTAGCATAGTTTCACCCCGGTAAGCCCGCCAGTAAACCCGGCTGACCAGAACTTCAATCTATGCCCCTCTTCGGGGAGTCCGGCCAAGTCCGTAAGGTCATATCTCAGAGCCTTACTTTATCTAAGTGTTATAGCTGGCTGTGACTCGTAACATTACTTTATAGGGCCACCTATGAGACTCTTACTTATGATGCAGACATATCACTGATATGCATGCCGCATGTACGCCTAGCATAGACTCTTCCCTCCCTGGCATACCATTACTAATAGTGGGTAGTAGTGGGACTACCTAGGATAGGGTGGTCCCATGGGCCTACCACTAGTGGTGCCTACCAAACTATGCCTACCACGGGTAAGCTTGATTCACCTTTCAAGATCACTATACTGGGTTGACTTTTCATAACCTTACCTTCGCTCAGGGAGGACCAGCACCTTACCAAGCAGAGCTAACTCAGGTCATACCTCTTCCTTGACCTGATCTAGCTCTTTGAGGGGCCAAGGAAATAAGGAGAAAGGGCCAAGACTTAACACCGCGACCAACCAAATAAGGCGCAGGACCAACCAAATAAGGCGACCTTACCTTACTCAGTTAGAAGGAAGGGGTTGACCTTGCTTGACTTGATGGGACCAACTCTTCGAGCTCTGGTAATACCCAGCCAGCCATTCATTCTAAATACTCTAAAGGAAAGAAGAGTCTCGCCCCCTCGTGACTAAAACGGATACGCTCAGGGCCAAAACTGCTAAGGGCATTCCATCCGGCTCCAGCATCTGGATAATATGAAATGCGACGTGGCCAAAACAATCAATGCATGGGAAAGAATATCCCGAAAAGATTGAAAATGGATTGAAATACCAACTATATACTTACTGCCTTATAGTAATACCTTATACTAGGTATATAAGTGTATAATAGCAGTGATATAACCTTAGCCTAATGGTAATAGACATACTATATACGACTATGACTAGGATATCACCACCGTCCTATTAGCAGCAGCAGCTCGCACCACTGGTTATCCAGTATGGCTTTGCCCTTGAACCCTCCCTTTGATGCCTTAGGCTCTACCATCCGACTCGGATATGCCGTATACACTAGATAGGTATAGGTATACTGTCCTTAGACCTATCATTTATATCCCCATATGGTTATACGTCTATTTAGTTCTTCCCAGATAGGTCAAGTGTATTACAGGACCGGTTTGAACCAATCGATTCCTCAGTTGCGGTTGACCTGGTTCCAGCACCTAGCACCATTAGCAGCAGAGAAAGCATCTAAGCCGTCAGTAGCAGAGGAACTGAAACGATTATGTTTCATAGTTATAGGCAATAGAGCGCTTGACCTTCGCATGGATCCAGGCCCATAGCTCATTGTTCCTATCGACCCAGCGACAGATCGAGTTGGAGATTGAGTGAAATTACCAGTTCAAGGCCCAGATTCATGCAGATCAATTGACTACCCAATTAAGGCCACCTTTTCTTACTTGGTGGGCAACGCCACCTGGACTATGAATTTGAGCTGCCGAGGGATTGAACAATCAAAAAGGGAAAGGAAGAAAGCCTTATCTCAGGTATCTCTTTCACTAGGAATTGAGAAAGCATCACTCATCTTCGATTTGCAGATGACTCAGCATGGTCGGGCAAAACCTGAAACACATTACTTCAAAGAAGCCCTGAACGGATTCTTATCGGATTCTGGCCTGCATATTGACCTATAGAAATCAACGATTGACTTATAGAATACTTCTATTTCCACTCAGATCGGGGCGTATCTAGGTTTCGAGATGGATACTGGGTCTATCAAATCTCTGGGAATTCAAATGACAGGTCAATCTTATAGGAAAAGGGACTGGTATGATCTCCCATCCAGAAAAGTAGTACGTAGATAATACTTCTATCGCGGGTGAGGTAGCAGTGGATTGAATGGGGAGTCTAGTCATTTTCTGCCGGCTGGGAAGGTAAACCATAAAGACTCGGTGCGTTGAAGCATCCCGGAAAACTCACTTCTTTCCTCGGTCTTATGATGCTCCTTCCCACCATCCCCATATCATACTATGCCCCATATCATACTATGGTTGAAATATATCCCATTCATGCTTTGCTCTGCCTTGCCCGCCAATGCCAATCTTTCTTCACCGGCCGGAGAAAATGAATCAACGGATAGATATGAATCCGAATCAGACGGATTACAATCAAAGGGCATTTGCGCTCGTTAGATTTTCACTTATTTCCCCCCCACAGGAACCCTAGCAATCCGGATATTGCTAAGATTTAGCCATCTCTAGACATCTCTGGAGTTACATCCCGCCAAGGGTTGCTGGAGACCTGCCAACCTGGGCAAGGGGGTGTGCTGGCTTTACTTTAGACCTACCAATCTGGGGGCCTACTGCTGCAGTTTACCTTTTACGAACTGCAGGCAGATAGATACCACTTTGCTTATGAACGATTAATCCAAAGCGATTGCGAAGACCCAGGCCAGCTTAGCCAAAGAACGAACACGATCTTTTGATTTTCATACGATGCATGCCACAACAGACATATTGCTGGTGGGGACCAGACCCCTATTGCATGGAGGTGGGTCAATTCCCACGCTGCTGGGATTATCGCTTAACCTACGTATTTATATTACAGGAGAGGAGACAAGGGAAGGGGATCACGACATCCTGTTTTGACTAGGCGATTTATCCTTCCTGTTCCGACTAGGTTCAGTACAGACTTAAGCTACTTCACGACATCCTGCCTTTACTAGGGAAGGGGATATATTCAGACTGTTCCGACTAGGAAAGGAGATATAGACATCCTTAAGCTACTTCACGCCATCCCCCAGACTGTTTGACAAGGTCGAACCTACAAGTCAGATAGTTGTCAGTTGGACCTACTGAAAGACCCATTACTACAGCCCACTTTGACTAAAGGAAGACTGTTTCACGTACGGTCAGACTCAGCATAGAGCTACACACACAGCATTAGCACTTAGTATTAGATATGTTATTACTTCATCTATTTATCGAGCCTCAGTCGTGCTTACAGAGTTGGTCGATAAGCCAGCCACATTCGGACTTATTATTACTTATGTTAGAACCTTTACTCAGTCTTTTATCCAGCCAATACGATTATTGCTTCAGAGTTTGTCCATATTCGTGTCGTGCTTACAGAGCTTTGTTAGTTGTTTATATTGGTGCTTCCAGAGTTTGTAGCTACATTGCCACTTCTTATTACTTATGTTATTACTTCACCAATTACTTTATCCAGCCAATATCCAGCCAATACGATTCTTGGTTCAGAGTTTGTCCATCAGCCAGCTACCCACACACTGAGAGATAGAGAGATAGAGAGATAGAGAGATAGAGATACACTTACAGATAGACAGATAGACAGATAGACGGCTTCTTGTGCACTTACTCACTTATTCTTATTTATTCTATATAGAACTTATCTCTTACCCGGGCTTCGCCCGGGGACACACACCACACATTACTTATGTTATTATTTATCTCATTACTTCATACAGCCAACACCAAGCAGACACCCCCACAAATGCATGTTTGGTTGTGGGAAAGGGTTGTTTGCCTATTTGTGTGCAGATCTGAAGCAGAGATTGGAGATCAAGCTATTTGGATCAAGATTGCTCAACTTGGGTCAACATCAACCACCGGTCTCTTGTCAGTTTTTTCCCTTCCTTTTGTGTTTCATATAGTCATATCTTAGCCTAGGTCAATATATGCCTACCCTCACTTTCTCTGATTCGTGGGTGGGCATCGATCTATTGAAAGGAATGTAACTGAATCCATCCATCGCTCATCTGATCCAATCTATTCTCCCCAAGCACAGGAAACAGTCATTATATATGTCATTATGCATTTCAATTGACTTATTGGGTGGGGGCGTTGCTCAATATTCCAAAACCTCCGCCACGGTCAAATGGCCAATCTCGTAGGGTGCCCCCGGCAGGGTGAGGTACGAAC
>Ga0213498_10000011_pt1 | contig 32180 bp, 5 predicted proteins | sample Lodgepole_Yose_4_FD_150981 | JGI IMG/M metagenome (GOLD analysis project Ga0213498, IMG submission 150981) | Leaf-associated microbial communities from Pinus contorta in Yosemite National Park, California, United States - Lodgepole_Yose_4 | ecosystem: Host-associated > Plants > Phyllosphere >...
CAAAAATTCATAATGACCCTCATGAGTTCTAAATGTTGTTTTCGGAATGTCTTCAATCTTCATTCTGATTTGATGATACCGTGAATGAAGATCCAACTTGGTGAAGTAAATTGATCCATGCAATTCATCCAGTAATTCATCAATGACAGGAATGGGGAACTTATCTTTAATAGTGAGCTTGTTGAGCTCCCTATAATCCGGAAACATGTGCCATGATCCATCCTTCTTGTGCACCAATACTACTGGATCAGAGAAAGAACTTTGACTTGGTTGAATTATACCAGCCTCTAGCATTTCTGCAACCATACGTTCAATTTCACTCTTTTGGAGATAGGGATATATGTACAGCCTGATGTTTGGAGGAACACTTCCTGGAATCAGATGAATAGTATGATCATGATCACGCATAGGTGGGAGACCTTTGGGAGCCTCAAATACCTTGGAATGATTGTCCACGACTTTTTGGAGATCTGGATAAATAGATGATTCTGATGTGGAAACATCTAGCGAACATAATTGTGCAATTACACCTCTTTGCTCATTGAAACACATGGTCCCATATATATATATATATATGTATGTATGTGTGTGTGTGTGTGTGTGTGTGTGTGTGTGTATACTCAATTCCAAATAAAAAGACTTGTCAATAATAGATAATGTAGAAAAAAGAGAATATCTTAGTATATCTTGAAGAAAGAGGATTAAAATATCATGTTAAAACCATCCTTTGACTTAATTCTATTGGATACAAAATTATTATCTAGAAATGCAAAAAATAAAAATAAAAAATACCTATAGACATTGAAGGATACTCTAGAATTATACTATCCACACAATCTTCTCCTCCCTCATTATCTCTTCCTCAGTTACATGCACTATTATGAGAATTGAGTCATCAATGTTATAGCCAACAATTGCCAAGAATTTCTAACAGATGCTAGATAGTTCCAACACATGTTAGGCAAGCCAATACATGCCAAGTGATAAGGCATTCCAAGGTGTGCTAGTTGTTAGGGTGTGGTGCCAATGCATTGTAAAGAGTGTTAGGGAGTTCCAACAAACACAATGGAGCACTAGATTTAATTGCATGTAAATGAATGAACAAGTGTATGTAATAGGGAGTGTTACCCAGTTCTAAGTATGCTAAGAAGGGAGTGATAAGGTATGATAGGCAGTGCCAATGCATGTTAGAGTTATTGGGAACCATGTCGAGATGTACCAAATGACAAGGTGTGCAAATGTGTGTTAAGGAGTGTTCGTGGGTGATAGGGAAACATAAGGGAGCACTAGGCTGAAAAGCATGGAAATGGATGGATAAGATTGTGTGACAGTGAGTTTTAGTGAGTTTCAGGTGCGTTAAGGAGGGAGTGACATGGTATGTTAGGCAGTGTTAGGGCATGCTAGGGTGTCAGGAAGAATGTTTCCAAGATGTGCTAGGTTCTAAAGTGTGTCAATGCGTGCTAGGAAGTGTTACAAAGTGCCAGGGAAACAAAAGGGAGCACTAGGTCAAAATAATGCATGGAAATGAATGAATAATATTTTGTCACAAGAGGTGTAAGTGAGTTCTAGGTGTTCTACATATTCTGGGAAGTGATAAGGCATGCTAGAGTCTATGGAAACATGCCAAGATGTGCTAGGTGCTAGTGTGTGCCAATGCATGTTAGGGAGTTTTAGGGAGTGTTGCAAAAGCACAAGGGAGCACTAGTTTCAAATGCATGGAAATGAATGAATTCGAGTGCGTGATAGTGAGTCTCCGTGAATTGTAGCTATGTTAGGAAGGGAGTAACAAGGTATGCTAGGTAGTTCCAGGTAATCCTATAGTGCCAAGGTGACATGAAAATATTTTCCAGGTATTAAGGTGTGGAATGTGTGCCAGGGAGTGTTTGGGAGTGCCATGGAAACACAAGGGAGAACTATTTCAAACTGAATAGAAATAAAGGTTGAATGAGAGTGTGTGATACAGAGTATTAGTGAGTTTCAGATGTGTTAAGGAGGGAGTGACAAGGTTATATGCTAGGAAGTGCCAAGGCATGCCAGAGTGTTAGGGCATGTGAGGGAGTGCTAGGGTGTTCTAGGAAGTGCCAAAGCATGAAAGGGAATGCAGACGATGATAACACATGCTACAAAGTACCAAGGGATTGTTATGTGCCAAGTGCTATGGCATGTCAAGATGTAAGCTATGTTGCTCAATATTTTTATGCTCATGGTTGGACATGACCCTTGACTTGGTCACTTGTAACTTCTTATGTGGGATAAGTTGAAATTGTACATGAGTAGACTAAGATGAGTTATATTCAATTCTTAGGTGAACAAGGCATAGTCTAGGTGTAGTAACTGTAACTTGGTCATGTTATTGTAGTCGAGGCAAGACTTGGTTAGGTTCCCAAGTCCCTAAACAATTAAGGGTAGTTGTGAGGGGATGGAAACTAAGGAGTGCTGGGGCATTCCAAGGAATGAAAATACATGCTAGCACATGTCAGAAATTGTCAATTCATGTCGAGGTGTTTCAGGGAGTGACAGGGAATCAAAAGGGAGCACTAGGTCAAAATGCATGTAAGTGGACAAATAAAAGTGTGTTCCAAGGATTGTCATGTCTCAAGGACAAAGTATGTTAGGAGAAGTTTAGAATATGACTTGTAGGAGTGGAACCTATGGGTACAATAGGGGGCTTGTCATATCAACTTTAGACAAAAGGAGACTTTGGGTTTGGCACAACATTTTTTTCCTATGACTTGTTTGGGTTCCCAAGTCATTAAAAAGGTAAGGCTATCTATGACTGCATGAAATCTAGGGATAGGGAAGGTGTGCGAGGGAATGCCACAAAGTACTAAGACATGCTACATAGCTTGAAGGAATGTTAAACATGCCAATACAAGCCAAATTCTGAGAGATGCCAAGATGTTGCAACTACCAAGGTATGGCACGAACGCTTGGTAGGGAGTGTTAGGGCCAAGTTCTATGGAAGCACAAGGGGCACTAGTTTCAAATGTACAGAGGTGAAGTTTCAATGAGTTCTAATTTTTCTAAGGAAGGAGTAACAAGGTATTATATGCAATACCAAGGCATGTTAGAGTGTTAGGGAAGCATACCAAGGTGCACCAAATAGTAAGGTGTGCCAATGCATGCTAAGGAGTGTTTGCAAGTTCCAAGGAATTGGCCAAGCTTTTGTAGTCAAGGCAAGACTTGGTTAGGTTTCCAACTATCAGAAAAAGTAAGATTAGTTGTGAGGGTGGGATAGCTAAGGAGTGTCATGGAATGCCACGGAATGAAAGGGCATGCTAATGCATGACATAAATGTGAATTCATGTTCAGGAGTGTTAGGGAGTGCCAAGGGAACACAATGGAAGAAATAGGTCAAAATTATTGGAAATAAATAAATAAGAGTGTGTGCCAAGGAGTGTTAGTGAATTCTAGCTGTCCCAAGGATCAAGTGTCTTAGGAGAAGTTCAGAATAGGATTTATAGGAGGGAATACTATGGTTATGAAATGGTATGGAAAAAGAAATTTCAGAGAGAGGGATACTTTGGGTTGGGTGTAACATTGTTTTTCTAATGAGTTGGTTATATTCCCGAGTTGCAAAAAGATTAAGGATGTCTATGAGGTCATGACAACTATGATGTGCCAAGGTGTTCAAGGGAATGTAAGGTTCCCAAGTGGTTGAAAAATGTAAGGATAATTGTGAGGGCATCAGTTCCAAGGTGTGATTCGAAATGCTAACATGTCTGAGATAGTGTGAAGGCATGTCAAAGATGCTAAGATGTGTCATGTGGTAAGGCATGCCAATATGTGCAAGAGTTTGACAATGCGTGACAATGAATGTTAACGAAACAAAAGGGAGAAAAAAGTTAAACTATAAGGAATTAACACATAATGGGGTTAATAAGTAATAAATTTATCTTGTCCATGAAAGACATGCTAGGCACACCAACAGTAGGTGCAAATAAGTGCCAAGTGCCAAATGTTAGTGAATTCTAAGTTCAAAATTTTCCTATGTTTCTTCTCATCTACTTTCCAAAACTTCGTCTCAAATAAATTCAATATTAAACCATTCTGAAGCATACCAAGTAATCTCAATGCATGCCAAACATGATAAGATCTACCAAGCACCAACACGTGCCAAGTTCCAATGTGCATTAGAGAGTGTTATGCATGCTATGACTTTGTAGGGCATGTTGAAGAATGTAAAGTTGTGCTATAGAGTTCCAAAACATGTTCATGACTCTGAGGGAGTACCAGGACAACATAAGTGAGTATCATGTCCAAATTCATGAAAGTTAATGAATATGAGGGTGTGTGAAGGAGTGTCCGTAAGTACTATTTATGATGTTAAGGAGGGAGTGACAAGGTATGATAATCACGGCTAAGGCATGCTAGGGAATATAAGGGCAACTCATGAAGTGATAGAGTTTGATAGATAGTTCTAAGGTGTGCTAAGATGTGCCAAATAGTGTTAAGGCCTGCCAACACATGTCAGGTGCCAAGGCATGCTAGGATGTGTAGGGTGCCAAGGTATGCCAATATGTGTTGATGAGTGTCAAGGCAAAAAATGGAAAAACTGAGACAAAATTCAAGGAAATGAACACATAAGATGATTAGGGAGTCAATACTTTATCTTATTCAAAAGGGGCATACTAAGCACACTAATAATAGGTTCCAATACATGCCAAGTGCTAATGTATATCAATGCATGCTAAGGTGTTCCAAGGCATGCTAGGGACTATAGGGCATGTCAGCACATGCTACAAGAGTGTTATGATATGCTAGAGCATGTCTTAAAATATTGCTTGACTCTAAGCAGTATGGCCTTAGACACATAATGGAAAATTTCCACAACAGTGGTCTCAAATTGTTATGTTTTCACAAAAAGTATAAAAACAAGAACATATCATCATCAAAAACACATTGGAATCATCAATGGTGACGAATAGTTTTTGACCATCACCAAAAGTAATAAAAAGAGCATCAATGAGTTTCAATAAAAAAAAGTCACTAAAAGTGTCATTGAATATCACTTTCATGAAAAACCTTCAAGGACAATCAATATACATCACTTTTTTCAGGACTGTTAAAATATGTGACATTGGTGATGCATCTTAAAGTTTTGTCACATGCATGAGCCTTACCAATGACATTTTTTTGCTATATTCAAACTTTTAATTGAAGGGAGGAGGAGAAAATAACACTCTACTACTGGCTTGGATTAATAGCATATGTCTAACTGAACCTGTCAGAGAGAAATGTTTGGTGTAATTATTTTCTAACCACTCATAGAGATGCCTTAGGTGAAATTATTGTTTCATGTGATATCCCTCATATAGATGCCTTATGTGCAATTATTTTTTCCAAATTTTCTCTAAGAGACCTCCAAAAATATTACTTTCAAATTGCCATTAAAAAGTTAGTGTGCAACATTATGATTACAAGGAATCTCGTTCATAGGTAAGTATTCAATGTCTTAACTTTAAATAATGTTTGAAACAATTATCTATATAATATTAATATAAAGAAAATTAGTATTAATGTAAAACATTTAATTAAATATTTACCTAATCAGATTTATAATTTAATCTTATTGTATTTGTTTCTAAATATTCAGTAAGTCATCACCAAAAATATTGTTATCAAATTTCAATTAGAAATTTTATTGTATAAGCGTGGAGCATTATTATTGCAAGGAAGAAAGGTTCAACATTTTATTACTCGAGAATGGTCTTAACTACATGCCAATGTTAATGAATGGAGTCTAACTCATGGTAATTATTTAAGGAAGATATGGCCCCTGGAATAACTCACTAGTAGTGTATAAGGTACGAGATGCCTCTATGTATTTCGTAATTAACTTTTTTCTTGTTTAATTAGATCCAAGGAAGAAGAGATATTAACCAAGGAGAAGCAATTTTAATAATAATTATTATTTTAGATCAATTATTTTAGAAAAGTAATTGTAACATTTAGAATCATATTAATGATAAATTTAAATTTATTATATTATAGTAATAGGGGTGGTTAACTTAGTGCATTCATTTTGTTTATTTGATGTTTTAATACATTTTAGTGATGTTTTTACACTTGTCATAAATCTTGAGCAAATAAATTTTCACTTTATCTAATTATTATTTATATAATATCATTTTCATGAGAGTGACAACAATATGGTTTAGGTTTCTAGATGTGAGTGTAATAAGTATATTATTCCAACTTAAACCATAGGTTTACTGTTTTGAATAGAAGAACAAAATGAAATATAAGGATGCATATATAATTGAGAATATATTCCCAGTTTCACAAAAATTTGTAGAGCATAAGTATAATGAAATAGGCGATGCAATCATTAATCTTAAAAGTATGTGGCATGGAGCTATGAAAAACACATAAACCTCTAAAAAATATTGGTTTAGATGTTCGGGTATTTACTTAATCAGTAGATAATCCAACTAATCATTTTCTTTAAAATAAACTCAAATATATATGAGCATACCTTGTTTTGAAAATAGATTCCTTTCCAAACCAAATAATATTGGACCATTACTACGTTTAGAAAAATAATAGTATGTGAAACTTAAGTAATTTATTATGATATATGAGCATGCACCATCCCCAAAAAGCTTGGAACATAGTATGGAAATAATATTTTAGGAACAATTGAGACACGACATGTAAATTATTATGATTTTAGTTTTACTTTTCACTAAGGTGTCTCCTTTATTGGAATATCGATTGGTAGCAAAAAATGTATGCAAAAAATTGAGGAGCGATATTTTTCTATTATTATATTGTCTTGTGTTACTATTATTTATATTATATTTTTTTCCGGACGAAGGCGGGCGAATATGATACTCTACTATTGGCTAGGATGAACAATATCTTCCAAACCCAAACTCATAGAAAAATATGTTCGATGTAATTAATTCCTAACCCTTCACAGAGATACCTCAGGTGTAGCTACTATTTCATGTCCAACCTTTCATAGATATTCCCTAGGTGTAATTATTGTTTCCAAATTTTCATTACATGACCACTAAAAATATTACTTTCAAATTTCCATTAAAAATTTAGTATTCAAAATTATGATTTTCAGAGAATAATGTTCAGAGCTACATGCAAGATCTAACTTGAGTTGAAAGCTTCACATTTTGGAGGGAAGTATTCAATGTGTTAAAATTAAATAACATTTGAAATGTTTAGCCATATAATACAAACATAAAACTAACTAATATTAATATAAAGTATATCATTAATCAATTATCTAATTTACTTTATAGTTTATTACTATTGTATTTTTTTCCTAATATTCATTAAGCTGCAACAAATAATATTGTTCTCAATATTTTACAACAATTGTGTATTATATGTATAGAGCCTTATCACTGTGAAGTCGAAAGGTTCAACTTTATATTACTCAAGGATGGTCTTAACTACATGCTAATGTTAACAATTTTCAGGGAAAACTCCACCACGTGGAATGACCCGTTATTCGTCTATAAGGTGTCGTATCCCTCTGGGTTTTCAATCATTATCTTGTTTTCTTTTTCATTGCGTCTTAGGAAGATGATATATTAGCCACGAAGAATTAATTTTAATAATAATTATTATTGTATATCAACTATTTTAGAATAATAATTGTAATGTTTAAAATTATATTAATGATAATTTATAGTAATAGAGGTAGTTAAATTAGTACATTAATTTATATTAATTGATATTTTAATACATTTTAGTGATGTTTTTAGACTGTCAAAAATCTTAAGTGAATAAATTTCAATTCTATCTAATTATCATTTAGATAATAACAATTGTCTAGTAGTGAAATTAGTATGGTTTAGCTTTTTATATAGGACTGTAACTAGTATATTATTCCACATTAAACCATAGATTTAATTTTTGAATAAGAAGAAAAAATTGAAATATAGGGATGCATATATAATTGCTCATACATTGAAATTGTTACCAACTATTTATATGCTCTAAATGTTAGACTAATGTTAGATTATTTCCTTATTGAGTAGATAGTCTAAATCATCATTTCCTTAAAGAGAAAATCCATATATGAATGAGCATACCTTATTTTGAAAATAAATGGCATGCCATACCAAAAATTATTTGGGCATTTCTACATTTAGGAAAGTAATAATATGTTAAAGGTAAATAGCTTATTATAATATATGAGCATGTATCATCATCGAGAGGGTTTGAAGCAATTATGGAAATTAGTTTTGTTATAGTTCGACTTTATCACTAAGCTTTCACCTTTATCATAATATTCATTGGTATCAAAAAATGCATGCTAAAAATATTTGAGTGAGGATTTTCCAAACACTCTCTTGTAACTATTATTTATATTATATTTTTTCCTCAATGTATATCATTATGGGACCCCATATTAAAATCAACACCATGTTGTGCGACTTTATAATGAATGTGCTTTGGTCACTATGAATGCATCAACCATAGAATTGATCACCAACATTACAGAGAAAATAATAATGTAATAAAAAATTTAAATCATCCATGAAACAATATAAAAGTAAGGAATGGAGAGCGATTTATTTTCATTTGATTACCAATTGAATTGATATAAATAAAAAATGGACATGACACTCTGTAAATGAGTCAACATTGCAAAGGAAGTAATACAAAATTGTGATGTACAAACTTAAAAGCCCGAAATCTATTGCCAATACTAGACAAGAGAATACTTGAAGTTGTTTGACACAATTAGACTTGTTTTAGAAATAAGCAGAAAATTATATCATGACATATTGACTAGCAGAAGAAAACAAGCCATACAACTTATTATGTAGCTCATTTACCTTGATTTAGCGTAAATGCAAATAAAACTAATATTGAATCTTTAGCATAATGTAATTATATATTTATTCAAATAGATACATCAAATATCTATGTCAAAACATTAGCAACTCATAACGAAAGTGAAATAGAATTAGTAAGTGGAATACATTGCATGATTTTCAATTATATTTCATGGGTTGGTCAAACATAATGTTTTATAGGATCGTGCAAGAAGAAACCACACTATTACAATTGATGGTATGATATACAAGTCTTAAAAGATGTAGTTAAGGAAAGGTCAGTGGATTCAAACAACCTACATCAATGCACATTTACAAATGGTCAGATCCACAATTTTTTAGACCATATATATTGACTGAATTCAAAATATGATTAAGGAATTGTGTAAGTACGTAAAGTTTACAAATGAACTTATGAAATAGTTCAAGATATGTATATTAAAATCCTTATATAAATTTATATGAAGTAAAAAATATTTAGAAAATAGAGTTAGAGGTTCTTCATCCCTTCTCCATGATCACATTATCAAGAAAAATTATGTTGAGATTCTCAAATATTTGAAAGAAAGGGGAAAATGAAAAATATGGGTATGCCTTGTATGAATACCTCATGAAACCTATTTCAGTATTAATAGAAAAAAGTTGTTATATGTGGATAGACTTACTTTAATTCTTTCCTACCATGGATGTCATACCATTAATAATGAGACATCTAGAATAACAAAAAGAAACCCATAATGACCCTAAACTCCTGACATGAAGTGTAAAAGGAGTTGAACAAATAATGCACATTTGAAAGTCCCAAAGATAGTTCGACCCTTAACTTAAATTGGGTATGTATAGACTAAATGATGTAAATCAAATATACATGTCCAACATTTTGTAACTCACCAATAATGTAAAATAGAGTGCAAATGATTCACGTATTATTCACAACTTGATAGAATATATGTTTTCATAGGATCATATAATCTTGAGTCGTGCTATTAGAAAAGATAATGTGAGATCCAAGTATGAAAATATGCGACTAATGAAGAATACTTGTATTGAAGCAATGTAGACCAATGAAAATTTGGATAAGATTCAATGTATAGAATTATATATAGATTCGTCTTGAAGAAATAATACTTAAAGAAAAACTTGAAAGCTAAACATGGTCATTCTCCAATTTCCTAGATCTTTTGTTTGTATCAAAACATAATCCTTTTTAACATTAATAACATGGTTGTACTGAAATATTAAAAATACTAATTATCGCTAAGATGAAGTTATTTGACATGAGTAAGTTTACGAACAATAAGGAATTGGTGAATTTGAGCATTATAATATTTAGGAAAATGTGTGGGTTAAATGAATATAGGTTAAAATATAACAATGCCATATAATAAAAGTTAGACAACTTTTCCTCAAGGATTCTTTCAAGGTCTATGAATATCTCTCACACTAAATATGAGTAATGCTTCCTAAAACTATTTTTGAATTATATAGAACAAATTCCAATCATGTCATAAATTCACATGGATGCTCTCTTTTAGATTTAGGTTACTCTATCTTCAATTTATATCACACATGTCCATAATCACGATTAGTATATAAATTTTCATATTAAGGAACCCCTTACCATTATCTTTGGTCTTGCAAAACCGAAAACTAAATTGAACACTTACAAAATACGCCTTCTTTTTTGAAAACGTGCGGTCAATTTAATCTTATAAAAAATACACCTTAAATCATATTCTCCACAAAAAATGAGAGCATCTCCATGATATTTTATGAAACACTCATGATTATTTATAGCACATAATGCAACACACAAAAAAGAAAGGGAATTATCCTTTTGATCATTTCTATTTTAATATCACAAAATGAAACATGTGAATTGGTAGAAAACAATTGTTGTTTATTTATTAAAGAACTAAAATCTATGCAACTTACCAATACCAAGATTCTCATATTGTAGTGAGGTTCTACAAAGAAAAAAGAAAATAGGTTTATCGTAATACTTTGAACCATTATTTGAAAACAAGATATCACATACTAGTACTTTTGTTTATGATAATGGATTTAGTAACACTTCTATTACTAAAATCTTTCTTCCATATAATGCCAAAAAATTACTAAAATGATGATTTATAGTGATAACCCTTACTATTGAAAAGGAAATCCATAGAAACAAGGCTTTCTCTCCCTATATAATGACTAAATATCCAATTGGCCTTCATTTTTAGAGTCCCAAGTTTTTACTAAGGGATTTGTCCAACTATCTCGAAAAAGGTTGTTTTCTAAGCTAATTTTTTTGCATTTTATAGAACCAAGGCTTTATGGAAATGATTTATCACATGGTTTTGATTCACAAGTTATTTGGTTTGAATATATATATATATATATATATATATATATATATATATATATATATATTTGCATTTTCATGATGTTAAATATATCTCACAATTTTAAAACTTTACAAGTTAAAAAAATAAAACAAAAATGTACACTCAAACACTATTAGGAGTTGACTATATACTTACTAAATTTTGCATGTTACATGTAGATGTACTTAATACTATATGATTTTGAGCAAAATATAAACATATATATAATTGTATATAAATTCATTTTTAATAAATAAATAAATAATAATATATAATAAAATTTGTAAGATATAGTATTGTACTAAATATTGAAAAAAATAAACACTAAATAAAATGAGAAAATACAATTAAATTTAAAAATAATTAAAGAAATTCAGAGTTAATAGATATTACATCATATTTGTTCTAAAAAAAATCAATAAAAATAATTAAATACATACAAATAAAATTAGTTATTTGTAAGTTATTTGTATAAATAAAACAAAATAATATAAAATAATATAATTAAATTTAAAAACAAATATGAATAAATTAGTAACATAAATTAGTGATAAATTGTATGTTTTTTTTTAAACCAAAGATTAAAATATCATAAAAAATTAGTGATAAATCATGTTTCTTTTTTAAAACAAAGATTAAAAGATCTTTAAATTGAAAACAAATTGAGAAAGAGAATAAAACTCATTAAATTCAAAACAAATTTAGAAAAACGTGAAGATCTATAACTGACAAATTGACACATTTAGAAAAGCAATATAACATTTAACTGACTGGTAAAAAAATCATGGATAAAGCGAACCGTTGCAATACTATCCAGTTGGCAGAAAAGCATGCAAGAAGTTAGTGGTTGCTATCTGGTTTTAGATGCGAGTAATTTAATCCTATATTCGTTGAAAGGACGCGGAAGAATATATATATCAACTCTTATATCTCTTCTTTACATTATTTATAACGTTAACTCTTCCTCGACTTCCAGTGGAGCAGATCATAGGCAACCAGATCAATCCCTTCCGGTGGAGAAGTTCAATGGTTAATGAGCACTTCTCTTTTTGCCCTTTGATTTTCTGAGAAGCCCTTAATTTCTTCGGAAATAGTTCAGCAATTTTAATCTCTTCATGATCGGAGGCAAAGGGTAAAGGCAATCAAATCGTCCAGTGGAGAAGTTCAATGATTGATGATCACTTCTCTTTTTTCCCTTTCATTTTCTGAAAAACCCTTGATTTCTTTGGAAATAGTTTAGCAAGTTTAACCTCTTCCTCCATCTATGTTTTGTTGGGCATATTACTGTAGGTAGCCTCGGCTTCCGGTGGAGAAGATCAAAGGTAACCAGATCTTCCGGCGGAAAAGTTCAATGGTTAATGATTACTTGTCTTTTTTCCCTTTGATTTTCTGAGAAGCCCTTGATTTCTTTTAGTCTATAACCTTTCCATTGCAAATATTTACAGAATGGAAGAAGTAGGGAAATGCTCGTGGCTACAGATTCAAAAAATGAAATCGAGTTACTGGTATGTATGGATCTAGCTTCTCTTTCAACAGGTTACGCTGGATGCGACTAGTTTTCCTCAGCTCCATGTATCTATCTGCTGGTTTGAATTAATTTATTTTTGGATTGATAATGGATTTACTATGGCTTTCTAGTCATTTAATTCATCTATCGTGTAAATTAATACTCTGTATTAGTTTTATTGTGAGCTTAACCCATCTGCCTCTATTTAGGAATTAATCTGGGCATATTATTTTTTTATTTAATTAATATTTCTTTAATTTGTGGAGGTTTAATGTGCCTCTATTTCAATGAATTCAAAAGAGCTTACGAAATTTATGGATCTGCTTTAAATCTAGAACCATCTGTATTATCGAGTTACTGATCTGCATATGCTTGTAATTTAACTGGCTCTCTTTCATACAATTTCGAATGAATCAGTATCATGATTGCCTGAGCTTGGCTTGTGCCAGCAACGCCATCCTCGGCTTCTTGATGGCAATGTCGCCGAATTTCTGGGTTTATTTGATAATCCGTACTTGGATAGCATGCAGTGGCGTAGGTTTATCGTCATTTGTTTTGGCGACGGAGCCCGTGGGTCCCTCCCGAAGAGGTCCAGTAGGCATGTCGCCATAGGGTAGCTCTCATCTCCACTCCCTCCGCCTTGTATTGCCTCTTCGTTCTGACGGCAATGTCGCCTAATTCCTCGGTGTATTGAAGAAAGCACATGTGTAGCTTATATTCCTTTGGCCACCCCCGCTTCAGTAAGCATGTCGGTAACTTATACATCCCCGCTTCACGCCACCCCTGCTCCAGTGGGCATGTCGGCCTTCGACTCCTATTCCTTCGGCATAGGGTTGCTCTCTTCTCCATTCCCTCCGCCTTGTATTGCCTCTTCGTTCCAAAGAGAGCGTCTCACGCGTATCCAAGATGAGAATAGCCCTCCTTTCGAACTTGTCGACCATAATTGCTTTCAGAGAATATGCAGGAAACTCTCCAATTCCATTAAGGAAAACGCTCAGATATAAATTGCAAGCCAGCCATATCTATCCCATCGCGAAAGCCAGCTAGTCCTGAGCGTAAAGGGCGCCTTGAAAACGTCCACAAGGCTTCTGATGAATCGCCAGCGTCATTGGCATCTTTTAGGTCCCCGTCCAAGGCCAACGAAACTCCAGCTGGTATTGACTTCCGGTTCTTGGACGATAACACTACTGGACCTCTTCTGGAGGGACCCATGGGCTCTGTTTCCAAAACAAAGGACGATAGACAGAGTATCAAATAAACCAAGAAATTAGGCGACATTTCCGTCAAGAAGCTGAGGATGGCGGCAAGCTCAGCACTCCCTTGGAATTTCGAATGAATCACTATCATGATTTGATAAACAACGAGTTTAGTCGTATTCGTATTCGTATTTATCGCTGACATCTCCATTTGAGGACACCTAATATTTAAAGTTGAAAGTCGCATGCCTATGTGCGTATAGAGTTTCCTTTTTGAGGTTGCTTTCATTGTTTTCACAGTCATAGTCTTTTTTGGAAGTAAAATCGATAAGCGTTTTTTCACCTCCAATTCCATTGTTTTCCGAATCATATATATACACAATGTTTCAATTTATTTCAATGTATGTTTTTTCAGTAATTTAAGTGAGCCAAAATTTGTTACATGTAAATGATAGTATCTTTTTTATGAAAATATTTTGAATAACCTATAAAATTTATATTTCAATAATTCATATTTTTTCAATAAATATTTATTTAATTTTTTATACAGTTTTATTTACTAAAATAAGAAATAAGGAATTTTATTTTTCCTTAATTGATATAAAATTGTCTTTTTTAAAAGTGTGCTCTCAATAAAGTAAATTGTCTTTTTATAATTTCCTAAACATTAATATATTTCATATGATTTATTTTTATATTTTTTAATAATATAATATATAAATTTTATAGTAGTGATTTTGTTTTTTAAAGTGTTTTCTTTTTTATAAATTTATTAATTAATTACTTAACTGAACCATATTTTTATATATGTTTTAGTTGTATATTGAAAAATTATTTTTATTATAGAATTTATATTATGTAAATATGTTTTCAATAAACATAAATTTCTATTTTGTAACTTTCTTAATAAATCTGTTACTTATGTTTACTACTTTTTTATGTGAAGTTCTTTCACTTTCATGCATGATGTATATTTATAATATACATTGAGATTTAGGGTCTAGGTTTGGCTAGTTTAGTGTAGGTTAGGCTAGAGTGGGGTGGGATAGGCTAGGTAAGGCTAGACTATTTAGGCTAGGCTAGGCCAAGTTAGTTTAGCTTAGACTAGGCTACTTTAGGCCAGAGTAGGATAGGCTTGCTTAGTTTAAGCTAGGCTAGGCTAGGTTAGGCCAAGCTAGGCTAGGCTAGGTTAGTCCAAGCTAGTTTAAACTAAGCTAGGAAAGCTTAGTTCAAGCTAGTGTATGTCAAACTAGGCTAAGCTACTTTAGGCCATGCTAGGCTAGGTTAATTTAAGTTATGCTAGGCTAGGCTAGGCTATGATACGATAGGCTAGGCTATCTTAGGTTAGGCTAGATAATCTAGTTTAGGATAAAGTTAGGTGAGGCTAGTTTATGATAAGCTACTTAAGGTTATGCCAGGGTAGGCTAGATTAAGGTAGGATAGAGTCGGCTAGGGTAGGCTTGGATAAGCTAGGCTTAGGATAGGCTAGGCTAGGCTAGGTTATGCTAGGGTAGGGTAGTCTAGGTAGGGTAGGATAAGGTAGGGTAGGGTAAGGTAGCCTAGGTAAGCTAGGTAGGTTAGGCTAGGCTAGGCTAGGTAGGCTAGGTAGGGTAGGATAGGTAGGCTAGGATAGGTTTGGCTAGGTGAGGTAGACTTGGCTAGGCTAGGTGGGGTTGGCCAGGCTAGGGTATGGTAGGTTAGGTTAGGTTAGGTTAGGCTAGGCTAGGCTAAGTTAGGCTAGGCTAGGCTAGGTACACTAGGCTGGGCTAGGGTAGGTAAAGGTAGGCTATGCTAGGCTATGGTAGGCTAGGGTAGGTTAGGGAGGCTTTGTAAGGGTAAGATATGCTAGGGTAAGGTAGGGTAGGCTATGTTATGGGAGGGTAGGGTAGGGTAGTGTAGGCTAGGCTAGGCTAGGTAAGCTAGGGTAGGCTAGCATAGGCTACAGTAGGTTAGGTAGGATAGGGTAGGCTAAGCTAGTGTAAGATATGGTAGGCTAGGGTAGGCCAAGGTAGGGTAGGCTAGGTTATACTAGTATACGGTAGGGAAGTGTAGGCTAGTTAGGCTAATCTTGGGTAGGGTTGGATAGGTGAGGCTAGGCTAGGGTTATGTAGGTTAGGATACGCTAGGCTAGGCTAGGATAGATTAGGCTATGCTAGGTTAGGGTAGGATAAGGTAGGCTAGGGTAGGGTAGGATAGGGTAGGCTAGGCTAGGCTAAGCTAGGTTAGGCTAGGTAGGCTAGGGTAGGCTAGGCTGGGATAATGGTTTGACATAAGCTAGGCTTAGGATATGGTAGGCTAGGCTAGGTTATGCAAAGGTAGGTTAGGTAGGCTAGGACAAGCTGGGTTATGGTAGGCTAGGTAGGGTAGGCTAGGGCAGGTTAGGGTAGGCTATGCTCGGGTACACTCGGCTAGATTATGTTGGGCTAGGGTAGGCTAAGTAGGTTAGGTAGGCTAAGCATGGTAGGGTAGGGTAGGGTAGGCCATGGTAGATTAGGGTAGGTTAGGCTAGGCGAGGCTAGGCTATGGTAGGGTAGGTTAGGCTAGCTAGGCGAAGTTTTGGTAGGATAGGATAGGAAAGGCTAGGCTAGGCTTAGGTAGGTTAGGATACCCTAGGCTAGGATAGGTTAGGCTAGGGTAGGATAGGGTAGGCTAGGGAGGGTAGGCTAGAGTACGATATGCTACCGTAGGCTAGGCTAGCATAAGATAGACTAGGCTAGGTTAGGCTAGGCTAGGCTAGGTTAGGCTAAGGTAGGCTAGGCTAGGGTAGGTTGGATAGGCTTGGGTTAGGTAGGCTAGGATAAGCTTAGGATAGTGTAGGCTAGGCTAGGTTATGTTAGCGTAGCCTAGGTAGGCTAGGATAGGCTACATTATGCTAGGCTAGGTAGGTTAGGCTAGGCTAGGCTAGGTAGCCTAGGGTATGGTAGGCTAGGGTAGGGTATGGTAGGCTAGGCTGGGTTAGGATAGGTAGCCTAGGGTAGGGTAGGCTACGATAGGCTTTGGTACGTGAGCCTAGTCTAGATTAGGCTAGATGAGATTAGCCGAGATTAGGCTAGGCTAGATTAGAGTAGGCTAGACTAGCTTAGAGTAGATTAGGCTAGGCTAGATTAGCCTACAATAGGTTAGATTAGGCTATGCTAGGCTAGGCTAAGTTAGGTTAGGATAAGCTAGATTATGCTAGTCTAGATTAGGCTAGATTAAGCTAGATTAGGCTAGACTAGGCTAGGATAGATTAGGCTATGTTAAATTTGGCTAGATTAAGTTAGGATAGGCTTGGTTGTATTGAGCTAGGCTAGATTGGGGTAGGTTAGATTAGGCAAGGTTAGGATAATCTAGACTAGGCCACGCTAGACTAAAACCTAAACCCCAAACCCCAAACCCTAAACCCTGAAACCTAAGCATTTTATGATATATAAAAAAAACATTGTAACTTTTATTTAAGTGTTTATTAAAAGAATTTACTAAGGTGTTATAAAACCTAAACGCTAAACCCTAATCATTTAATAACATTATGAAAAGTGTTTTGTAACCTTTTTGAAGTGTTTATCAAAAGCTCTTAATAAAGTTTAATAAACTCTAAAACCTAAAGCCTGAACCCTAAACCCCAAACCCTAAGCCCTAAACGCTAAACCCTAAAACATAAACACTAAACCCTAAATAATAAACCCTAAACCCTAAATCCTATAAACTAAACCCTAAACTGTAGGAATTTTATAACATTTTTAAAAGCGTTTTGTAACCTTTATTTAAGTGTTTATTAAAATAATTTACTAAATTGTCATAAAACTTAAGCCATACACCCTAAAACCTAACCCCAAAACAAAAACCCTAAACCTTAAACACCAAGCCCAAAACCCTAAACCATAAACCCTAAGAATTTTATGACAGTTTAAGAAGAATTTTGTAACTTTTATTCAAGTGTTTATTAAAATAATTTACTAAAGTGTTATAAACCCCAAACCATAAACACAAAACCCTAAACACTAAATACAAAAACATAAACACTAAACCCCAAAACCTAAACCCTAAACCGTAAACCCCAAACCCCAAACCCTAAACTGTAAACCGTAAACCCTAACCATTTTATAATATTTTAAAAAATGTTTTGTAACTTTTATTTAAGTGTTTATTAAAATAATTTACCAAAATGTTGTAGACACTATACAATAAACCTTAAACCTAAACCTAAAACCCCAAACCTTAAACCATAAACCTTAAACCCTAAATCCTAATCATTTTATAACATCTTAAAAAGTATTTTAAAACTTTTATTTAAGTGTTTATTAAAATACTTTACTCATTTCCTATAAACCCTAAACCCTAACCTCTAAACCCTAAAACCTAAATCATAAACCCTAAACCCTAAACCTTAAACCTTAAACCCCAAATCAATAAAATTAAACCATAAGCATTTTATAACATTTTAAAAAGTGTTTTGTAATTTTTATTTAAGAGTTTATTAAAATAATTTACTAAAATGTTCTAAACCCTTAACCCTAAATTGTTAACCACAAACTGTAAACCCTAAACTGTAAACTCTAAACCTGAAACCCGAAATCCTAAACCATGAGCATTTTATAACATTTTAAACCCAAAAACCAAAACCCTAAAGCCTAAACTCTAAACCCTAAGTATTCTATAACATCTTAACAAACGTTTCCTTACTTTTGTTTAAGACTTTATAATAAAAATTTACTCAAGTGTTATAAACCCTAAAGCCTAAACCATGAGAATTTTATAGAATTTTAAATCCTAAACCCTAAATTCTAAGGATTTTATAACATTTTAACAAGTGTTTTTTAACTAAACCCTAAACCGTAGGCATTTTATAATATTTTTAAAAGCATTTGGTGACTTTTATTTAAGTGTTTGTTAAAAAAATTTACTAAATTTTTATAGACCTTAAACCATACATCCTTAAACCTAACCCCAAAACCTAAACTCTAAATCCTAAAGCCCAAGTCCTAAACTGTAAACTATAAACCCTAAGAATTTTATAACAATTTAAGAATAATTTTGTAACTTTTATTTTAGTGTTTATTAAAGGAATTTACTAAAGTGTTGTAAACAATAAACCATAAACACACAACCCTAAACCCTAAACACAAAAACATAAACCCTAAACCCCGAAACCTAAACCCTAAACGGTAAACCCCAAACCCCAAACCCTAAACCGTAATCCGTAAACCCTAACCATTTTATAAGATTTTAAAAATTGTTTTGTAACTTTTATTTAAATATTTATTAAAAGCATTTTCCAAAATGTTACAGACCCTATACACTAAACCCTGAACCTAGACCCAAAACCCCAAAGCTTAAACCGTAAACCATAAACCCTAATCATTTTATAACATTTTAAAAAGTATTTTGAAACTTTTATTTAAGTGTTTATTAAAAGCCTTTACTAATTTCTTATAAAACCTAAACCCTAACCTCTAAATCCCAAACCCTATACCCTAAATCATAATACCTAAACCCTAAACCTTAAACTCTAAACTCCAAATCGAGAACATTAAACCCTAAGCATTTTATAACATTTTAAAAATCATTTTGTAATTTTTATTTAAGTTTTTATTAAAAGAATTTACTAAATTGTTATAAACCCTCAAACCTAAACTGTAAACCACAAACCCTAAATCCTAAAGCCTAAACTCTAAACCTGAAACCCTAAAACATAAATGATAAGCTCTAGACCCTGAACCCTAAACCCTAAACACTAAAACCTAAATGCTAAACTCTAATAATTTATAACACTTTAGAAAACATAGTGTAACATATATTTATGTGTTTATTAAAATCATTTACTAAAGTGTTATAAACCCTAACCCCTAACCTCTAAACACCAAAACCTAAACCGTAAACCCTAAGCATTTTATAACATCTTAAAGAAATTTCTAACTTTTATTTAAGTCTTATAAACCTTAGACTCTTAACCCTAAACCCTAAGAAATTTATAACATTTTAAAAATTGTTTTTTAAATTTTATTTAAGTGTTTATTATAAGAATTTACTAAAATATCATAAAACCTAAACCATAAGCATTTTATAGCATTCTAAAAAGAGTCTTGTGACTTTTACTTAAGTTTTTATCAAAGTAATTTACTAAGGTGTTATTAAACCTTAAACGTAAAACCTAAACCCTAAACTATAAACCGTAAACTGAAAAGCCTAAACCCTAAATGCTAAACCCTAAGCCTTTTATAACATTTCATAAAGCGTTTTGTAACATTTATTTAAGTATTTATTGAAACAATTTACTAAACTGTTATAACCCCTGGACCCTAAACACTAAACCCTAAACCTTAAACCCAAAACCCTAAACCATATACCTTATACCCGAAAACCTAAACCCTAAGCATTTCATAACATTTTAAAAAGTGTTTTGTAACTCCTTTTACATGTTTATTAAAAACATTTACTAAAGTGTTATAACCTTGAAACCCTAATCCCTAAAACCTAAACCCTAACTAATTTATAACATTTTGAAGAGTTTTTTGTAACTTTTATATAGGTGTATACTGAAAACATTTAATAAAGTTTTATAAACTCTAAACCCTAAACACTAAAGCCTAATAATTTTATAACATTTTAAAAACTATATGTAACTTTTATTTAAGTTCTTTTTAAATTAATTTACTAAAATGTTATAAACATTAAATCCTAAACCCTAAATGGAAAACACTAATCCCTATACCATAAATGCTAAGAATTTTATCATAATCTATAATAACGAAACACCACACTTGGGTATGTGAGTGTAGGAGTGAGAAAATTGTGATGCATGCTATACCCTCACCTTTGTTTTTCCACTCTTCTTCATAAACATATTTCCTCATATTTACTTTTCTTTGTAACTCCTTGAGGCTCAATGGGATGAATGCATTATGTTTACTATGTAGTAGCGGATACCCCCTTTAGGTGGTGTGGCTCATCCCTACAACCGAAACCCTAAACCCTAAACCCTTAACCCTAAACCCCAAAGCCTAAACCCTAAACCCTAAGCATTTTATAACATTTTAAAAAATGTTTTGAAAATTTTATGTAAGTGCTTATTAAAACAATTACTAAGGTTTTATATACCCGAAACCATGAACCCTAAAGCTGAAACCCTAAACCCTAAACCAAAAATATTAAAACTTAAACTGTAAGAATTTTGTAAAGTATTATAAATCTTAAACTGTAAACCCTAATCCCTAAATTCTAAACCAAAAATGCTTAATCGTAAACCTTAGACCCTAAACATGAAACCCTAAATCCTAAACACTAAATTCTAAACCCTAAACCCTAAACGGTAAACCATAAACCCCTAACCCTAAACCCTAAACTGTAAACCATAAACCCTAAGTATTTTATCACATTTTAAAAAATGTTTTGTAGATTTTATTTAAATTCTTATTAAAATAATTTACTAAAGTGTTATAATCCCTAGACCCTCAAACTCTAAACCATAAACCATAGACTTAAAACCCTAAAACCAAACCCTAAACCTTCAACATTTTAAAGCATTTTGAAAATGATTTTGTAACTTTTATTTAAGTGTTTAGTAAAAGAATTTATTAACGTGTTATAAACCATAAACCCTAATCCCTAATCCCTTAACCCTAAACCCCAAACCCTAAACACTAAACCCTAATCGCCAAACCCCAAACCCTAAACCGTAATACCTAAGCATTTTATGATCTATAAAAAAATATTGTAACTTTTATTTAAGTGTTTATTAAAAGAATTTACTAAGGTGTTACAAAACCTAAACCCTAAATACCAAACCCTAATCATTATATAACATTTTAAAAGTGTTTTTTAACCCCTTTTAAGTGTTCATCTTAAGCTCTTAATAAATTTTTATAAACTCTAAAACCTAAAACCTATACGCTAAACCCTAAAAAATAAACCGTAAATCGTAAACCCTAAATGATATTTAAGTGTTTATCAAAAGAATTTACTAAATCGTTATAAAACTTAAACCATACAGCGTAAAACCTATCCCTAAAACCAAAACCCAAAACCCTAAACCCCAAACCCAAAACCGTAAACCATAAACCCTAAGAATTTGATAACAATTTAAGAATAATTTTGTAACTTTTATTTAAGTGTTTATTAAAATAATTTACTAAAGTGTTATAAACCCTAAACCATAAACACAAAACCCTAAACCCTAAACACAAAGCCCTAAACCCTAAACACAAAAACATAAACCCTAAACCCCAAAACCTAAACCCTAAACCCTAAACCCCAAACCCCAAACCCTAAACTGTAAATCACAAACCCTAATCATTTTATAACATTTTCAAAAATGTTTTGTAACCTTTATTTAAGTGTTTATTACAATAATTTACCAAAATGTTGTAGACCCTATACAATAAACCCTAAACTTAAACCCCAAACCTTAAACCGTAAACCGTAAATCCTATATCCTAATCATTTTATAACATTTTAAAAAGTATTTTGAAACTTATATTTATGTTTTTATTAGAATCCTTTACTAATGCCTTATAAACCCTAAACCCGAACTTCTAAACTACAAAACCTAAAACCTAAATCATAAACCCTAAACCCTAAACCTTAAACCTTAAACCTCAAATTGCAAACATTAAACCTAAGCATTTTATAACATTTTCAAAAGTGTTCCGTAATTTTTATTTAAGAGTTTATTAAAATAATCTACTGAAGTGTTAGAAACCCTCAACCCTAAACTGTAGACCACAAGCCCTAAACCCTAAACCATAAACTCCAAACCTGAAACCCTAAATCCTAAACCCTAAACTCTAAACCGTAAACCCTAAATGCTAAACTCTAGTAATTTTCTAACACTTTAGAAAACATATTATAGCTTATATTTAAGTGTTTATTAAAATCATTTACTAAAGTGTTATAAACACTAAACCCTAAACACTAAACACAAAACCCCAAACCATAAACCCTAAACAATAAACCCTATGAATTTTATAACATCTTAAAACAATTCCTAACATTTATTTAAGTGTTTATTAAGAGGATTTACTAAATTCTTATAAACCTTAGACTCTTAACCCTAAACCCTTAGCAATTGATAACATTTTAAAAAATGTTTTTAACTTTTATTTAAGTGTTTATTATAAGAATTTACTGAAACCTAAACCCTAATCATTTTATAGCATTCTAAAAAGATTTTTGTGACTTATACTTAATTTTTTGTGAAAATAATCTACTAAGGTGTTATAACCCTAAACCATAAAAACTAAACCCTAAGCTATAAACCCTGAACTAATAAACATAAACCCTAAATGCTAAACTCTAAGCCTTTTATAACATTTCATAAAGCGTTTTGTAACATTTATTTAAGTGTTTATTAAAACAATTTACTAAAGTGTTATAAACTGTAAACCATAAACCATAAACCTTAAACCCAATACCCGAAACCATATACCTTATACCCTAAAACGTAAACCCTGGGCATTTCATAACATTTTAAAAAGTGTTTTGTAACTTTTTTTACGTGTTTATTAAAAGAATTTACTAAAGTGTTATAAACTTGAAACCCTAATCCCTAAAACCTAAACGCTAACTAGTTTATAGCATTTTAAAGAGTTTTTTATAACTTTTATTTAAGTTTATTCTAGAAACATTTACTAAAGTGGTAGAAACTCTAAACCCTAAAAGCTAAAGCCTAAAAATTTTATAACATTTTAAAAAATATTTGTAACTTTTACTTATGTGCTTATTAAAATAATTTAGAAAAATGTTATAAACCCTAAATCCTAAACCCTAAATCCCAAACCTTGATCCCTAAAACAAAAACCCTAAGAATTTTATGAGAATCTATAATAACAGAAGATCGCACTTGGGTATGTGAATGTAGGAGGGTGAAAATTGTGATACATGAGATACCCCGACCATTGTTTTTCCACTCTTCTTCATAAACCTGTTTCCTTTTATTTATTTTTCTTCATAAATCCTTGAGGCCCAATGGGATGAATCTATTATGTGTATTATGTAGCAACGGATATCCACTCAACATGCGGTGGTTGATCCCTACACCCTAAACCCTAAAACCAAAACCCTAAAACATTAACCTTCAACCCCGAGCATTTTATAACATTTTAAAAAGTGTTTTGTAACTTTTATGTAATTGTTTATTAAAACCTGAAAGAATAAACCTTAAACTGAAAATCTTAAAACTTAAACACTAAGAATTTTGTAAAGTGTTATAAATCCTAAACTGTAAACCCTAATCCCTAAAGCCTAAACCGTAAATGCTTAACCCTAAACCCTAGACCCTAAACCCCAAACCCTAAATCCTAAACCCTAAATTCTGAACGCTAAACCCTATACCTTAATCATTTTATAACACTTTAAAAAGTGTTTTGTAACTTTTATTTAGCTGTTTATTAAAAGCATTTAATAAAGTGTTATAAATCATAAGAACTAAACCTTATGCCCTAAACCCTAAAACCTTAGTGACAAAACCATAAACCCTAAAAAACCCAAGCATTTTATAAAGCTTAAATACTCTACCTTAAACCCTAAACCCTAAACCTGAAAGCCTAAACCAAAAAACATAAATGCTAAGCGTTTTATAACATTTTAAGAAGTATTTTATAAATTTTATTTAAGTGTTTATTAAAAGATTTTATGACACTGTTATAAACCCTAAATTCAAAACCCTAAACCCTAAACAATAAACATGAAACCCTTAACTCTAAACCATAAAGACAAAACGCTGAACCATAAACAATAAACCTCAAACCCTAAACTCTAAACCTGAAACCGAAAACCCTAAATTGTAAAGCCTAAACCCTAAATCGTAAGCATTTTATAACATCTTAAAGATTGTTTTGTAACTTTTATTCAATTGTTTATTAAAATCATTTAATAAAGTGTTATAACCCTAAATCCTAAACCCTAAGAATTTTATAACATTTTAAGAAGCGTTTTGTGATCTATTAAAAAGAATTGTAACCTTTATTTAAGTGTTTATTAAAATAATTTACTAAGGTGTTATAAAACCTAAACCCTAAACCCCAAACCCTAAACCCTAACCCTAATCGTTTAATAACATTTTAAAAAGTGTTTTGTATTCATTTTTAATTATTTATTAAAAGCACTTGATAAAGTTTTGTGTACCGTAAACCCCAAACCCCAAACACCAAACCCTAAACCCTAAACTCTAAACCCTAAAAAATAAACCCTAAACCCTAAACCCTATAAACTAAACCCTAAATGGTAACCATTTTATAACATTTTTAAAATCTTTTTGTAAATTTTATTTAAGTCCTTATTAAAAGAATTTATGAAATTGTTATAAACCTTAAACCATACATCTTAAAACCTAATCCCAAAACCTAAACCCTAAACCCTAAACATCAAGCCCTAAACCCTAAACCATAAACCCTAAGAATTTTATAATTGTTTAAGAAGAATTTTGTAACTTTTATTTAAGTGTTTATTAAATGAATTTACTAAAGTGTTATAAACCCTAGATCGTAAACACAAATCCATAAACCGTAAACACAAAAACATAAACACTAAACCCCAAAACCTAAACCGTAAACCCTAAACTCCAAACCCCAAACCCTAAACCCTAAACTGTAAACCCTAACCATTTTATAACATTTTAAATTTTTTTTTGTAACTTTTATTTAAGTGTTTGTTGAAAACATTTACCAAAATGTTGTATACCCTACACACTAAACCCTGAACCTAAACCCAAAACCCCAAACCTTAAATCGTAAATCGTCAACCCTAAACCCTAATCATTTTATAACATTCTAAAAAGTATTTTGAAACTTTTATTTAGGTGTTTATTAAAATCCTTTACTAATGTCGTATAAACCATAAAACCTAACCTCTAAACCCCAAACCCTAAACCCTAAATCATAAACCCTAAACCCTAAACCTTAAACCCTAAACCCCAAATCGTGAACATTAAACCCTAAGCATTTTATAGCATTTAAAAAATCATTTTGTAATTTTTCTTTAAGTGTTTATTAAAAGAATTTACCATTTTTATAAACTCTCAAACCTAAAATATAAACCACAAACCTTAAACCATAAATCATAAACTCTTAACCTAAAACCCTAAATCATAAACTCTAAACCCTAAACCCTAAACCCCAAAACCCTAAATGCTAAACTCTAATAATTTTATAACAATTTAGAAAACATATTGTAACTTATATTTAAGTTTTTATTAAAATCATTTTCTAAAATTTTATAAACCATAAACCCTAAAATCTAAACACCAAACCCCAAACCATAAACCCTATACCTTCAAACCCAATCATTTTTTAACATCTTAAAACAATTTCTAACATTTATTTAAGTGTTTATTAAAAGGATTTACTAAAGTCTTATAAACCTTAGACTCCTAACCCTAAACCTTAAGCAATTTATAACATTTTCAAAAGTGCTTTTTAACTCTTATTTAAGTGTTTATTATAAGAATTTACGGAAGTCTTATAAAACCTAAACCCTAAGCATTTTGTAACATTATAAAAAGAGTTTTGTGACTTTTACTTAAGTTATTATCAAAATAATTTACTAAGGTTTTCTAAAACGTAAACCATAAAAGCTAAACCATGAACTATAAACCCTAAACCGAAAAACCTAAACCCTAAATGCTAAATCCTAAGCCTTTTATAACATTTCATAAACCATAAACCGAAAAACTCTAAACCCTAAATGCTAAAGCCTAAGAATTTTATAACATTTTACAAAACTATTTGTACGTTTTATTTAAGTGCTTATTAAAATAATTTACTAAAATGTTATAAACCCTAAACCCCAAACCCTAATCCCTAAACCATAAACCCTACGAATTTTATGGGAATCTATAATAACGGAAGACCGTACATGGCTTTCTAAGTGTGTGAGAGAGAAAATTGTGATACATGTACACCGACCTTTGTTTTTCTACTCTTCTTCAAACACCTATTTCCTTTTATTTATTTTTCTTCACACCTCCTTGAGGCTCAATGGGATGTATGCATTATGTGTACTATGTAGTAGTGGATACCCCCTTAAGGTGGGGTGGTTCATCCCTACACCCTAAACCCTAAATCCTAAACCCTAAATTCTTAACCCTAAACCCAAAACCCTAAACCATAAACTCTAAACCCCAAATGCTAAACCCTAAAGCCTAAGCATTTTATAACATTTTAAAAAGTGTTTTGTAACTTTAATGTAAGTGTTTATTAAAACAATTACTAAGGTGTTATAAACCCTAAACCATGAGCTGTAAACCCGAAACCCTAAACCCTAAACTGAAAATCTTAAAACTTAAAGCCTAAGAATTTTGTAAAGTGTTATAAATCCTAAACCATAAACCCTAATCCTGAAAGCCTAAATTGCAAACGCTTAATCCTAAACCGTAGAACCTAAACCCCAAACCCTAAATCCTAAACCCTAACTTCTAAAACCTAAACCTAAGCATTTTATAACAATTTTAAAAACATTTTATAAATTTTATTTTATTTTTTACTAAAAACATTTCATAAAGTGCTATAAACACTAAACCCTAAAGTCTAAACCATAAACCCCTAACCCTAAACCGTAAACTGTAAACCATAAACCCTAAGTATTTTATAACATTTTAAAAAGTGTTTTGTAACTTCTATTTAAATGTTTATTAAAATCATTTACTAAAGTCTAATAATCCCTAAACCCTAAAACCAAACTCTAAACCTTCAACAATTTAGAGCATTTGAAAAATGGTTTTCTAACTTTTATTTAAGTGTTTATTAAAAGAATTTAGTAAAGTGTTATAAACCATAAACCCTAAAACCTGAAACCTAATCATTTAATAACATTTTTAAAAGTGTTTTGTAACCTTTTTCGAGTGTTTATTAAAATATCTTAATAAAGTGTTATAAACCCTAAACCCTAAACCCTATAAACTAAACTGTAAACCCGAAGCCCTAAACACTAAACCATAAACCCTAAGAATTTTATAACAGTTTAAGAAGAATTTTGTAACTTTTATTTAAGTGTTTATTAAAATAATTTACCAAAGTTTTATAAACCCTAAATCATAAACACAAAACCCTAAGCCCTAAACACAAAAACATAACCCCTAAACCCCAAAACCTAAACCATAAACCCTAAACCCCAAACCCTAAACCGTAAATAGTAAACCCTAACCATTTCCTAACATTTTAGAAATTGTTTTGTAAATTTTATCTAAGTGTTTATTAAAATAATTTACCAAAATCTTGTAGACCCTATACACTAAACGCTAAACCTAAAACCAAAACCCAAAACCTTAAACCGTAAACCGTAAACTGTAAACCCTAATCATTTTATAACATTTAAAAAATTATTTTGAAACTTTTATTTAAGTGTTTATTAAAAGCCTTTACTAACGTATTATAAACCCTAAACCCTAACCTCTAAACCCGAAGCCCTAAACCCTAAATCCTAAACCCTAAACACTAAACCCCAAATTGTAAACATTAAACCCTAAGCATTTTATAACATTTTAAAAAGCATTTTGTGATTTTTATTTAAGTGTTTATTAAAATAATTTACTAAAGTGTTATAAACCCTCAACCCTAAACTATAAACCACAAACCCTAAACCCTAAACCGTAAACTCTAAACCCTAAACCCTAAACACTAAACTCTAATAATCTTATAGCACTTTAGAAAACATATTGTAATGTATGTTTAAGTGTTTATTAAAATCATTGACTAAAGTGTTATAAACCCTCAACCCTAAACTCTAAACACCCAACCCCAAACCATAAACCCTAAACCATAAACTGTCAACATTTTATAACATCTTAAAACAGAATATAACTTTTATTGAAGTGTTTATTATGAGGATTTACTAAATTCTTATAAACATTAGACTCTTAACCCTAAACCCTAAAAAAATTATAACATTTTAAAGAGTTTTTTGTAACTTTTTTTTTTCAGTATTTATTATAAGAATTTACTAATGTCTTAAAAAACCTAAACCCTGAGCATTTTATAGCATTATAAAAAGAGTTTTGTGACTTTTAATTAAGTTTTTATCAAAATAATTTACTAAGGTGTTATAAACCCTAAACCATAAAAACTAAACCCTAAACTATAAACCCTAAATACTAAACCCTAAACCCCAAACCCTAATCCCTAAACCATAAACCCTAATAATTTATGAGAATTTATAATAATAGAAGACCGCACTTGGGTATGTGAGTGTAAGAGGTAGAAAATTGTGACACATGAGATACTCCGACCTTTTCTTTTCCACTCTTCTTCATAAACATGTTTCCTTTTATTTATTTTTCTTCATAACTCCTTGAGGCTCAGTGGGATGAATACATTATGTGTACCATGTAGCAGCGGATATCCCCCTAAGGTGGGGTGGTTCATATATACACCCTAAACCCTAAACCCTAAACCCTAAACCCTGAACCCTAAATCACAAACCCTAAACCATAAACCCTAAACCCCAAATCCTAAACCCTAAACCCACGCATTTTATAACATTTTAAAATGTGTTTTGTAACTTTTATTTAAGTGTTTATTAAAACGATTGCTAAGGTGTTATAAACTTGAAACCATGAACCCTAAACGTGAAACCTGAAACCATAAACTGAAAATATTAAAACTTAAACCCTAAGAATTTTGTGAACTCTTACAAATCTTAAACCGTAAACCCTAATCCCTAAAGCCTAAACTACAAATGCTTAACCCTAAACACTAGACCCTAAACCCCAAACCCTAAATCCTAAACACTAAATTCTAAACCCTAAACCCTAAAATCTAAACCATAAACCCCTAACCCTAAACCCTGAACTATAAACCATAAACCCTAAGTAATTTATAACATTTTAAAAAGTGTTTTGTAACTTTTATTTAAATGTTTATTAAAAGAATTTACTAAAGTGTTATAATACCTAAACCCTAAACTCTAAACCCTAAACCCTAAAACAAATCCCTAAACCTTCAACATTTTAAAGCATTTTAAAAATGGTTTTGTAACTTCTATTTTAATTGTTTATTAAAAGAATTTAGTAAAGTGTTATAAACAGTAAACCCTAAACCCTAAACCCTAAGCCCAAAACCCTAAGCCCGAAACCCTAAACCCTATACCTTAATCATTTTATAACATTCTAAAAAGAGTTTTGTAAATTTTATTTAACTATTTATTAAAATCATTTACTAAAGTGTTATAAACCTTAAAATCTAAACCTTAAACCCTAAACCGTAAACCCTAAACCACAAAACCCTAACCCTAAAACCCAATCATTTTATAAAGCTTAAACACTCTACCCTAAACCCTAAACCTTAAACCCCAAACCCTATACCATAAACCATAAACACTAAGCATTTTATAAAATTTTAAAAAGCATTTTGTAAATTTTATTTAAGTGTTTATTAAAAGCTTTTACGACAGTGCTAGAGACCGTAAGTTAAAAACCCTAAACCCTAAACCCTAAACTCTAAGCCCAAAACCAAAAACCCTAAATCCTAAAGCCTAAACCCTATATCGTAAGAATTTTATAACATTTTAAAAGATGTTTTTTAACTTTTATTTAAGCGTTTATCAAAATAATTTACTAAAGTGTTATAAACCCTAAAACCTAAACCCTAAACCCTGAACCCAAAACGCAAAATCAAAACCCGAAACCCAAAACCCCAAATCCCAAAGGCCAAACCATAAACACTAAACCCTGAGAATTTTATGTCATTTTAAAAGGAATATTGTAACTTTTACTTAGGCCTTGAATAAAACCATTTATTAATGTATTATAAACAACAAACATGCTAAAGTACCCTAAACCATAAACCCCAAACCCTAAATTCTAAACCCTAAACCCTAATCATTTTATAACATTTCAGAAATAATTTTCTAACTTTTATTAAAGTGTTTATTAAATTAATTTACTAAATCATTATAAACACTAAAGACTAAACCATAAACTCTAACTCCCAAACCTGAAACCCTAAACCCTAAACCTTAAATCCTAAACTCTAAGCATTTTATAACATTTTAAAAACTGTTTTGTAACTTTTATTTATGTGTTTATTAAAATGATTTACTGAACCCTTATATACCCGAAACTTTAAACCCTTAACCCCAAACCCTAAATGCTAATCATTTTCTTAGCGTTTAGGGTTTAGGTTTATAACACTTTATTAAATGCTTTTAATAAACACTTAAAAGAGTTACAAAAATGTATTTTAAAATGCTACAAATTTCCAAGAAGAATTGATGATCCACTTTTTGCAATCCAATAGTTTGTACAACAATTGGTCGACCACAGTAAGAAAATAACTGCTCATGTAAATAAATTGCAAGATAAATTGATAGTTGAAGCCCAATGTTTTTAATATTTTCCTAATATATTTATCAACCACATGTGATAAAAAATAAAATCAATAATTTCTAATTTGAGAATTGTACTCTCGACAAGCAACTCAACCTCTAACAAAGTCTGCTCGTGAGAATTAGGTTTTACAAGAGAAAAATATTAATCCCAACTACAACAGGAGTAGAGACAGTGTTTTAGAGAAGAGAAGAGAGTAAAAGTAGAATCTTCAAATGTTATTGATTATTTTCATGGAATTGTTAATAAATTCCAACTATATTGATATTTTCATGGAATTATTAATAAAGTGCAACTATTAGAACATCAAATACTAGTTGATCAAGAATTGTCACGACACAATCACTAGCCGAGAAGGTACAATATTTGAAATATTTAAAAGCATTTGATGCCCATGAAAGTATATCTGCATGGAAATGGTCTATTTTCGATCAAGATATTCAAGTTCTTGTACCAAATACTTATCAAACAACATTCCCTATGACTTCAACACCAACACCTGCGATAGCACAATCGTCTCGATCATCTCCCCCATGACATAAATCCAATTTCTTTGAGCCAATATTTTAGGATCTGGTCTCTCTTCTAAACAACAAAATCACACATAGGAATTTGAAATTGAATGTTCTAATCAGTCAGCCAAGGAAGGGAAAAGAAGAGGAATTCACATTTTAAATATTGCAGATGTAACTTAAGAAGTTCTAGTAGACCACAAAACTAGATCTAGATTTACATTTTTTAATTTATGGCATGTCAATTTTTGTACAAATTTTGTAAGACTCCAAATCTTCCCATCTTTTGTCACAAAGAATGAATTAAGAGTAGGGGAGATGTTGGAGGCGCTGGTCAACTTAGTTGACCATCCCAAACAATTCTACAATTGATATTATAAAGTCAATAAACTCTCTAGTCAAGTCAAGATTCTACGTTAGATAGGCTAAATTGGTTTTGACTTAAATTATTATGACTATCTCGACATAATATATATATATATATACAAAA
>Ga0213498_10000013_pt1 | contig 28744 bp, 19 predicted proteins | sample Lodgepole_Yose_4_FD_150981 | JGI IMG/M metagenome (GOLD analysis project Ga0213498, IMG submission 150981) | Leaf-associated microbial communities from Pinus contorta in Yosemite National Park, California, United States - Lodgepole_Yose_4 | ecosystem: Host-associated > Plants > Phyllosphere >...
CGAGCCCCTACCGGTCCTCACCATATGAATAGTGAGTGGCTCCGCCCCTCTCCTTGACAGTCGAGCCCCTACCGGTCCTCACCATATGAATAGTGAGTGGCTCCGCCCCTAAAGAATATAGGGCCCTTTAGGGGGCTCGACTGATAAGGAGAGGAGAGGACCTTTAGGTGCTCGACTGTTAAGGAGAGGGAGAGGAGAGGGAGAGGAGAGGAGAGGATGCGCAAGCAGGCTCGACTGTGAAACCCCCCAACCCAATAAGTAAACCCTAACCTTTAGGTGCTCGACCATAAGGATGCGTAAGCAGGCTCGACTGTGAAACCCCCCAACCCAATAAGTAAACCCTAACCTTTAGGTGCTCGACTGTTAAGGACCTTTAGGTGCTCGACCCCAGGTTTACTTATTGGGTGGGCCAATAAGTAAACCCAAGAGGGAGAGGGAGAGGAGAGGGAAAGATGTTCAAACCTCCGCCCCCTCCTAATTGGGTGATAAGCCAAAAGAAGAGAATATCAGTCATAAATCTCTCTCCTTCTCTCAGGAGCATCTCTCTGGTCCTTATCTCAGGAGCAGATCATCTGGTATGACACATATCTCGAGTCATGACTGGAAGAAATAGATCGACCATAATGACATATATAATATCTCTCATTCATGATCGGAATGAATGAACCGATCACATAATGACATATGCCCATATCGGAACATTCATGACTCGATATTTGTCATTATGCCTTAGCAGATCATGCTGCTATGGGCATATGTCATTATGCAATCTCAGAATCGTAGGAGCGGTCATTCCAGATATGGGCATATGTCATTACGCTTGAACGAACGAGCGATTGACACGATCGAGAGAGGCTCATTCCCTCTTCCATCGAAACAAAGGGAAAGATCCATCCTTCGAGGTCCCAATCCTGATAAGAGAAGGGTTGTGAATAGCAGTACCGACTGACTAAGCGATGAATTCATCAAGTGGTATAGGTAGAAAAGGTATAGTTCTTCAGGTGGGTAGGTTGGTAAGAGTGAAGGTAAAGGGAAGGGTTGTATCATGGCATCCCGGGTCTATAGCTGTTCCTCCTGAGCGCTTCATTCATTCAATTCATCCGGAAACACTGAAGTAAAGGTAAGGGTGAGGTTGGTGGAACCCGTCCAGAGAAGTGTCTATAGCAGTCCCACCCAAGTAAGCGATTCATGAAGCAAGTGTATAAGGCTACAGGTATAGGTCTTAAGGTGGATGGGTACTAGAAGGTGGAGGTATGAAAGGTCAATCTATCCAGTTCTAGGGGTTCAAATTGATGAATCGGTATTGGCAAGGCTCTGAAATCCGAGTTGTCGTGGTACCAGAATTCATAAGGAAGGGAAGGGGAGAATGACCCTGAACGAATGACCCATTATGCACGGACGGGAGAACGCCCGGAGATTCTCGAATGCTGGCTATCTTATCACAGACAGAAAGGGAGCCCGCATCTTATCAAATAAGAACGCTCCCTATTCTATTAGGTAGGGAAGGGGCAATGAACGAGCGAGGCAGCATAACAGATTGGAAATAACCTGAGTCTTTATTGATTGTCGGGCTAGCTTTGCTAACTACTCCGATCAAGTACAAGGGGATAGTTCGACGATAAGAAGCAGCTGCCCGCCCGGGACTATGCGTACTTCTTCCCGACTGACTATTCCCATAGTCCGGCTCTGCTCTGGAGGCCATTGAATGAAATGGCTTATGCAATGAAAGAAATTATCACTCAATTCTTGGGGATAGGGGATAGATAGGTGAAAGCAGAGAGAACGCGTAATGCATGCAGGGCATCTTGGTCGATCTGCACCAACCATTACTTAGATACATAATGAGTGCGGTAGCCAGCAAGCAGAATTGGTCGCTGTCATACTACCATCCATTCATCCATCCATTATCAAATGGCAAAGTTCCAAAACTATCTCATAAGCTATGTGTACCTCTCGGTCCACCCCACCTATGTGATCACTCATCAACCTAGACGTGCTCAAGTCAAGTCCCACCCTCCATGCAAGCAACCAAGCATCCTCATGTCGTCTAGTGCTCAACGTCCTCCTCTAAGATGCTCAACTCTCCTCCTCCAAGGCTATTCATCAGCCAAGCAAGCAACCTACTCTCCATGTGGCCATGGTGGGTGAAGAATGGTTTCATACTGTCTAGGTCTCCAACACTCCAAGGAATAATGCCACATGAACATCCATAGAAAGTGTAACAATCAATGAGCAAGCCACCTCCCATGTGTATGTTCATTATGGCACAACTAAGCGTCATCCATAGAACATGCAACCCACATCAATTGAAGCACCCTCAAGCATGGTGTAAACACTTTCAAAGTAATCCCAAAAGGTCACACCTAAAGCATGTATTGTTGTTAAAGCTTTATCTTGGAAAGAAAGCATTGACTATTTATATACTTTTGATCCAGTTACTCGTATGAAATCCATTCGGATGATCCTATCTATAGTTACTTCATTGAATTGGGAGGTCCATCAGATGGATGTAAAAAGTGCTTTCCTCCATAGAGATCTTCCAGAAGAAATGAATATGCAACAACTGCCAAGGTTTATATAGAATGGTCCTATCCCCTTGGTTTGTAAGCTATATGCCTTGAGATAGGCACCTCACACTTGGTATGAGAAGATCCACCATTTCTTTCATAGTTGTGGCTTCACTCGCTGTAAGGTTGAGCATTATATCTATGTTCACCATCAAGATAGCCAAATTCTTCTTGTTTGCTATCTGTGGATTATCTCCTCTTGACTAGTCACTCCACAATTATGATCAATGATTTGAAGTAGCACCTGAAGGACTCTATTTAGATGACCGATTTGGGGTTTCATATTTATACTGGGTTTTCCTTTTATCACACACAATACACCTTGGATCTCTTGTAGCACTTTGGCATGGAAGATCATCAATTTGTTGGTACTCTTACTTATTTTAGGATGAGGTTTTAGGCCCAGTGTCTGTCACCCTTATTTGATGGGACTATCTATTGATCGCCGGTTGGTAGTTTGCTTTATCTTACACATATTCGACTAGATATATCTTTTGCAGTCAATATGTGTACTAGCGACATGCAGGAACCCCATGAGAAGCTGCTATGCGCATTTTGCGCTATCTTAAGGGAACCACTCAGATGGGCATTCTCTACTCAGCAGGCATTGACATCCATCTTCTTGCCTTTCCTGACGTCGACTATGCGGGTGATCTTGATGATCGACACACCACCTTAGGGTACTTTTTCTCTCTTGGTTGTGGATTGGTTTGTTGGTGTTCCAAGAAGCAATAGGGTGTGGGACTCACCTCCATTGAAGTTGAATATGCTAGTGTAGTTCATGTCGGGAAGCATCTTTCTCGGATGTGGATGTGACTCGGTGAGCTAGATCTTACTCAACGTCATACTCTTTTTAGATTTTGTGACAATCAAAGTACCATTAAGCTTATTCATAATCTAGTGAATCATCAAAAGTCCAAACACATTGAAATTTTCATGCATTACATTAAGCTCCTCCATGCTCATGGCAAACTTGTACCAATCTTTGTTCCTTCCACAGACCAACTTGCAGATATCTTCTTCACCAAATATCTGTCTAAGCTCACCTTCACTCGTTTATGCGCACATATTAGTATATGTTAGCTGCCATTAAGGGAGAAAACATGATGTACTATAATATCATCTCACACGGCTCCTTGTTTAGATTAAGGGGCGGTGTTGACTACATGTGGCTGATCTTCACTTGTGGCAATGTGCTGGCCCACTATGTGGGTAGGTGAGGCCCTTAATGGGCCAATCTTTGGGTAGTGAAACCCACTGTTGTACTTTATTCTATTTTTTCTTATTTTCTTATAAGGCTGACCTAGTCTCCTCCTTGGGGCTAGCGCCTTAACCATAGTGGAGTGGTATAAATACATCACCTAATTCATTTGTAATATCATCTCATTCAAGTGAATGAATCTATTCTTTGCCTAAGGGCACCTACAAAGTATTCCCTTGTTCCCCACGCTATTTGGGATCTGGCCAAAAGGGGGTACCCTTTAGATATCCGTAAAGTAGGATTCCTAGTCTGTCACCCTAGGACTCCTTTGTGCAATGTTAGGATCTTATTGACTAGGTTTTGAGATGTAGAGTTATGGTGGTGTTGCAATTTAGGGCCCCTACACCTGAGGGTTTAGAGAAAGTATGTTGGGAGTTGGAGTGAAAGGGATATTACACTTTTAAGAACATTTTGAAATACTAGGTTCATTGGAGAAGATAATGCAGGATGCTTACAGGGGAATTCGTTTACATTAGGATGTTGACTTGAACTGCATCTGGAACCATGCATTTGACTGATACAAGACTCAGAGTTGTGCTAAGGGTGAAACATGAAGTCTCGGAGTCGATGAAAATCTTTTGAGAGATATTCCTCCTCCCCTCTATATTGTTGGTGAGTAGTGGAGGATGAGGAGAGAGATGTATGAGTCTTCCCTGTACTTCTACATGAAGAAGTAATTAGAGGGAGAGGTCTCCATCTGACACAATCCCCCACTTCCTGTGGTTCTGGGTGAGTCATTATGGGTACATGAAATTCTTATCACCCAATCCGAACCTTTCATCTTACCCACTACCATCTCTATGAGATTTGAAGATGTTTGGAAAGGGATGGTGACTCTATAATCGCCAATAGGCTTGGACCCTAGATCCATGGAAAATGAGGTCCCGTTTGACCTGTCCCTTCCTCTCTTGGGTTAAGGATAGAGGCCAGGATCATTATATTTCGTTTGATTTCCCTCCGAAATCCTAGGTTGGTGATCCTCTCACTTCATGGCATTTTCAATTTCATAATCGACGATGCTTCACTAGGAGAGCCATGGGGAGTTTGAAAGTCTTTTGTGCCTCAAGAGTCTGAATTGATGGGAATTACACCCAACGGTGATTATTACTTAGGCTAGGATGAAAAATGAACCATGATATCTGATGTGGTGTCTCGCTCATGGTGGATCCTGGAAACACAAGAGAATTGATGTGGTTGGATGTACTTGGTGCAGGGTGGAACACATCTCATAATCTTAAGGTATTAGGCAGGAGTGGGTGATGCCCCTTTGACACTTAGCTGTGTTTCTTTCTACTCATGCCATCGGTCTTGCATCTTTGATTACATAGTCATGCCGCTTTGAGGGATATGACAATTTGATCTGGTAGGGGTGGAGCTGAAGGAGTGATGCTTGTGTGGTGTTACTACTTGCTAGTGAAAGTCTCCATTCTTTTCATCAGTTCCTAAAGTACATTAGCCTTAAGAAAAAGACTGCTAGCTGTAGTCTGTAGAGTAGGGTACTACTAACTATAATGTAAATGACTACTATTTTGACTACTTGCCATAGTCTTTAGACAATGACTATTCTTGGCTAATGCTGCTCCCATATGAAGAAAGTTGGTTGTTGTCGGAGCCTACTCTTAATAAAGGAAAGGACCCCTTTTCACACTAGAGTGAGTTCCATGGAGTTGTTAGGCCTTAGAGACTGCCTAAGTCCATACAGTAAGAAAACCACTAGCTGAAGTCCATTGCTTGGCCCATGGCGGCAATAAGCCTTAATAGGACTACTATCTTAGTCCATGCACTTATTAGTTCCATTCACCTATTGGGAACGGTGTATCGAGAACAGTTCACGTCGAACTGGGCATGGTGGGTCACACAAATTGTAACACCTCTTGGGCAGGGTGGAAAGAAAAGCAGTAACAACCACCACCTCCTCCTGTACATGGGTAGAGTGCTTTTTTGAAGGCCTGTTAAGCTAGCTGTCTTTGCTGTGTATGGGTAAGCCTCTGTAGGAACTGTGTTTCCATCTTCAGTTTGATATGGGTCAATTCTATTCTCCTTCCTATCGGCTATGGAAGTGGTGGGCCTGGGTGCAAGGACATATCTATAATAGAGAAACTTCCAGAAATGGCCCATTTAAGTAATTAGTAAGAATGCCACTTCAGGAACTTCAAGACCATAGGGAAACTCTACAGACTTATTCAAGTAAGTAAGCAAAAGCTTATAGTCATCTATCCATGCAACTAAGTCATACATAGAGACTAATAAAGTGTCTAAAGGGTAATTGACATGGAAGGCTTAAGGCACTTCAGGGCTTGAACTCTATGGCTTAAGAAAGACCTTACTCTAAAGACCTTACTCTACTGTCGCCGATAGACAGTGTCTTATTCCCAGGAAGTTGTCAGTGCCAGCCGGGAAGCCAATAATACCACACATCAAAGCTAATCATTGAATGAAGAAGGAAAGGAAGGGGACTAGCTTATTATCCACTCTATGGCCGGAGACTACCTTATGGCAGTCTATAAAGCTAATACTAAGGCTATTACTGGAGCTTACTCTAGGGAACTTACTGCTTATTAGTGCTTGAACTTTCACTATCAGGTCGATAGAGAGAGCGTAAGGCTTTCATAACTATGCTACCGTAGCTAAGGCAATAAGAAGGGCAAGACTAAGCTAGTGTCCAGTAGAGAGGGGGACTAAAGCTAAGACTAGAGGATAGTAGTTAGACCTTTTCTGAAACTATTACTGTTTTATGCTCATGTTCCTTAGGTCAGATTCACCTAAGCAAAAAGAAGATTTGTAGTAACGCTGCAAGCTCCTCCTCAAAAGCAGGCTTGAGCAACCTCACCTCACTTGGCAAATGAGGGAATTGGTGTACCTCGACCCTCGACCCTCTTACCGCTACCAAACACACGTCCCTACCTCGAATGGATGGAAGGAATAATGATGAAGCGTTATATATTATGATTCAATGCTTTAGCTTCATACGCAATGTGTATTCAGCGAGGGGGGGCTATCCTCCGCAAGGGGCTAGGAGGTAGTGCATTTCATCCTGGTCAGGGAGTGGTATTCACGCTAGTCAGGTAGTCCCATTCAGGGAGGTGAGTGATGCAGTCCCAGTTTGAAGTGCACCCATTACCCTTGAGCTGGTTTGATTGAACCTTCAGCCACATACCTATACCCTTTCGCTATATCTACCTTGGTCGAAAGCCCTTGACCTTTAGCCTATTCCCTTGATGGGGGGGAACCTTGAGCCCACTGGATAGACCCTTAGCCATATCGCTTGATGGCAGCAGATCCCTATCAATCCCCTACCCCTTGAGCCTGGCACCGCATTAATCGTGACCCTGGAGACCTACCTTCCTTTTCACAGAAGCTTCAAAACAGATAGATAGCAGCGAGCTTGGTTAAAGCCCCAAATCATAGCCGATCCCTTGAAAGCCCTTGTCTACTCTTGGGAATAAGACGTAGCGCTCTGGCACAGCTGCCGGTTCAAATTATGCCGATGGAAATGACCGTGTCCGAATGATGCTGGGATTTAGGCTTGTCGTTTTGCTGCTTGTGCTGGGGCTCCTTGCGCTCCTGGGAATCATTATGCCGGTTCTCATTATGCCGGGAAGGAATTACGGAACGGAAAACACCAAAATGGGCTCGTAGATAAGGTGATTTACCACACCTATGATACGCTTTTTTATAAGCTACAACGTCGGGAGCAACCACCAACTCGTCTTTATAGATACCAATGACACAAAACGCTCTAATTTCACATTCTTGATTGAAATCCTTTTTGGGGGTCGGGCTCACCTCATCGCGGGAAAGAAAAGACACTTTTGATGAGAAATATTGCCATTTCTGGACGTTTCTATGTAACCTTTGGATAGATGAATGCGCGAGGGTACTACCACGCTTTGCTTTGAGCCTTCTACGCTATTGAAAGAAGCTAGGATTCTCTTTATTGGATATTCGCGGCAGGCTAGACAGCAATAAAGAGATACCATAGTCATTATTTTCTTTTTGACACGGATCGAGGCAATTGAGAAAGGAGTCACTTGGACCAATTCACAAATTTGCATCATATTATATATCATGGGATGCACCTAATACTTTGGAAACTCATACAATGATTGGAAAATCTAGTGAAAAATCAGACTTTGAATCTGCCCTGGTCAACGCCTTAGTATAAGAAACAGTCTGACAATAAGCCTTTGGTTTCTATGCCTATGAAAACACCTACGTCTTGGGCGGGAACCAGGAAAGAATACTTGTATTAGACTTTTTGGGTTTGCTTATTGGGTGGGGGGGCACCCCTACTTCAACGCTTTGAGCAGCCTTACAACGGTCAACCAGAACACACACTGGATGGGAACATTTTGTTTCGAATAGCACACGAGTTTATAATACTGAAGTACTACGACGCTCGCCTCCTGCCGGGAAGAAATTGACTTATTAGGGAAGCTCGGTTTACCTTACTACCTCTTTGAAAGGGGCCTTTGAATTTCAAACATGATTGGCCGACCGAGGAAGAATTCATTCAATCTCCTACGGTATGGTATTGTACGGCGGGGTCATCTCGGCTGGTCTTATCTCGGTGGGGTGGGGACCCATCTTCTCCAGTTAGGAACTAAGGTACCGGCACTTATATCAGGGCTGGTCAGGTTAGTCAGGCCGATTGTAACAAAGTCAGGCTGCGTGTCATACGGGTAACGTACAATATAGTCATCATAAGGTCCGCTCAGGCATTATATGGGTACGGTAGCCTGTTAGGTCTGGGTAGTTAGGATCATAGCGCAAGTCAATTGGCGCTAACGCTAGGCGCAAGGAGGGATGGACGGATACTGCTTCCCCATTAAGGTAGTAGTAGAGGCTTCATCCATCCGCAAAATACGAAACAGCGCCACTTTGAGCAGGACCTGGCCAAAGAAAGATAGCAGCGTGTCCGGTTAGGTCTTATCCGGGATGGTACAGTCAGGTAGGTTAGTCAGGACCGAGAGTCAGGCAGACGGCCGAGGTTCATTTACATCGCTTGCTTTGGTCACCTTACCATGCAAGGAAGCTATTTGCCTACAGCCCTCGTGAAACTGATGCCAAATTATGCCAGTTTTTTTGCTGATGGGAAAAATACCGTGTCTGAATCATCATTTCTACTGCTTAGAGGAATGCTCCCGCAAATGATCCCGTTCGAAGCTGCTGGGAATGCTGGGAAGAATGATGATACCGGGAAGAAGAATCATGCTGCTGGGACTGGGACTGAGACTGGAAATGCCTCTGCTGCTGCTTTTTTCTCATACCTATACCTTCGCTTGGGCTTGGGCTGGGTTACTGCGGCCTACCTTGACGGGACTTCCTCCTACGCTGACCCTTACTTTCACAGGACAAGGGTTGAATAGCATTGAAGCCTTGGCCTTACGGATTCATGAATGAACCAAGATTGAAACAGCGCTGCTTAGGATGGTGATATGGTGGGTACTATGTATTCTTTTCACCTTTTTGAACCGATGGAGCTATTCTTTCTTTCTCTTTTTTGAACCGTTCAAAATATGACAATTTCCTCTCCTTATCAGTCGAGCCCCCTGTCGGGTCCTTGCACTAGGAAGCGCAAGCCCCTCCGGGACCTTTTCATCAAGATCATGCTGCTACAGACACTTTGTTTTTGGTGCTCTCATTTCAGAAACTGGGTCGGGGAAAAGAAAAGAAAATGAAGAAATGGCAGAATCTCATATATAATGGTAGTTTTGTACCGCACACCTTAGATACTCATATCAATATTTCTCAACTTCTACAAACTCTGCATCACACCTATGGAAAAATATTCAAAATGATCCTTCCCTGATTACAGGAAAGCGCCCTCCGGGTCCTTGGGAACAGCCTCACACTAAGCCTTTTGACCCTATGCATGCATCTGATTTCTTTGGTAGATTGAAACTGCCTTGGCAAAGCTTTTCATCTTACTTACTTTCCCTACTTTCCAATTTGAGCGACCCCTACTTTCTTCCAGGTCAACCACACTCAAAATGAAGTTTGGCTATAGCTCCGAGATGGTCATACTACAGTACTACGCTCACCTCCTGGCGGGAAATTGTTGGGGGTTCGCTCGTCTTCGTTGACCTTTGAGTCGGGTTATTGACTCAAATGGAAAACAAAGAGAAACAGTCATTGTTACACCAATAGCCCTGTAGGGGAGATCTTGACAATCTGGTCCAGTCAAAAGGTCTGGTACGGTAACAAAGGTATGGGTACGGGTCAGGGCAGGTACGATAGCAGCAGGTACGGTACACGGCCGAGAGCGAGTGATACGGGAACTACGAACTGGCCGGGGTCTAAACAAACAAAACTCCACAGGACGGCATCTACGGGGCGGGCTTAACTACGGGTTGAGAGGTCAGTTCAGGTCTTGTCAGGTATGAGAAATCGGTCTACTAAATCGTTCAACAATAACACAACCAAAGAAACTTCACGCCACCCTGTAGGAGCCTTATTGGCGGAACGGTACGAGTTAGAGAGCTTTATGGATGGACATTCAGTTAGGTCCGTATTGGAAGGGGTTACGTTAGGTCCCGTATTGGATGAGCATCGGCATCGGCTGAATGATACGGGAAATCATACGCAAACTGCTTGGAATTATCCGAATAGTGGTCCTTATGGGTGGTCCATTATACACTACTAAGATCAAAATAATCAGCCCTGGTTGAAAGAAAAGAAAGGAAGGTCCCGGAGGGGCTTGCGCTTCCTAGTGCAAGGAATGACCCTTACTGATAGTGAACCCCCGCTCATGAACGCCGAACCCTTATTGCTGCTTGGACATTAGACAGATACCCTTTTCGCTGCTCATTTTGGATGGTCCGTTGTAGGACATCGCCTCTTTCCTTACACAAAAAACCACCCTTGAGCCGCTTGAGCCTTGGTCCTTCTATCGTTCTACTTATTTGTCACCCAACCAACCAAGCAGACAGTCACAGCAATTGGGGGGGACTAAATGAGTCGTGGATATAGAGACATAGTATGGTGCACGATATGGTGGTCAGGGAATCCAGTAGGCATAGCCGGTACCGCTACGGACACTGCTTGATATGGTCAGGAAATGGTGTTCTATGCTTGGGTGGAACTCCTCCCTTCCTCCCTACACCACTCCCTTTTTGATTTGATGTTCTAGACCCTTATGCTACCTTCCTTGCTTCACGAGCAAACAACCAACCATACAGTCATCGACGGGAAGAAATGAGTCGTGGAGATATACACATCGTGGAGTTTACGGTATTGGAAGGGGGGACTATAGAGAGCGCCGGTCCCGCTACGGCCACTTATGCTTGATATGCTCAGGGAATTGGTTTCGCGTTGGCCTACCTGCCTTATACTTTGGAGAAAATCTGATATTCTACTTTGAGAGATCTCCTTAGGCCTATTAGACTCTCTTCTTTGGGTGCTATACCCAACTCTTTGATAGACTTGAAAACACGTAGACGTCTTGCTGAAGGCTTGATGAGCTTTTGGGGAAGGATTGGTATCTTGCTTTAGCTTCATTATCTCCATCCATGAGCTTAAGGGTTGAGATTAGGGGGCATGAGCTTGGTCCGGGTAGATGAGGATTGGTTCATGCTGATGAATCCGGGCTTGGCTTAATACGTGCTTAGCTTCATCCTGGCTTATGAGTTGATTAGGGGAGGGGGCTTGAGAGGAAAGGAAGGGAAGGGAAGGGGATTGAGGGAAGGAAGAACCGGAGCGACGAAAGACCAAAGAGACACTAAAGCAAGAAGATACTACCTCGAATGGTGAATTAGAGAGAGTTTTGACCATCATTGTGGTACTTGCATTATATGCGCATAGAGACGTCTGGGGTCGAACCAGATCTCATTAGCATTGCTAAGGAGAAAGGCCAAATATCGTCCCTCGAGGGTCATGTCGAACCGGCTTCTCTCGGCTATGACAGGTGGTGACCAGCGGGTATGTCTCCCTTGTATTGGCTAGCGGCAGCTCACACACTATTGCTCTTCTTATTCTCGTATATTGGCTAGCGGCAGCTCACACACTACTATTTTCCGGGCCTCACCCCAAACGATGGCTGTTCCCGTGTCCGGTAAGTGAAAGTGAAAGATTGGTATTTTGATCTGTAGGCCCTGCTCTGCCAATGTGTGTTGTACCCTGCTCTGCCGATGTGGGAAATAACTAACTAACTAACTGGTGCTACTCCCCATGGCTTACTGTCCTTGGGTCACGGAGAACACGACTGCTTAACTGGGAAGTCAAACAGGTCACGTCAAACTGGGCATGGGGTATTGTCAACGGGTCACAGCGTCTAGTTTACCGATACAGGTTCGATGAATATAGTTTCTATCTTCTTTTCTGAGTGAGAAGGTTCTTCTATCACTGACCGTATCTATCCCATCCCGGTAGCTAACACCTGATTAGCCAATTTGATTAGTCCAATTCGATTAGAGTGGAATATCGCAGTCGATTAGTTCAGTTGAAATAGCGTATTCTGAGTAACCAAGCTCAGTCTATTAGCCAAGCCAATTGGGTCATCCCAGTGTATTAGGGGTATCAAAGCGGACCAAGCGGAGTCTAGTATAGTTTCAAAGTAGAGAGTATCCTGTCCTATATCTATGAAAGTAATGGAGTACCAGCATATAGTAGCAGCATCGACTCTTGGGATCAAGTACCAGCATCAACTGCGTAGCCTCTTGGCATTGAGTGTATTATAATTAACACGAGTAATGGAGTACCGGCATCAAGTGAATCACAACCAGCAGTCATAATCGAGTCAATAACTACCTATCTGGATCGGCAGCATCGCCTGCCTCTTGGCATTTACACAACTACGTACAGGTAGCAATGGCTCGATCAGCATTTAGTTGCTTCCCGTCCATTTCTATCAGGGTGGACGTCACTAACATACCCCTACCCGAAGTTGACTGATCCAAACTCCCAATCTCTGGTACGGGGGGGCCACCAAATAATTCCACGACCTGAAAGATTATCAAATAAATAAGTCAAAGGTATAAGGTAAGCATAAAGAGAAAATAGATAAAGCGGCGGGGAGGTAAATTGAAGTTGAAGCAAGCCATAAGCCCGTTTCTTCAACCATTCATTGTTTCTTTTCCTAGCCTGTGTCATGTATTGTGCCAGCCGGGTTTGTTTATTGTTCCAACCCGTTTCTTCTTTCAACAATCCAGCCAGTAACGAACGAAGCGAGTAACTGTACTAATTCACCAATGGTATATTATATATGTAATAATCCAACAAATATCTCAGCAACTTATATGCTTTTCCTTGCACTAGGAAGCGCAAGACCCTCCGGACCTTCCCCTCCCTCCTTTCATGAGAATATTTGGATTGAAAGCGAACCTAACTCTTCATTATTCCAGCCAGCAAGCAGCCCCTTCTCCCAGCCCATATATGACTAGCGATTGGCTGTATGGCTATGACAACAGGCTATGACCGCCACCTTATGGCTATAGCACTGACTAGACCTTATTCTTGCAACTATTCTTATAGCAATGAGACTTAGCTATGACCGGCATCAACTCTTGGCTCTCCTATCAGCATCCTGTCAATGTCCCTCCCTATCTGTGGATTACCCTGTGAGTGGCTATACGTGGTAGCTCATTATAGATTAGCCCTAGATGGGGGAATGAAATAGATTCAAGTTGAAAGAAAGCTAAATATAAAAAGAAACACTTGTATTGACACCGGGCATTGTCTATCTGGACTGGGCTTGTTGCTGTCGAAAACACGACACGGTGTTTCCGCCAATTGAGTCAATTCCGGAATTCACTCTCCCTCTTCTGGGCGGTCAAGCAAGTCGCCAGCCATTAATGCATCTCTTCTTCGAGCCACCATTATCCTGAAAAGATTGACAGAATCTATTTTGCGAGTTAGTCATTACGGGTAGCTCGTACAATTACAAAGGATCAGACTAATGGACATCTAAAATACTTTCGTTCTCCGTGGCTACATAGTCTCTTTTTATCCTTCAAAAACCTCTCTATGGGTGCCCCATCACCTTACAAGCATCCGTCAATATTCACGAATTATGTCACTATGGGCTGGGCTCACGCCTTTAGTCTATTAGTGCTTATAGAATAGAACCTTCCGAGAAAAGGAGACAGTGACTAAGCTGGATAAGTTGACCCAGTTACTCTTCTCCTGGTACGGTAGCTTGAGCTTTTTCCGGGTGAAGGTTGTTACAGCAGGGCAAGTCATGTATAATGGGAGCAAGCCAACAAATGGCCCTACTATATAGAACTTGGCGGGGCAGATTGATCCGGATCCGGAACTAGAGAAAAGATTGGACAGCAAGCCTACTAATCAAGCCCGCCAGGAGGAGGTCATAGCGCATTATTTCCTACGTACGGTGTCAACCCGCCAAACCAGTAATAGCGCATTCTATTTCTCTGCAATATCGAAGCGGTATCAAAGCTGTATCGGAGCAAGAACTTATGGGCACGACCCAGCCGGCGGGGGGAAAGCAGATTGAGGAGGGCACTAACGAATGGACGAATCAGCCAGGTAGACTCATATTGTAGGTGGTGGCACCCTTCCGGTTGCACTAAATAGAATGAGGAAGCTGATCGATGGGCTCTATCCTTCCTTCCTATAGTGGGATTAGGAACAAAGATCAGCGCAAAGTGGAGCTGCTGGATCAGAACATAACTAGGTCAGAGCAGAGCGTTGGATCCGGATACAGAGATGAAACAGATTGAATGGAGAAGGCTAGGTTGGAACAGAACACGGAGCGAATAGAGCTAGCTGGATCAGAACTCAACGTTGCGAATGCCCAATCCTTTCTCAAGTGGTTGGATCGGCGGGGCATTACATCGAATATGAAGATATTGATCCAAGAACAAGAAACAAAATGTCAGGTCTCGCTCCAGTGGGGGGCCGGGGGAAGACTGAATAAGGTTGGGATGGGATCTCCTTTATTTAGAAATCTCCACTAGTCCTCCATTGGTGTTAGCTAATTCAATCCATCCAATCATGATGGGGCCTCAAATCCCCTTTCTTCGACCACTACCACTATAGAAAGGTAGGACGCCTATATAAACAATGGGGCATTATGTGTGTGAGTTGGGCTTATGGTTATCATAAACTAGAGAAGAGGAGGGGGCTTCATTTATTATATTGCTTACTATCTCTATCCCCCTGTTCCTTGGCTCATGAGGAGATATATATGGATAGGCTGACTTCCCTGAGTTCATCGGGTGTATAGGGTTGGGGTTCAATAAACGGAACATAAGCAGGAGACAAAACATGAGCAGGAAACATAGTATAAGCGGGACAGAAAGCATGAGCAGGCGGGTCCTCCCATAGCTCAAATAGATACCGTAAATCCAATAGTAGATGCCGTAGCCCCAATAGTGATTCAAGCCCATGTGATAAAGAAGTAGACCTCCCATGTGATAAGCAAGCATAGTGAGCGAGGTCCCTACTCTATAATGGCGGGCCCTACCGCTACTATAGTTGGGCAGTGAGCCAGTGATGAAACCAAATTATACGCTGAACCAATGATGTAACATCCGCCTGGTAACTAACTCATTTTTTTCCAGTGATGAAACCAAATTATACGCTGAACCAATGATCACCTCCATATGCTGTAGTAGAGTCAAAGGTAAGATTCAAATATTAGCAAGGTGCGAAGCCGCCAGAGAAGAAATAGGAGGGGCAAGGACCCGGAGGGGCTTGCGCTTCCTAGTGCAAGGACCGGAGGGGCTCGACTGTTAAGGAGAGGACCGGAGGGGCTCACCATTCCGATGGTGAGGAACTTTAGTTACTTTCCCTCCGAGGGGAAGGGTAAAGGGGCTAAAGAAGCAATCTAATAAATCACTCCTAATCGGTACCACCTCAAACACTTGTAAGCCGTGTACTGTGTGCCGCCTTGGTTTCTTCAATACGTGTCCTGGGCGGTATCCTCTTCCTTCTTCTTCCTTAGGCGTACTGGGCGTTGTTTGACGTGTGGGGATGCGGGCGTGACTGTGAGAATGCAGGTAGAATGCGGGGATGGGAGGATGCGGGTATACTGGTTATACTGTGATACGAGACTGGTATAATGCATATTGAATGGGTGACGGTGGACTGGGCAGGTGTTTGAGGCGTACTGTGCCTTGGGTGCCGTGGAGTTGTAGGTTCGGGTAGGATTTTTTTGTAGTAGGGGAGTTTCTGCGGATGTTACCTCCTCATATTGGGACGTTATATGGGGAGTTGATCGGTACGTGAGATGGGTATGAAGGGGACGTGATCTGACAGTGAATGATGGGTACGAAAGATTTCAACACTAATGGTACATGAGATGTAATCAAGTAAGAAAGCTAATCTGTCAGTTTTGTATTGGGACGTGAGATGTGTATATGACGGGTACGTGATCTGTCAGTGAATGCTGGGGCCGTGAGATGGCTACTTATCGGGCCGTGAGATGGCTACTTATCGGGCCGTGAGATGGCTCGTATTGGGACATGAGATGGGTTGATTGGGCCGTCTGTGAATGATGGTCCTAAAGCTGTGAATGAGGGGTACGTGAGATTGAACCTCGATGGGGAATGACCTTATCCCTTGATGGGGACGTGATACAAGATCAGGTAATAGAGCTTATTAGTCAGTATGGGTATGAAGGGGACGTTATATTGGGAATGAAGGTACGTGATCAGTCAGTGAATGATGGGAACACTTTTCTTGGGAGATGGGGCAGTTGTCTGTGGTAGGCTATCCCGGAAGATGTGTCAGTTTTGAAGCTTGCATTATATACGTCATTATACAACAATGGGCTCAGTCACTTTTCAAAACAGGTGCATCGTGATAAATATCGTGCATCGGTTCCAAAACATCCAAGAAAGCATCGACACCTGAAATCGAGTGCATTGACAAGCGGCATTGACTTCTGGGGTCACCTCTATCGGAAGATGTGGCAGTTGTTTTTGGAGTTTGGAGTTTGGAGTAGGGGAGTGTGGAGTTGTAGGTTGGGGTAGGGCCTTTGAGAGGGAATGAGGATTTCTAAGAGGATAGTGAACCCGGTGTTAAGGAGAGGTTGGGTGCTTTTACCGCGAGATTCATCCCTAGTCACCAACTCTATCCCTCCTCTAGTGTAGTGGACTTCACATCCCGAATTAAGACCTTGGGGGGAATTGGATAGTTTATGAATCATACTATAAGTAGTATCGAAACCGGATCTAGTGGCTACCATCCGGATTCCACCTTATATTCTCACTAGAGAAACCCGAATCCAGACCATTGGCTTACACCTTGGACCCTACGTTACACTTACTGGGCGAAGACCCCGGACCAAAACCCTTGGCCATTATTCGGGTTAGGCAAGAATACACCACGTAGGCGAGGATACACTATGTAGGTAAGAATACACTACGTAGGCAAGAATACATCGAGTCGAGATGTGCTTGCTATCACTTCGATTATACGAATACATCGTGGAGGCAGGGCCACACATTTGGTCGGGGCGTGTCGGCCTTTCTCCTGGGTGGGAAAGAATACATTATGTAAGTGAATACGTGTATAGGAAACTCTCCCTATTCACAGTGGGGTATTCTTAAAACGCCCTACTATTATGAATTCCAGCCCCCGTATATTATTTCAAGGGCGCCCTTGCCCCTCCTATTTCTTCTCTGGCGGCTTCGCACCTTAATAATAGTGGGGTTGGAGATAGAGATAGAGAGCACTCGACTTGTTAGATGACTCTACCTTTATGCTGGAACCGGGAGAGAGCGGAGGGTTTGATTCACTCGACTGCAGATGACTCGATCTTAAACTCGACCGATCACTCGAATTACCTGTTGATCATTCGACCTTCATGCCATGCCACCTGTTGAAATGCACTCACTTTGAATCAGGCGCCTATCATACAGAAACCATATCTGATATTGATGCAAGGGGGATAACATTCTTGGCAAAACCACCCCCATCCACCTACTGATTGACCTTGGATTCTTGGTTGGATCATGAATCTCAGCCCGCTTCTACGATGTAACAAGAACCTCCTTAGACGTTACTTACAACCTGAAGATACTAATACATAATCAATTACAACCATTACTCTGGTGAGATAAGCACTTGGTCAGCTTATTCATATTCATTATGTAGAACACATGTACCCGCGTGTGTTAGTAGTGGTGGGATGGGAGTGGTGTGTGCTTCTGTAATCAGTTAAGAGAGAGAGGATGGGTGGGATTGGTATGAGAGAGAGAGGTGGGATTGGTATGAGAGAGAGTTCGTTTAGTGGAGAGAGGTGTTGAAGATAGCTTGGCTTTGGAGACAGGCGGGATAGAAGCTAGGCACGAAGACGCAAGCTTGAGCGAGCTTTCTCCTTGTTGAGTTTGCTAGCTCAGGTTCTCTGGTTCAGGTGAGATGATACGAGATTGTTTCTCAATGTGTCCAAGGCCATTAAGATTGCTGTGCGCTTGACCCCATTCAGATTGGGGCTTCTGGGATCAGTGCCTTTCTCATGTGCCTTGACGAGAGAGACAACCAACCCTTTCGATTCAGTGCCCGACCAGAACCATCCGTTTAGGCTGGCCTTAGTGTGTCTGCTGGTTAGATTGCCTTGGCTTATCTGCCTTTCCCAGTATATAAAAAAAAGATTCGTTTGGGTTGTACCGTGAAAGAAGTGTCCAATATAGATTCGGTGGTAAGGTCCCGTATTCACATTGCCCAGTGATAAGTAGATCAATATGTATGTGGATAGTGGAACCAATGTGATATGGGGGCACGGCTCAATACAGTCAAGTGAGGAGAAGGAAAAGGGTCTATATTCACATAGGGAGTCCGATGGTGACCAACAACCATAACCCTCCCTCCACCTTAGGGTTCAATGTGGATATACACGGTTTCTGTCCATCCATGGGCAAAACCATTCGTTCGTTTTGACTAGAACGGGCATAGGTCCAAACACCAGCCAGGCAGCATGATCACTTCGTTACTACCCCTCCTTTATGGATGGATTTTTAGGGTCGGTGGTTAGTGGCTCTGAGAAGAGGGCTTGGTGCCGGTGTAAGGATTCACTGCGGATCCATATAGGCGGTTCTTATGCAAGGAGGAAGACCGATTTGCTACCATTCAGAGTTCTTTCATGGAGAAGTGTTGAACTACCCTACTTATGCTAAAGATATCTTTGCCTTAGTTCGAGCAGTCAATAAATCATCGTATTATCCTATTATATCTAGTTACCGATATATTAGAGATCATCACTTCCTTATAGAATAGATAGCGCAGTGGAAATCTTTTCCATGACTTTCACTCACTTACCTAATAACTCACTTTCCTGGTGGGTCATGCTCCCCATACTGCCTACCTAACGTAATGACATCCCCAGATTCTAGGTACCCAATACACCTACCTTAAGTAACTCACCTATCCCTTTCCCCTCACTCACCTGCCTTAACTCTCTATCCTACCATTACCTGGGGAAGCAAGGTAAGTAAAGCCCCTACCTGCCTGGGAGAAGGAATGGAGCTTCCCACTTAGCTATTCGTTCACTCCTACCTACGTCGTTCACTCATGCATGCATAACACCATACCTTATCACCTTATAAGGAGGGAGTAAGACCATACCTGATGGGGAAGTCAGTAGTGATCTCCATAGAATATAAGGTAAGGAAAAGGGAAGATAAGGTGAGAAAGATCTCCCTCAAATTGAAAAGGGAAGGGAAGTGGAAGATAAGATGAGATATACCTCCATAAGAAGATGACAAGAAATATAGACCCTTAACGTGCGTGTCAGATAAATAGACTCCACAAGATATCTGTGCAGAGGCTCGGCTTAAATACGAACCATGCCTTAGATACGAAATACTAAAGCCTTACACGCACGATGAGGACATCTTCACTTAGGGGCCTACAACGAAGCATTAGACAGGGGCCTAGAGGCAAAGGGGTAACCAAAGCATAAGAAAGGGCTGTTCCCTGCGAAGGAAGCATTAGAAAAGGCCATAGAACAAACTTAGAACCTGGGAGCTGACCTTTTGAGCAGTCTAATCATCTTATTACAGTCTTACAACCTGCAGTCTTACTACCTTAGGAAGAGTATGCCGATACTCTGATCATGCTAAGAAGATTAGGATCTTGAGTTCAGTCCAATAACCCTCACCATATGAATAGTGAGTGACCCCTCACCATATGAATAGTGAGTGGCTCCGCCCCTCTCCTTGACAGTCGAGCCCCTACCGGTCCTCACCATATGAATAGTGAGTGGCTCCGCCCCTAAGTAAGAAATATAGGGTGAGGTAACGAACGCTCGACCCCCGGGAGAGGGCCCTTGAGCTTTCACATGAGGATTATGATTAGGCTCCTTACTGAAGGCAGTCTTACAGGTGTATGATTAGTCTTCATACTTTCTTACAATCACACTCACAACCCTTGAGCTTCATTATGCTTACTTGATGACGGGAAAGAAGAAGGATGACGGGAAAGAAGAAGGAACCACACTCAGCCGGAGAGGACACCGAAACCCCCTTTGAACCATATGAGCCATCAGTCCAACAAACCACCTTGAAGACGAGGATGAGGATTAGGTTTAGTCAAGCCTTCCAAACTACACACTCTTGAGCTTGATTATGAATGTGCTGACCCTCTTACCTTTAGGGCACAACCTTAGAACAATGAAACCACCTGCTATGCTGATTAGGATTCACATTCACACCTAGACTTATGATTATGACCAGTACTCCTTCGATCTGCTAACCCTCTAACCAACAGGCTTTAGAACTTTGCTTACCTTCATAGCCCCTAATTCACCTTACTAGATACCTTATGACCTGACTAGTTGTGCTTAGGAGGTAGATACTGACTTCAACCTGATTGACTTGCTTAGCTTCCATGCTTTTGAGTAGGAGAGACAGAAGAACTAGGACTCACTTATAGACATTCTGATTCACTTATGATCTTGAAAGCCATCCAACCACCTGAGAGATGAGATCTTGAATCTTAGAACAACCAGATCAGGAGTCTTATACTCTATTCAGGATGCAAACACACCGGTAGCTTCATTCTGCATTCTGACCGTCCAACTAAGAGCTTCAGCTTGAAGATGATCACTCCTTGCCCTCAGAAGCGCAAGCCCTCCGGACCTTGTATGCGAACACTTTTGAGCTTGGTCAGTCTGGGTAGGATACTTCCAGTCAATCCACACAAACACAAACAGGAGCTGCTACTTGAGCTTTCATATGATATGATCTTTGGAAGTATGACATCTGCATCTGGTTAGTCTCCTCCTTCCATCCAATGAGCTTGAGCTTGAGGATGCTTACTTAGTGACTTACTCCAGATGATTCTTAGTCTGCCCCTGAATCCTTACCTATGCTTACTTTGAGGTCATGAATTAGACTCATGCTTACTCAATATGCTTATGAGTCTCCACCCTATGTGCCAATTCTTCTTTCAGCTACACTATGCCGATTATTAGGAAGAACCTATGACCTTTAGGTATTGAAGTCTACCGCATTAGGGTTAGGCTTCTTCACCTGACTTCAGGAATTCGACCTTTAGGATTATTAGGTTACACCCCTCTTACCTTAGAACCTTTGAAACCTATGAGCAGTCTTGAAACCAGCCAGAAGCTTCAGCATTAGGAGACTTTGGGAAGTATGCCCACATCATTAAGCATCCTTAGGCTCCAGACTTTCTTACAATCACACCAACCTTTAGCATGATTTTGATGGTTAGGCCATTGACAGCCAATGAACAGAAACATGAGCTTGAAGACACTTGAGAATCTGAAGTATGCCCACACACCTTGAGCTTACTCTGGGGTTTCTCCATTCAGCCCATCCAAACGAACAGGAGCTTGATATGAACCGTGAGCATGCTTAGGAATATGTGCTAACCTTCTAACTAGTGAGCTAATCATTCATCTATGAACCTGCTACCCAGACATAGACTCATCTGCTTTTCACATCTCCCGTCAGACATTCAATCAAACAAAGGAACCTGCATCTTGAGGCTCCTGCATATAGAGCTTTGGGGTTGATATTCATGCGGAGCTTCTGGGGTTGGGAAGGAAAGGTGGGTAGCTTCATCTACGTTATACATTCATCCAATCAAACACATGAGCTTTTGCGTGAGGATCAAGGGGCTGAGGAAGTATGCCCACACATTCTGACATCCTTAGTATGGGTAGGTAGGTTTCATACATCTGCATTTTGTTAGTCTCCCATCCAAACACACATGATCATGAGGACACATTAGAGGTGTATGTACGCCAACACACCTTGGATTAGGTTGGGGAATCTCCGGGCATTCCATCAAACAAACCATGAGCTTGAGGTGAAGGGCTTTAGGAAAAGGAACAGACAAGGTCCGAAGGTCTTGCGCTTCTGAGGGCAAGGGGAGCTTAATCTCGGATCATGCTGAAGATGAGGTATTGCTTGGTTCATGCTTGGGGCTGGCTGAGGACTTGAGCTTGTGGGCCCTATATTATTTAGGGGTCACTCACTATTCATATGGTGAGGGTGCGTAAGCACACTCGACTGCCTTTGGTTACTTATTTGAGAGGAGGGGATAGGGCCCTTACTTCTTAGGGGCGGAGCCACTCACTATTCCGATGGTGAGGACCGGTAGGGGCTCGACTGTCAAGGAGAGGGGCGGAGCCACTCACTATTCATATGGTGAGGACCGGTAGGGGCTCGACTGTCAAGGAGAGGGGTCACTCACTATTCATATGGTGAGGGTGCGTAAGCACACTCGACTGTCCAGGAGAGGGTGCGTAAGCACACTCGACTGTCCAGGAGAGGGTGCGTAAGCACACTCACTATTCATATGGTGAGGGTGCGTAAGCACACTCGACTGTCCAGGAGAGGGTGCGTAAGCACACTCACTATTCATATGGTGAGGGTGCGTAAGCACACTCGACTGTCCAGGAGAGGGTTTCTCTAGGAATACGGGAATCTTCATGCTCAATTGAAGATCATGCTGAATGCTTGGTTGATGAGGGCTACTTCAGACAGGCTTATGCTTTTGGCGTTAGATCTGAACACATGAGCTTTGAGGAAAGGAAGGGGTGATTCAGCATCTCCATCCAGGAGCTTCTGGGGTGATATTATGGGTCATGAGCTTGATGCTTGAGCTGAAGGGTGATCTGTTCATCCGGGGATCTGATTGATGAATGCTTGGTTCTGCTGCATCTGGGTTTATCTCCATCTGGGTTCATGAGATATGCCTAGCGAATGAGACCAAGCTCATTCAATCCAGCCAAAAAGCATACTCTGCCAACTATCAATCAATCTTTACATCATTCAATCAAGGAAAGGTACCAGAGGGTTCTCTATCAATCCAATCAGTCCATCCAGCCAGAAGGATGAATCTTTCTACCGGTGGGCATTCTTAGTTCCATCAAGCAAGCAGTCACTCATCAAATCAAGTGCCAAAGGTTACAGTTTGAGCTCATCAAGCAAGCATTCCATCATTCACTCAAGTGCCAAAGGTTCCATTTGATCTATCAATCAGTCCATCCACCCAGAACGAATACTCTTTGCCAGTGGGAAATAGATTCTTATTTATAGCAAACCAGCATTCACTCATCAAATCCAGCAGGCAGACTCTGACAACTATCCATCCATCCTTTCTCCGCCGCTCCTTTATTTGTTACTCCTCCTCCGGCAGTTCGTTTAGCTTAACTGCCCTGCTTATTCCCTCCCGGGTGGGAAGGTAGAGCCTTTGTTCTATAGTTGTGAGAGTTAGTCACTTCTGGATAGCAGGCTAGCCTACAGATGCAGTCTTAACCAGCTTGTTGAACAACTACTATGGAAGGGGAATTGTTAACTCGTAATGAAGAGGGTAGACCTTCCTCCATCAACTACTTTCTCTAGCTCCATCAACTACAACTGCCATCCGCCCCCTGTTGAACTAAAGGAGGGGGGAGCTACCCTGGATCGGAGGATCATAGGACCATCCGGGGGTGTAGATGAAACTAGAACGGGGGGTTCACTATCTTTCCCAACCGGGGAACTCTCTCTGGGTGGCTAGCCGTTCTGTGGGGGAATGAATTCTTAGGGCTAGTTGTGGGTGGGTGGATGAGCTTAGAACAGGGGATGTGGGAAGGAAGGGCCCTTCAATTCATATACCGTAACCGGCCCATATAATTGATTGGCTAGACCGGGTGGGAGGACGGGAGTTCTAGATGCCGTTGGAAGCTATGGCACCCCCGGAGCTAGATTAGGAAGCTATGACCCGATATAACGTATGTAATATGGAGCCTATCTGAGGGAAGGGAAGCTTGTCCTCTCTCTATAGTATAGACAGTTAGAACCGAGGGTGAATGAAGGAAGGATCCGGATGGATGCATGGTTCCGGATGGATGGTACAGCTAAAGAAAGGATGGCCAGGGTGGGTGGCCCGATGGAGACTTGACCTTCCCTGGGTGGGTTCATCGGGATTCTAGTTTCACTCTCGTTGAAACTGGTATGGGTCCCTCGGTCATTGTAATGAACTAGTTGAATTGGCTCCTCGGCAACCTCTTTCCTGGGCTCCTCGGCCATTAATGAAAGCATGCTCGAGCAACTACTATGTCAGGGGTGGGCTGGACTAATCCCGAGGCCATGGCAGAAGGCAAGATGACCGATGTTGTATTGACTTGCTTGGTAAGATGGGATTGTCAGTAGAGACTCAAGTAAGTGGACCTTGTTCAGATCTTCATTGTTGAGCATGTGGATCTTTTCTTGTTCGGGGCAGAGACGACACTCGCCATGTCTCCAAAGAATGAGTTAATAAGTTCGGGTTGAGTGTGGAACCTGGGGAAGACTACTCCGGCATAGTTGATTTGTATGCCAATGAGTGCGTTGGCGAGCTCGGTAGGCGACCACCCAGAAGCATTGAATGGACGTATCTAGGGCCATATCCGCGGGAAGCTTATTCATTTAAGGGATTGCTTATAAAGGGTTCCATGGTTTATGGGGAATAGATAGAGACGAAAGCGAAATGAGTTCAGCCGCGAATGGAGAATGATATGAACAGAGGTGGATACGAGTCGAGGTGAACATGGGTCGATATGGAGACAAGTATATATTCACAATTGAGAGCCGGGTTGAGCACCGATCGAAACCTATCTCCCTTCCATAAGCATCGGCACTATTGCTTATTCCCTCTGTCTCAGGTCGAGGGATTGGGAATCAGCCCCGGTAGTGGTTGTGGAATCGTAAGGTATTGGGAATCCGCACTGGTATTTCAAGCCCTCTCTCTCCATCTTCTGTAACGCTTGCCTCCAGTTCTCAACCGACCATTAATTGATTCCGGTCCTGCCCGTCTTTACAGTTTAGTTGTTAACACATATGTAATGGAAGTGAGGTACTGTGTCTGGTGGATAGAGTTCATGAGTGGGGAACCCGACCCTATGGATGAGTGCACCGTGATTGATTCATCGATCCCTATAACCTTAACTCGCTCTCTCAAGCATCCATCTGGGACTCAACCTCATAGAGCATTGGTTACAGCCTGCCCTTGCATTCCACCGGTGCCGGATCCCTAACTCCTATCTGACCTCATGGGATTCGACACGAGCCTTCCACCGCCCGAGCAGGCTACCTATTGGATCGCCTTGGGCGCTCCTCCCCCTGCCCCATCGGACCCGAGATAGCTCTATCCCCAAGTGCAATAAAAGAAGCCGGTAATGGAAGGATTGAGGGGTTTCACCCCATAAATGATTTGATACTTTTGGTATTGGGGAACTCATTGAGGAGGGAAGGGTCTCCTAAGAGAGTCTCTAAAGTCCACAAATTGTCTAAGGATTCTCTCTTCAAGTTGTTGCATGTAGGGCATGAGTTCATCACATATCCTATATGAGGTAGTTGGTTGCAAGTTGACTTGGTTAGGAGGAGGGTACAAGTTGTATGATAAACATGGTTGGGAACAATGAAAGGCATCATGTTGGAGGAAGTGGTTAGTATCCTCCATGATGAAATTGATTCACCTAGTATGGGGTTGGTCCTCCTATGTGACAAGGCTAGATTCGAATTCTTGTATGAGTAATTAGATGACTATTGGAAGGCATGTTAAGCACACTTGTCTTAGTGAGGTGGGATAGATTATACATATTTTGAGTATAGAGCTGGTTGATCCCAAAATGCATGGAACTAGGGTAGAAATAGTTAGAAGGAATACAATAATAAGACTGCAAAGTCCAAGAAACAAGGGCCCTTACTTCTTAGGGGTCACTCACTATTCATATGGTGAGGGAATAAATCAAAATCATTTCAAATCTGATTGACGAATTTCATTATAACACTTCTTTCATGGGCATGCCTGTGTATGGTGAATGTCTTACATCGAGCATGTGCTATCTGAGATGTAATTCTTCAATTCAAGAAAGAGAATGTAACATGTATTTATGTAAGTTGTGAAATGAAAAAGATGCATTGCTGCAGTATAGAGCTAGCGTAAATAGCTATAGCCGGTGAGAGAAGCCGTAGTGAGCGAGACTAGCTAGCGATAGAAGCAGTAGTAAGTAGTTCCGAGTGATAGCATTAGTTAGCTGCGATGCCAGGCAATAGGTTCGGGTAGACCAGGTTCAGCTTCGGTATTGATGGTTTGGTGGGGTTGGTTCGCGAGGGATGGGATTGATTGTGAGTGATTGATGAGATTGATTGAGAACTTAGTTGGAGCTGGAGCGGTACAACGGACGGACTACAGATCACATAGTTTGGGGTAGGGCGGCCCATCGGACGGACGATAACAGCCTCACCCACCAGACAAGAATAGAGGTTCAGACCAAACGACTGAGACGACTCACCTTCACCACGTCACACATCCATCCAACACGCTAAGAAGTGACCGGGGGACGGATAGAAATACCGCACCGGGAAGAAGGTACCGCAACCGCTAGGGAGGGCACACCCAACATTGCCAACTCACCTTCACCACGCCACATCCACCCGGCAATAAATACGGCACCGGCAAGGGACAGAGCCGCCCGACAGAGCCGACTGAAGCGACGATCAGACCCACCCGATCAGACCCGCCAATCATAGCTGAACTCATCGAGCCCGCCGATAGAACCTCATTACCCACCCGTCAATGCCAGCCGAGAGCCGATCCACAGGATGGAGGTTAGGTACCCATTACCCTCCGATTCACCATTGACGATGAGGGAGCACATACCCACTGAAACATGCATGCAGGCCGAGAATCGTTCAATTTGAGCGGCAAGGAGAGGAGGTAGGCACTTACTGCTTTGTATTGACCTGCTACCCGCTTAGATTACTTTATGTGCGACAGCAACCAACTCATGTTGTCTTAAAAAACCTTGATAGACCGGTTCACTGACCTTAACTTTGAGCATTGTACGAGCTTGGGTCAGAGCACTTACTGAACTTACCAGCCTACACCAATACTGATGTTCGGACCTATACCAACAACCTAGCGTCTTGACCTTATATACCAGTTGGTTTTCAATTACCTGAACTTAGAGCATTCATTGCACGGGCCTTTGATTGAATACACTTGCTTGAGGCAAGAATTGGGGGTACGGCACTATCGTGCCTCTTGTCGGGCCGAACTGAACCCCCATATACGATTGATGAATGAAGACAGACAGCCAGCATTGCCAGGATATGGATGGGATGATGCTTGCTCATTCTTAGACTTACTGCATCGGACGGATGGAAGGGTAACTCACATAGAGTAGAGAGAGCATCAGTGTACGGGCTTCATACAGCATAGCATTCACCAGCGTTCCATAACACCGCTTACTGAATGAATCTGCTGGGTACCACGTATTACCCTATTGGTATGGCTGAGCTTTGCCGATACTTGGAATCAATTAGAACACACTGCAAGGAATAGACCTACCTGTCAGTTAATGCCTGCTACAATTGTGTTTTTGAAAGACCCAGAATATTCTTCATGAAACACAATGTCTAAAAGGTTCAATTGACTTATTTTGTGCCCCTCTCAAATAAGTAACTAGCTCATGGTCGAGCCTGCTTGCACACCTCCCCCTCTCGATGGCGGCCCTTATGGTCGAGCCTGCTTGCGCACCCTTCGGTACCTTTGGTCGAGCCTGCTGTAGCATCCTTATGGTCGAGCGGCCTTACGGCACCTATATTTCTTCCCCTCAAAGAGCATAGCGAAGGGAAGGTTCTTAAAGAAAGCGCTTTCAGTAACTAGAGAGAGATCATAAGGCAAGCATAATGACATCTATCATAATGACATCTATCATAATGACATCTATAATAGCAGCATTTTCTGGTGTCATTTCGGCTATCGAGTCATGCCATAATGACATATATAATAGCAACATTCAGATTAGCACCTACTTACCTTCTCAGAGGGGAAGAAAGCCATTTGAGGGGAAAAAAGAGAAGTACGGTCAAAAACATCCATCCTGTTGTGTCTATCTTTGCTAAAGCAATGTAATATATAATTCATGAATGCATAATGACATATATAATATATGCATTTTCTGGTGTAATTACTGCTATAATGAATGACGTAATTACGTATATAATTCATGATTGGAAGGCATGGCAGAGGTTCGCGAGATCGATCTAATTGCTCGCGAAATGACATATATCGAGTCATGAATGGCTGCATTTTCGGCATTCGAAAGGTGCGAAGCCGCTTGTTCTTCCGAGAACAAGGGCCCTTACTTCTTAGGGGCGGAGCCACTCACTATTCCGATGGTGAGGACCGGTAGGGGCTCGACTGTCAAGGAGAGGGGCGGAGCCACTCACTATTCATATGGTGAGGACCGGTAGGGGCTCGACTGTCAAGGAGAGGGGCGGAGCCACTCACTATTCATATGGTGAGGGGTCACTCACTATTCATATGGTGAGGGTGCGTAAGCACGCTCGACTGCCTTTGGTTACTTATTTGAGAGGAGGGGAGAGGGCCCTTACTTCTTAGGGGCGGAGCCACTCACTATTCCGATGGTGAGGACCGGTAGGGGCTCGACTGTCAAGGAGAGGGGCGGAGCCACTCACTATTCATATGGTGAGGACCGGTAGGGGCTCGA
>Ga0213498_10000015_pt1 | contig 25794 bp, 14 predicted proteins | sample Lodgepole_Yose_4_FD_150981 | JGI IMG/M metagenome (GOLD analysis project Ga0213498, IMG submission 150981) | Leaf-associated microbial communities from Pinus contorta in Yosemite National Park, California, United States - Lodgepole_Yose_4 | ecosystem: Host-associated > Plants > Phyllosphere >...
GTCGAGTGTGCTTACGCACCCTCACCATATGAATAGTGAGTGTGCTAACGCACCCTCTCCTGGACAGTCGAGTGTGCTTACGCACCCTCACCATATGAATAGTGAGTGGCTCCGCCCCTAAGTCATAGGGGGCCTTTCGAATGCCGGCAGCCTTCATATTCATATATTATATATGTCATTACGGTCATGATCGAATTCATGACGATCTTCCTGCCTGAATGAGATATGTAATTACGCTTTAGCGGATCATGCATATATTATATATGTCATTATGCATGAATGAATGAGATATGTCATTACGCTCTCGAATCCAATCATATATTATATATGTCATTATGCATGAATGAATGAGATATGTCATTACGCTTTAGCAGATCATGCATATCTTATATATGTCATTATGCATGAATGAATTGGATTCAAGTTCAATTGACTTATTGGGTGGCCCCTCTCAAATAAGTAACCAAAGAGCGATGGCGGCCTTATTAGTCGAGCGTTCGTACCTCACCCTGCCGGGGGCATCCTCTCCTCTCCCTCTCCCTATGGTCGAGCACCTAAAGGTCCTATGGTCGAGCCCCCTAAAGGGTCCTCTCCTCTCCCTCTCCTCTCGATGGCGGCCCTCTCCTCTTGGGTTTACTTATTGGCCCACCCAATAAGTCAACCTGGGGTCGAGCACCTAAAGGTCCTCTCCTTATCAGTCGAGCCTGCTTGCGCATCCTTGACAGTCGAGCCCCTGCCGGTTAGGGTTTGCTTATTGGGTGGGGGGCATATGAATGAGTGAGTGACCCCTCACTATTCCGATGGTGAGCCCCTACCGGTCCTCTCCTTGACAGTCGAGCCCCTACCGGTCCTCACCATCGGAATAGTGAGTGGCTCCGCCCCTAAAGAATATAGGGTGAGGTAACGAACGCTCGACCCCCGGGAGAGGGCCCTCGCCCTTTTATTTGGTCGAGCAAGCAAGAAATTGATTTGACTTATTGGGTGGCCCCTCTCAAATAAGTAACTAAAAGCCTGCTTACGCATCCTTTCATTTCGACCAGTGATTCCAGTCATGAATGAGATAGATTATATATGTCATTATGGTATCGAATCCAATCATATATTATATATGTCATTATGCATGAATGAATGAGATATGTCATTACGCTCTCGAACCCAATCATGCATATATTATATATGTCATTATGCTATTTTGAGAGATCGAATCAAGTCAAGTTTCGGCAAAGCGCCTGAACTCTAAGAACTTTGAGAGAAGCGCTCCCTCGGCGAGACAACACTCCGTTAGAGCTAATTCCCTCCGAGCTCTCAAGCTAGGGGGTCGGCCCTATCTCAAACAGATATAGAGACAGACATGTGCTTCGGCTACGCTACGAAGCTTTCTCTTTCACTACCACATGCTCATATATAACTACCACCATAACAATGACTGGTCTTTCTTCTCTCTAGCTAGGAAATCACTCTCATTATATATGTCATTACGGCAGCCAATGAATTGGATTCAAGTTCAATTGACTTATTGGGTGCCCCTCTCAAATAAGTAACTAGCGTTGGTCGAGCGATGGCGGCCTTATTAGTCGAGCGTTCGTACCTCACCCTGCCGGGGGCATCCTCTCCTCTCCTTATCAGTCGAGCCCCCTTTCGGGTCCTTGCACTAGGAAGCGCAAGCCCCTCCGGGACCTTTCCTTTCAACGCCAGCACAAGCAATCAAAATATTGAGTTCAGTATGGTACTATCCAGCTAGCCATTCCAGCAAGAGCCGTACCATGCTCCCTCCTCCTTCCCTCCATCCATCCAGCAAGCAAGCCAGGAAAAGATTCAGTCCATCCATCCTGAGGAAGACACACACCAACAAGAAGAGAGAGACAGAAGGTCATCCCAGAAGAGAAATATGGTCATAAGAGAAGAGAGCGGAATAGTCTACTAAATCTAAGTACGAATGCTGGTGTTCCCCTACTATAAGCCCGGGACAGCTGCTCTATGTCTGCTTAGTCTTCCTTTCGTGTAAAGTCTTCCTGTCGTCCAAGCTGACCTAACTGGCTTGTGATTGCCTCCCACCAGTCCCGGACCCCAAACTTGGATTGATTGCTACAAGCCTTCTGTGACCGATTCGTGTCCCCCCAGCCCCTTGACTCAAAGGTGTGGGAGCGTAAAACTGAATTACCTTAAGCTAAGTGAAAAGATGCTGTCTCCCGAACCCTGGGGCAGGGGACCCTATATGTTATCTGACCTGCTGCCGGCGGGGATCTCCAATAAGCACCCAACTAACCGAGATTGGTCTGGCAGTAGTTCTTCCTCAATGAGGGCAATGAAGAGTGTGGGTAGCTGTCTGTCCATCAAAGAGAAAGTCTTTCATCTCGGGCGAGTCAATAGTGAAGTTCAATTGTTAGGCTTTCAGTGTTAAGCGAATGAATGGAACGGACAACCCTTTTGCTGAATGGGATAGCTAAAGAATCTAGATTAGTTAAACCATCATAAACAGGTCAATTACATACCTCTGACCCAATCCAGCGCAGTGACTTTGTCATTCTTGCACACCTCCTCATGGATACTTCATGGAGTCTGTTCTGCCAATTATCTAGTCCTTCCTCTGAATCTGATGCACATGAGCTTATGCTTCTCCAACTCAAGTTTCCTTCTGCAGTTGGGTTAATGTAATCATCCTGCCTAGAGGTCATCTTATAGATATTCTCTAATTGTTGGTTTCCATATTCTTCTTTGACAGGTTCAACATAATGGGCAAGCACTTCTATCTCGCTGGACTAGGCTGAACCGGGATAAGAGTGTATTCACTCAACTGTTTAAATAAAAGAGCTTACCTTAAGACCATAGTAACTGGTTAGGGGCGTATAAGTGTTCGCTGGACCCAACGACGAAATCTATATTCCTTTCCTAGGTTATCCTTTAGGTTGTTCTACCCTAGTAGATTCTTATCCCATAGGTAGGTATAGATTCGGTGTATTCATTTAGTGAGTATAAGTAGTGAGTGTAAGTAAGAGGGGGTGGCCTGCCTAGCGTTTCGTAGACTAACCCCTCCCCTACACATCCTCTCCCTTTCCTTCCAGCACAGGAAGCCCTTTCTGTTCAGTGAGAAGGAAGCCCCCTTTCATCAAAGAAAGAAGCAAAATAAGCGGTTCTTCAAGACCTAGCGAGATTGGTTCATTTATATCGTATACAAATAGAGAGATCTAATTATATATGTCATTCTCACTCTGATGAATGAGATCTATTATAGATTAAAGTGAATCGTCGAGAGAGGTTCTTTCCTTCTAGCTTGCTATCTCTCTATCAGTCTGTAGTTCTATCTATCTAGTACTAGCCTCTCTAGCTTGTAGTTCCCTCTATCTAGTAGCTTACGGATTCGTACCCTTTTCAAAGCTATTCAGCTCACCTAGCGATTGAGTCAGCCCTAAGAGAGTGTAGCTCTTTCATATGGCATTACTTCACTTCAATTAGAACCAACTCCACGAAGTGGGCAGGCTGGAAGGGAAGAAGCGAGTAGGCTGGTGGATGGTGCAAGTCGGAGGGTGCGAGTTGGAGGTTCAGAAGCGAGTAAGTCGAGTGAACTTAGCTACCGAACTCAATGAAATCAAGACGTTAGGTGCTGAGGGTCGTTAGACGTAATTACGTATATAATATCTCTAGATCCTCTAGCTATGGAACTGCTATTGGTGATCATGGGGCAGCAGGTTCTACGCTAGGCACTATATCTCCATCTGGAACATCTGGCTCTTCCTTTCACGATAATAAGACTCTCGATCATAGGCATTAGCCACCATGGTAGAATAGGCATGAGTAACCACCTATTAGAATGGATGGAAACCCACCTAGGAGAACGACCACCACATGGGAAGAAAGAACTACCCACCTATGGGTGAACAATGGGTTCTCCATATCGAGCTGCATCTATATATGTAAGTAAATAGTGAAACTGTACCTGCTGCTTACTGTCCATGGCTAATAACTAGTAGAGCTTCTAGCTACTAACTAACTAATGGGCATACACCGTCTCAGAACCCTTAATAGATAGGTAGGGACGGTCCAGTGATAGCATTGCTGTAGGGCCGGTGATGCAGGGCCATTGATTGCTGTTTTTCCAGTGCTAGAGGTCAAAACGTTCCATTGATAGAGTAAGTTCAGTAGTTTGTATGTCAAGTAGTAGATTGGTGTAAGGCTTGCCTGCAGAGTGTCGGGTTGGTGTGGGTTCCAGTAAGTCTGCTTGATGTGGGGTTTGAATGTGTAGGTGAGAGTGTCTAAGGTTGGCATGGTGAGGTAGGTTCTTTCTCTAGCAACGGGTGTTTCAAATAAGGCGGGTACCTACACATAACACGAGAATAATGTACAACTGCAGCTCTCTCCACTGCTTCTGGCTTTGAATCACCTGGCTTTGGATGCCACCTTTGCTACCGGAACAGCATGCAATTCAACTGGATACTAGAGCATTTCTCCATTTGTAAGTCACACTATTGGATTGTATTGCAACACTGATCTCACCTCATAGTACCTGAAGGTACAACCCGCATCAAGGTGGTATTCCAGGTTTATGGAGTCGAGGCATATAGGATTCTCCGGAATCTATGTCGTATTCTCGACCGACCCGAAAGCTAACCATTAGACTCTATAGACCAAATAGCCGATAAAGCGCCCACTACAAGCGCCCACTACATGGATTGGGCAACAAAGGATGGATCAACCGAATAGCAAAGGAACTTGGTCGGCTAATAGCGCCTCCTTTCAAACAACAGGCGAAAAAAACTATACACCAGTCAGAAGCTAACGTCTACATTTTGACTAGGAACTCACAGCATTCCACCAACCTTTAGGAACAAACGAACAGATGGAACTAAGCCACTCACAGTCTATTCACTTTCACTAAACCCCTTCTCCCTGTCTCTGAGCTATCTGCCCCGCCTAACCGGATGAAGCAAAGGAAGGAGCATCCTAGCCATTATCGAGATTCATAGCCTCGCCCAGATTGAGTACCAGAGCCCGTAGTTGAACCACTAGGAACAAAGTCAGTAGCTTAGCCTATTCTAGAGCCATTACCTCGCCCCGCATCTATCTTAGTTCGAAAGCCAATTCGAGATCGAGCAGCAATTTCACCTGCCAACTGGCGCGGATTCATTTATAGATCGAGTGTAAGTTCCAGTCCCTATAGCAGTTTCAGCACCACGGGAAGAAGCAAGGGAAGCCTCTTGAGGTAATAATAAGTCTATGGAAGAAGCAGTGGTTAGACACCCGATTGAAGTTCAAGCAGCAGTTCGAGATGTAATAGTGAAAGCTCCGATTATAGCCTGTAGCATCCTTTCTTTCCTGTTCGAGTGTCAATTTTAGATCCTTCCGTGTCTCACTTATATATTGCTCTCCATGCCTTTTGACAAGGGAACGACGATAGTAGCTAAAGATCACTGTACACAGTATCATGAGGAATTGGACGGAAGCGAACGTTGAAAGATATAGTGAATAGTGGGGGCCTCTCTATGAAAGTGCGTCATGATCGAGAATAAGATCCGTTCAGTGCAGATCCCGATGTGGATTCAGTTGACTAAGTCACAGTCCCGGTCCTTTTAGTAAAAGATTGATATTCATAGCCTTTTTCTGTTGAATTAGCGCAAAGTCTATATAGTGACCCAACATCTCTGCCATATAGACGGCTATAACATAACCACCAGATGCAAAGGCATCTCAAGCAGGGGTACCATCACCAGTATAAGAGAGCAGCATCGGTAGCAATGGTTTCAGCAGTAGAGTAAACAGCGGCAAAGGCACCATAAACCGCCGGAGGAGAGGCGGGGGCAGAGGCGGTTAGATAGCCTATTTCTCCACCAATAGCTCTTATACCTTGGTCAGCATAGGCAAAGGTGGGCACCACAATAGATCGAGATCCAGATTCAATTGCATATCTGTATCCAGTTCCCGATCCAATTCCAATTGTAGTTCCAGAAGCAGATGGATATCAAGCTCGTTCCCCATATCCTGTAGGGAGCCCCCAGCTTCCCTTCGCTCGGGTCCATATCCTGGAGTAGAACCTCCAGTTGCATATCCAATTCTAGACAGAGATCGAGTATAGCCGGCGTCTTGAGGTAATAATAAGTCTATGCCTGCGACACTCCTTTCATTTTGAGATGTTTCATTTTGAGAGCCAGCCAGAAAGTGAACTCAATCACTAGCTAGCATCAGAAGCATGCAAGGATGGTTCACCTGAAGAAGAAGGGTGCGACAGCAGGCTCGACCAAAAGGGCCGCCATCATGCCCCCGGCAGCCCCCCACCCAATAAGCAAACCCTAACCGACAGGGTGCGTAAGCACACTCGACTGCCCTTGCCCCCGGAGGGACAAGCGGCTTCGCACCTTAGTTACTTATTTGAGAGGGGGGCCGCCATCGACGAAGTCACTCACTCATTCCGATGGGTGAGGGGCTCGACTGTTAAGGAGAGGGTGAGTAAGCGAACTCTCGACTAATCAGTAACTGACTGAACCTAAACTACCACATGCTCATATATAACTACCACCATAACAAGGAGCCGTAAGGCCGCTCGACCATTCTTTCTTCTCTCTCTCTAGCTAGGAAATCACTCTCATTATATATGTCATTACGCTATCTCGCCGAGGTGCACATCTGGTTCCTATCTCGAATGACGTAATAAGGTGCGAAGCAGCTTTCCCTCCGGGGCAAGGACCCATTCTCTGGCTCGAAGAGACAGAGCCGTATTCATAAATACTCGAAGAGCTCCTTTAGAATCTCTCTCATTCATGACTGGAATCACAGAAAAGGAAAAGTTCAATTGACTTATTGGGTGCCCCTCTCAAATAAGTAACTAGCTTATGGTCGAGCCTGCTTGCGCATCCTGAGTGATTGATCAATTGATCATATTTCGGTCAATAAGAATTAGGGGGGGTCGAGCCCGCTTAACACACCAATCAATTATTTGATCAATTATTCGATAGCGTAATGACATATATAATAGCAGCTATTGCGTAGCTTGAAACCTTCCACCTTGAGTTACTTATCGACCTTGATCGAATATCTCATTCATCCAGCGATAGCGTAATGACATATATAATATGAAATTGAACGAGCGATTGACACGATCGAGAGAGGCTCATTCCCTCTTCCATCGAAACCAAGGGTGAAGATCCATCCTTCGGGTCCCAACCCTGCTCCTAGCAGGAGAGAACTTGAGCCGGTGTCCTGCTAACCCGCTGGTCTGGACCCATCGCGGTAACTTCACACGGGACTTGTGGAGAAAAAGGGTGGCAGGATGCCTCCTGCTGGTTGGAAGGAGCGATGAAATGGTGCTTTATACAAGGTATGAATTTCTACATATAAACGGTCGATAAACTCACCTATCTCTCATCCTTCCTTCCCTGTTCGTCCCTCCACTCTAGAAACCAAGGAACCCAGCCCCATACTATCCAGCGAAACAAAGCATCAGGCTCGGTCACAACTGGATACGAGGGATCCAATCACCCAATCATCGGGCACTAACCTCACTCGTCGAACAACCCATACACTCTCTACAATTTCTACCTATCAGGACATGTTGATCTCTATCACACCTTAGAACGCCATGAGGCAGCTTCGTACGACCAATTAGAAGTCTTTGTTCCATACTAACACCACCCAAATAATGTGCACTTATATGACCATTGTAGCTACAGATTCGGCTACTATAACTGCGGGCACTATAATTGCGAGGTAGGGTCAAGTTTGTTCGACCAGGGTGTAATAGGCCGTTGACAGGGGGGCTAATTCAGGTTCTTATTCATCTGCAGTTTCTGTTTCTAAGGATTCTAGGGCTGCCTTTTCTTCCGATTCTTCGGGCACCCGCTTCTGATGGATCTGATGCCGCAGTTTCAAAGGCCCGTTGATGCCCGATATTTCCGATCTGGATGATGAAATTTCTGATGATGAAATTGATGATCTTGATTCTGAAATGTCTGATTTGGATGATTCTGATGATTCTGCTGGCCCGGCTTCGGTCCTCACGGACCTACGCAGCCTCCGGAGTCGCTCCGCACAGAGACTCCGTAGGAGATATCTTGAGCCCTTGCCCCTTCGGGAAAGGCTTTCTTCTTGGCCTAGAGTGCGGCACCTACTTATGTACCAGCGGATGTAGGGGGAGATACGGGAGGTTCCCCATCTACCCTCGAACCGCTCAAACAAAAGGGAGTGATGGTAGGTGAAACTCAGTCAGATTGAGTCCCTTAAACTCATTAAGATTGAGTCCCGCAGTTCAAGTCTGCGCGCTCCCAGGCAGGTTGCCGTATTGATATAACAAGGTAGCCACAGGGAATTAGACTCTGTGGCTGGATCGAATCCCTTCCCGTTCATTGCCTAGAACTTACACTGACTACACAGACAGACAACACAGCTATCCTTCTGACTAGACCTATAGAGATAAGACTTAGCCCAATCAACCAGACATACACTTACATAGAAGGACTGATAGATACCCTACCCTACAGCTATAGGGTGCCGCCCGTAGCCAACCCATATATGCTTTAGACTTGATTCTCCTCTGATTTATTTGTGGCTTCTTCATAACAAAGAGCTTCCTGATCTTTGGCAACTAAGGGCTTCTAGAGGGCAGCTCTTCTTGTTGGTTGTTAGGTCTTCGACTACATGGAACAAACTAGAACGCCTTCAATTGCTTCCTGCATCCGCTAGTTCTTCATTCTCTTCTTGGTTTAGCTGCCAGCTGGCCAAACACGGGCAAGACCTACGAATTCCACTCTTCTGATTGTTTCAATTCCATTAGCCCTTTTGCATTCTGATGTATGGGGCCTCTTCCTTCTTTCTTTGGTTATCGCATTCCTTTCTTAGAACAAATTCATAGGGGGTTAGTTCAAAGCTCGTTTATGGATAATGTATTTCGTTATCAAAAAAGAATTCATTAAGCACAAACCTTACTAGATAGGGGGTACTTCAGTGCTTTCGGCTTTTTAAAGCTAAGGTTGATAATTTCTTCTTTTGTCATCGGATTCCAGTTTTGCACTAAGATTCAGGGGGGGAATCTGTCTCATCAGCTTTCTCTCAGTTTACAGCCACTCATGGAATTGATCAAAACTCCTGCCCATATACCTCACAGCAAAATGGGGTCGCAGAAAGGAAGCATAGACACATATCATAGAAACGGCTTTTGCTCTGATGTTTGACAACCGTGTCCCCCCCTATCTCGTAAGGTAAGTGGCCCTATGTTAGTTGGGGGCCCTTTCCATCGCGGTCTTTATCATCAACCGCCTTCCTCTGTGCTTGGCGACATTACTCCATATCAGTGTCTGTTTGGATCGCCACCTGATTATGAAAGTCTTAGACTTTTTTTTTATGTTTGCTCATATACCTGCCCAGCTACGTCAGAAGCTTGCACCTCGTGCAAACAAATCTTTTTGAAAGGGGCATGCCTCGGCTCAAAAAGGCTTTCGATGTTTTGATCCTTCTTCTCGTTCTCGCCGTCCCGGCATGTTACCTTCCATGAGCACGAGTTCTTCTACTCTCCCTTTTTTTAGTAGGCGCCTATTGGATCAGCATCTTCTGGATCTTCTTCACTAGTGGTTTTTCCCGCGCCTCCCGTGCATCAGGGGAAGTCAGAGTCCCAAGGTAATCAGGGTCGCAGCCCTCTATTGAGCAGCCAGCACTTGCACCTCGCTCTTCTAATAATAAAGAGCAGCCTGCATCTTTATCATCTTCTAGTAACGACCAAAAGAAGTTGTGAAGAGAAGAAAAGTAGTAGTTGGAAAGGAAAGAGAATTGGCTTTTGAACGTTATGTTGTGAAGAAGGGAATACTTGTTTTGATTACTTTCCCATTATGAGGAGCGCTACTTGCCCCATGAGGAAGGAGCCCTACTCGATGGATTATACGCCCCGCTATCCGCCCCGCAGCAGACCCGCTTTAGACTCTATACCGTCCGCAGGGAGCACTGTGTTAGCTGACGCAGAGCCGGGACATATTGTTTTGAGCTGCCGCTAGCCGATACACAAGAAAAGAAAATAGCTTTGTTTGAGCTGCCGCTAGTCCCCGGGGAGATTGAAATAGAGCGATACTGCTTGCCCACATGAGGAGGGTTTTGAGGATCGCTACTTGCCCCATTAGGAATGATACCTACCGCTCATTGATTATACGCCCATACATACGCCCCGCTACTGACACGCCCCCCACGCTTCAGGACTGCTACGAGAGGAGAGACCCGCGATCACACAGATTCACATTGCGACGAGACAAAGGTACAAATAATGAATGCTTACACGATTACATATTGAATTCCCAATAGAAAATAGAATAGCCCCATCATGAACAGAGCGCTTATTATCTACGTTATTCTTTATTATTACGACCTACTAGTATTTACATTGGTGGAAAAAGTAAGTAGTTCACGCCCGCCCGTCAGTGAAATCCGTGCCAACATCAACAAGAATGGCCAACAAACAATGCCCTACTGGAAAGGCAAAGGAACGCTCTGATCGGATTTACTTATTAGTCTGCCGAGTTGGCTGGCCGGTTAGGAGCGGCCAAAGGCAAATTCTTAGTCTTCTGGGTGGGGGAGCACGCTTGGATAAAGAGTTTGTGATTCCTTCTAAGAACCCGCAGGGCAACACAGGAAGGATATCAGCCTTTCGAACCTTTAGAACAGCAGCTGTTTAAAGAGCGCTCTAGAAATAAAGAGCCCTGGAAAGAGTTGAAAGCGGAGCCCTTGTGAAAGAGTTTCAAGAGGAAGGAGCCTGGTTGTTTTAGATGAAGGGGTGTTCCATCTAGCCTCGGTTGTTATAGGGCCCTTGCTTCATAGAGATGACTGGTTGTTCATATAGCCTTGCTGTTCAGATTGACAAATGGCGGTTTTTCCATTTAGTCTCCTCCGGTTGTTATAGAGCCCCTTTCCTATAGAGACCCTGGTTCATATTGATTGACGACTCCTTGGTCCATATAGAAAGACTCCACCGGTTATTCTAGAGATCCCGATTGTGTTTGTTGTAGAGCGGTTTCGATCATTCAAAATAATACCTCCATCCCGCGGTAGCGTTCCTTCCTCCTTATTACCAATCCAGTAGGCAAGAATGCCAAAAATGCCTCATTCGTGTGGGCGGAGATTCTTGATTCCCACTGCCTTACTCGTTTTTATACCCGGTAAGGAATAATCGTTGTTATATATGTAATTATCCATCCATCATTCAATCCAGCACGACATACATTAGTAAATAGCTGGTCTTTTTCAGTATTATGAGCCCGTCTTAAGAGCCCCTGTCTTGCCATGGAATGGATCAATAAGCAAGTTTCCCCTCGTTATAGGGGCCTTCCCTTTAGCTAATTCGTTCATTCCTATTCCCTGCAACTTAAGGGTGTCCTGCTACGCCCGGACCAGATAGATTATATATAAACGGTAAGGTCATATATATATCTATAACTGAAGGTAGGGGCCTTTGCCGGTACATAACGTTACGGCTTCTTCTTCTGAGGCGGGTAAAGAGAGAAGAGAGGGGACAAGGCAGTGATTTTCCGGTACATATAATTATAACTGTAATTATAACTGTACATATATCGATAACTGTACGGCTAGGGGCAAGTCAATCTAGAGTAGGGTTGGCTCCTCTCAGTTCTCGTCCATCATCCACAAGTAGTGGATCAAAAGCAGAGCTATCTCCCCCTCTCTTGACCCGTTAAGGTAAGTGAGCCCATGAAGTTCTCCCTTTTCACCCATCCTAACTACTTGCTTTTCTTTTATCGGAACTATAGCCAGAACTGAGAAGTTCGTCCTTGGGCATTTGCACTATGACTACCATCGTATTCCCTTTTCAAGCCTACACGCCGCTTTATGTCAGTTGGACAGCTCAGTTGTGGGATCTCCGAACAGTTCTAGGAACTACATTACTTATTATATTCTATGGGAGGAAGGACCTGCTTGTTGGGTGGGTGGACGCTTAGAACCTTTACTGAGATTGAGGTACGGAGTGGCATTTGAAGACGTTATAACTGCTGCAACGAAGCGAAGCTAGTTAGTTCTTGACTCTCTCTTTCCTACCTATCCACTTTTACAGCTAAGCCTAGCCCACCTAGACATAAATCTTTTTTTCCACCATTTATTGACCTGGCCGGGATTGCGGGAATGAATTTGGAGGGCATAATGAATGGCTGGCCTCGCTAGGATTCTGGGATTGCTGCTTGCTGGTTGTTACTGGCTTTTTGTTACTGGCAGGCTGGGAGAAGAACCGGGCTTGCTGGCTTGCTTTGACGCTAGAGGACCGGGACGGACGCTCACGCTAGGCTTACCGGGCCATACGAACCCATTGCCAGACATACCGGGCATTTCATAGCGGCGGAGAGCTAGCACATAGGGAACACGCTTCGATCGATCAGCTTCAGCATTATTATTATGCCCTTCGGGAGATCCAAGTAGATACTGCCCCATCTTTCACATTTCAAGTCGGGACGACGGATGAGGTCTGAAGGAGATCTCGTCGAGACGGATAGAAAGAAACCCGGCAGGGTGGTAGATGTGTGGATCCAAGTGACCAAGAGACAAGGACGCTGGTGCTATTCAATAGTAGGATTATACCTTCTCTTTATTATACGTAAATACTGTGACAAAGCACAGGAACGCTTTAGTTATCAGTTCCACTATAGGTAATTTCAGATATAATGAAAAGACAAAAACCTATACCTTTAGGTGGGGTTGTAACTGAAACTCCCCTGGCGGGTAGTAAGACTGATACCCTGGTAGGGTCCTTGTACATTGGTTCAATAATCTAAGATATAAATAACTAAACCTATACCCTGCGGGTACCTTAGGATCGGAACTTACACTTCCCTTTCAGATCAGAACCTCACCCTTTCTCTTCGACCCTATCTTTCTAACCTCTCCGCGCCACGGCTTACCGTAGCTTAATCTCATGGCGGAGGTTTGAACATCTTTCCCTCTCCTTAACAGTCGAGCGATGGCGGCCTTATTAGTCGAGCGTTCGTACCTCACCCTGCCGGGGGCACCCTACGAGATAGGCCATTTGACCGTGGCGGAGGTTCTTCAACCTTGACTTCCTACATGCATAATTACATATATAATGAATGATGAAGTTCAAGCTTTTGAGGACCCGGTAGGACCCGGTAGGGGGCTCGACTAAAAGGCCCGTTAGGGCCCTATATTATTTAGGGGCGGAGCCACTCACTATTCCGATGGTGAGGACCGGTAGGGGCTCGACTGTCAAGGAGAGGGGTCACTCACTATTCATATGGTGAGGGTGCGTTAGCACACTCGACTGTCCAGGAGAGGGTGCGTTAGCACACTCACTATTCATATGGTGAGGGATTTATCTCTCTATTTTCTGAAAATAGAGGTCCGGAGGGACTCGACTGAGGTTACGAGGTCGAGGGACTCGGCCGAGGTTACGAGGTCGAGGAGAGGGGGCTCGACCAAAAGGAGAGGAGCTTTCCTATGCCTCTGCACTCTCTCGATTGGAGACGGAAGGACATCCAAGAAACGGTGGCCCTCCAACTCTCTATTGGCCTGATGACCACACATTCAGACTGGTTAGAAGCCCCAACAAATCAAGGCTGTTTCCGTGCATTCTATCACCACTTTAGACACATGTTAGGGATAACACAGCGTTAGAATCTCATTTCATTCATAATAGAATCTAATAAAGGGATGCTGATATTGCCACTTCCTCTAACTAATCTGAATGCATATATTATATATGTAATTATGGTCTGTCGATTGAATTCGTTGATTCAGCAATTGAAGTTGATCCACCAGCGTAAGCAGATCAAGCAGCCAGGGTGTAAACTGCAGGGGCGCCAGTAGTATGAGTAAAAGTAGCTTCAGGACCGGGTGAAGTTTACCCAGTTGAAGAAGCAGCTTATCTAGAAACATTTGATCGAACAAAAGCATCAATAGCAGGGGCAGCTCAGAACTCGGTTCACTTCGCCCTTATCCGGGGGAGAACGCAGGCAAGGCAAGGGACCGTCAACTGCTCAACAAAGCCCCAAGAGAGCGGTTTGTGCACACATAAATAATGAACCTCACAGAGGCAAGGAACATGACATCACCTAGTTCTCCTTCTTCCTGAAGTCCTAAACCATTGGTTCCCTTATCTAAGCAATCTATGTATAACCCTTAGTATTCGTATACCTTATCTCATATGTCACGGGACACAGGACTAAGAATATGGCTGGCATATTAGCGTATCGAGATAGCCTAGGTGTGTAAGGCCAGAAGCACATCTGTGACCGTACCAGCACTAAGAGGATGGAATATTAGCAGATCTAGATAGCGCCCTAGCCCAGAGTACTTGACTTAAAGGGCCCATTAATCGATAGCCTACCCCTACGTATAGCTAGCCCCATCCAGCTGCGACCACTACTGAGACTTACGACTGGGACTTCGACTTAATGGGTGCGTACAATCATGCTGACCCGAATATACAGGACATACTTAGACTGGTACTGAGATCATCAAGATGAGGGCAGACTTAGACTGGTACTGCATACTTATATCCGGACACCGGTACTGTATATTTATAACGGGGCCCCTACGGCAGGGAACAAAGACAGCTAGGGAAAGAAATAACCTCCTTAGAACAGAGCTAGCACCTACCAGCCAGAGATCGGAGAGAATACGGAAAAAAGGGCAGGGAACAAACTTCCTCTCCTTATCAGTCGAGCCCCCTGTCGGGTCCTTGCTTTCCTAACGTCAAGCAAGCACTACGTTCCTTGCACTAGGAAGCGCAAGCCCCTCCGGGACCTTGGTGGCATTTCAATAACTTTCACGCCTATTTTATCTTCTTAGCTTTCGGCACTAAAAGAACCTTTACTTCCTGTTTGATCATCTTGACTAGGCGCAAGTTAGTGAAGGATTCAACCCTATTTCGTCAAGCTATTGACGTGATTAGCTATCACTGTTATACCTATATGATGAACTGACTGATTACCTTAGGAGTAGAGGGCGTTAGATGGAAAGGCTATAAAGCGGAGTAATGGTGGCAGTATAGAAAGCGGGGTATCGTTATTCCTTCCATCCATGCTGGGGTATGTGTGCTTACTGGGCTCCAACGAACCATAATGGGTAAAGGGGGCCCGGGTGAGAAAGGGTTGGTAAGGGCACACCTCAAACAGTGTCTCTCTCGATCAATCAGCCTCCATTCAATATCCCTCCATCAAAGGCAATCTCTTCCCAGTGCTGTGATTGCTATGGTCGCCCCCACAAACGACTCACTCCCGGTTACACCTCAAACAGTGTCTCTCTCAATCAATCTCGCTCCATTAATCTATCTCCTTCTTCCCTCGATCCCTCCATCCTGGGCGAAATAGAACGACTAGAATGGCGGGTTTGGGCGGGTCTTTAGTAACGTGAGAAGGGTAGAGCAAAGAATCAGGTGTGATAATAGGTAGAGCAGTATTAGACGACGTATGGGTTTATATCTGAGTCGTATGGCTTATCTGGGTTGCAAGAAGTAAAAGGTTAGAGAGGGTCAAAGCAAGAAAAGGTCACACGAAGCCGAGCTAACCCCCATTTAGCTAAGAGTCGGGGGTTAAGCGTAGTCTGAAGTAGTGACCGGCTCGTGGTAAACAACAATAAGCTAACAGAGCGGGAATGCGGGATAAAGTGCTGTCTTTCTATATCCTTACATCCCTTGCAAGCGATCCCAGCCTCTTATTGGTGGGGTGAGCCCAGCAGTGTTGGCAGAGATTCCCTTCCTTGCCAGCGATCCCACATCCGCCTAGGTGGGTAAGCCCATCAAAGTAAACAACAACCTCTGCAGTGCTGTCCAGTGGTTGCAGTCCAGTCCAGTCCCGTGAACAACCACCTCTTTTCCTCTGCCACCAGTGAAAAACCACCACCACCTTATTATTTATATGAACCTTGGATCAATGACCTTGTTTTTACCTATGCCCGGGAGCATGCCTCATCATAACCTTATTAGGGAACCTGAGTCAAGAAGGATAGAAGAATGTCCACCCTGGAGGCTACTAAAATCGAAAATTGGATTGGAAACTCCTGCTGGTGGTTCTCGCTACGGATCTGCTTCCTCTCCCGCCATTAGTGCTTCATTTCTAATGATGGAATAATCGATTTGATTTGGAACGGGCTATAACCCTGATATTTAGAGGTATTACATTGCAACGATCAAGAAAGAACCTTAACCTGGCCTTGCTTACTCTGGTCACCCTTGCTCCTTTCGTGCGTTCGGATCTGGCCTTAGATGCTGCTGGTGTATCTGGTACTGAACTTAGTCTAGCTAGCTGCTTACCATGCTTTGCGACTGGCTATGGGTCTGGATCTCGCTCATAAAGGTTAGAATCTGGACCACGAGTATATGAATCATAATCTCGCTTACGAGGGTATAACTCTATAAAGTAATAATCCCTATCACGATCAAGAACATAAGAATCTTACTCTCTAGCAATGGATGCTGCTGGATCTACCACTGCTCTTGGTGCCTCTCTCACTTCTAGCTCTCTAGGTGGAAAGTACGCTGGACAAGATGGTGGGTAAGCGACTCTACTAGCTTACTAGTTGTCCCAATGCTTAGCCCCGGACTGACTCAACAGAATTAACAGCATCAACGTCTGCATCACTCGCTTAATCTACTGGATCAACAGAATAGACAGAAGCCAACTGCTGAAGCTTTATCACATTTATATACCCTCTAGAAAGCCATTACCCTCATTCTTACTACCTAAGGCAGAACCTCCTTCTTATTTCTTCTTCTTTTTCTCCTTGCACTAGGAAGCGCAAGCCCCTCCGGGACCTTTCCTCCTTTACTATTTCCTTCTCCTTTCTCTTATCCCCCTTTCCCTCCCTGGATCCCCCCTTAAACCCCCCCTATCCTGCCCTTGCCCACCTGAACGCTTACGCTTTTCCTTTGAGAGATTGCCTCCTTTCCGTTTTATCTGTATCTTTGATCTGCTTCAACTGAGATAATGAAATTCTCGAAGAGCTACTTACCGATAGCGAAGGTCCCAAAACCGAAGCGTAGGTAAGGAGCTCGCAGAGAATGAAATTATCTCACACTATATACGTAATTTCAGCTTGCTCGAAGAGAATGAAATTCTCTGAGAGCTAGCGATGGCTCGAAGAGCCTCTGTGCCATACCATACCATTAATGAAAGGAAGGGGGTTTAAGGGGGAAGGAAGAGGGACCAGCTCCCTTCCTTCCCCATTCGCCATACCTGGTTACGTTCTTCAAATCTGATCGAAGTTGCTCCTTTTCCAGGAGTGAAATGACTGAAATATCTTATATATGTTGCGGTGGTTGATCAGATGCATGAAAATTGGCATGAAAATTGATCAGATTCCAGTGGTCAAATGACTGAGTTGAGTAGCGGAATTTCGACGATATCTTATATACGTTGCGGTGGTTGAGAAGATGCATGAATCTTAGGCCCTGCCGTCCCTACTTGGGCTCATCTCTATTTTGTCAGTCAATTGGGCAGGCTCAGGAGCTAGGCCAGCTAAGCCACACCAGAAAAAATCCTATATATAGTAGCTCAGCCACACCAGAAAAAACCCTATATATAGTAGGTCAGCCCAGCCCGGCTTTTTGGAAATGCCAGTAGGGAAATTCCTCTCCCGTTGGTCGAGTCATGCTTACGCATCCTCTCCTCTCCTTAACAGTCGAGCACCTAAAGGTCCTTAACAGTCGAGCATGCTTACGCATCCTGATTTTATTCGCGGAATTCCCTCACTATATTATATATGTTGCGGTGGTTTTCCAGATGCATGAAGAAATGGCTCACATTCTAGTCGCGGAATGACCATTTATAGTAGCGGAATGACTGAAATCTCTTATATATGTTGCGGTACCCCGACTCAATCAGGGAAGCGTAATCAGAGAAAGCGGTCTCAGGCCTTGAAATATCGACCAACCAGGATAGATTGAAAGGGGAGCAAGAGATGCCAGGCCTGAGATCTCGACCGACCTGGTATGATCAATTGTTCCATTGGCTCTTGCTCGAAACACCTACTATTATATATGTCATTTCGACCAGTGTTTCCGTTAGAGTAAAAAGAATGCAAATTCCTTCAATGAACCAGGTAGGTGAATAAACTGATCATTGGTTATCTGTCCAGTGTAAGTAATGGGCAAGCCCCTGTCAGTATAAGAAAGAAACTGCTTGGTTTCCGGTCGCAATCCCCGATGGGTCAGTAGGTAAGCGGTGTAACCCCTACCCGAGGCAAGGAAGGTGCAGTACTGTTATCCCAGGGAAGGTTTGTTTCGGGTGATTGTCTACTGGCAGTGGTGGATCAGCACCAGCGGAGAAAGCCACTCTATACATGGATTGGGTTTAAGAAGCCATCTAGGAGATGAGCCACTCCTTTATGTACTTCAGATTTCGCCGGGTGCTCCTTGGCCAGAATGGACTAAAGTGAATTCTCAATCCACTGACTATGGCCCTCACCTCAATCAATATTCTCCCAGTTTAGCAACCTAGTATATGGAATGGTTACCCTTGCACTGCAAGCTTGTGAACAGGGGAGCCTACCCCCCCACAATTCCTCTCCTTCAGACGGTAACAATACGGAAACGGTTCATGGTGATATTTCCCTCCCGGCATGGATAACAAGTAGCCAGGAAGGAAGCCAGCAAGGTACAGTACAGAGGCACGGACCCTTACTGTGCAGGCTGAGGGAACGTGACTGAAAGAAGGTAGGTAAGCCAACCTCAGTGAATGGCTGAGCCGACTTCAATCACTTTATGGCCAAGGCAACCTGAGGGAATGGGTAAGCCAGGGTTGCTGAATGTCTGAGGACCCTTGGCTGGATTAGGCGGGTGATCCAAAGGTGATATTCAATCAATCAATGAATAGGGTAAGGTCTGTAACAATTGATTCATTGAGAAACAGCTCGCTGCTAGTTCCTATCGTCAACTCGGCATTCGTATTACGTATGTAATAACAATCAATCTTATTGCCGATGCGACCGAAGAAATGCAGAATAAAGGGAGAGAGCACTCGGCCCAACACACCCAGCTTATCAAATATTTGAATGGGAAAAAGAAAAAATGCCTTATTGACTTATTGGGTGGGGGGCATTTATATTGAACAACTTAGGTTCCCGACTTTGAAATTCCCAATCCAAAGGCCAAGGAAACTCTTAGTTGGGTTGCCCGGTCCTGTCATCCCGAAGAAGAAGTCAAGGCCAAGGAAATTATGTCAGGTCTTGCTTGAAAGAAAGGAGAGAAGAATCTACTTTATATCCCACCCAATAAGTAGGCGGCGAGGGGGGAAATTAGGTTCAGCAACGTAAACAGGGTATCGGAAGGTTTCGGTGCTTGTGTCCCGCCCGGGGTTCAGTTCGACTTCATGATCTATAGTCAGTCGATAGACTCGGTTCAGTCGACGCAGGTGATAGGGACGTTTCGTTGAGAGAGGGGGAGTAGGCCATAGTAGTGTTGGTTTGGCTCTGACTTCACTTAGAGAGCAGCCTTAGCCTCGAACCAGTGCAGTGGACATCGGTAAGAATAATGAGACTACTAGATAAGATAGGCGGTCGAAGCTTTGTTCCATCTTTTTGCACAGCAGCACGAGCCTCTGCCTGCCTATCATAGCGGCTCACTCAAACGATCGATTAGGTGTAGGTGTGAATGGAGGAATGAATCTCCTTATCTATCCTATAGATATAGACAAGCAGGTTTCAGAATCTTGGTGGTAGGGGAAAGGGGGGAATAACCTGATAATAACATCGATGCTTTGAGCTCCAGCAAAGACCAATTAGTTACAACAAATGGGGGCGAAACTAAACTCTTCCTGACTGAACTAAGGCGAGTCTCCCAATTCTCCATGAATAGTTCATACATGGCCAATTCCCCACCAGGTTGATCCCGATCTTGTGGTGCATTCACTCACCCAATTCGATCAAGTTCATTCTTCTGGTAAGTCTGCGAAAGCGTAATTACGTAGATAAAGAATGAATGCATAATGACATATATAATAGCAGCATTTTTGAAGGATTGATCTACACTACTTTCCCCCCCACTCTAAGTCAACTCGTATCGGAAAAGTGAATTCAAAAGAAATGAATTGACGACGCTTTCCCGGAGTATCGGAGTTGGTCGAAATGAACAAAATCGATCTCTCAAAATTGCATAATTACATATATAATATATGCATTGTCTACTAAAGCGTAATTACGTAGATAAAGAATGACCAGCAGCACGATCCCCAGGGACGTCCTAAGAGGGGCGAGAAGCAAACGAGCCGCTCTAAAGACCCCCACTAACCAATAAGTCATTAAGAGGGCGAGGGTGGAAATGCGAAGTGTCTTGTTTAGTTCAAACGCCGCCCAAAGTACTTCTACGCGAGGTAGGTCTCCGGCGTTTGCTAATAGGATGCGTAGCTTGAAACCTTCGACCTTGAGTTACTTATTGGGTGGGGGGCCGAATCTGGTATGACACATATCTAATTCATGACCGGAAGAAATCCATTTTTTTATGAAAGAATCTGGTCGGACCCATTTTCAGAATAAGAAAGAGGGCTCTTTTAGGGGAAAAAAGAGAAGTCAAACTGTTGCTCATTGGTATTGGAGCGCCCCCTTCCCCTGCGCTCGGTTTCACCTTATATAATAGTAATAGCGAAGGTTGTTTCGTTCGTTGAGGTCAGAGTGTGGAACCGAGCCGCCCCCCCCTTATATAATAGAGGAGCTTCCCTTATCAATATAGGAGTTTCCCCTTGCGGATAGGGATAACGGGAAAGAAAGGTCCCGGAGGGGCTTGCGCTTCCTAGTGCAAGGAATAACTTGGGAAACCTTTCGAATCGAATAGCGCCAACTTTTCGTTGGTAAAACCAACGCCAGTATCATATTGACTCTCTCTCGTGAAATCAATAAGAGTTTACAAGAGTGACGTAGTTTCACGAATTATCTCCTTTCCAAAGCTGCGCAAGGTGGGTGCCCCCCCACCCCCACCCAAGGGGGTGCCTGCGCCTTTTCCCCCCTACCGACCGGTGGGTCGGGACCCCTTGACTGACTTGGGGTAGGGGGGGTCACGGGTAAAAGCACAGTGATTCCGAATTAAGTCGTTAGGGGGATAACGTCGATCGAATTGGGGAACAAGAGTGATATAGGAGACATGACTATGGGAAAACAACGATTCCCTATTCCCAAACAACCCATATTATCCACACTTAACCAGCATTTGATAGATCATCCGACCCCGAGCAATCTAAGTTATTGGTGGGGGTTTGGTCCGTTAGCTGGTATTCGTCTAGCCATTCAGATAGTGACCGGCGTTTCTCCAGCTATGCATCACACACCTCATGTGGATCTAGCTTTCAACAGCGTAGAACACATCATGAGAGATGTTGAAGGGGGCTGGTTGCTTCGTTATATGCATGCTAATGGGGCAAGTATGTTTTCCATTGTGGTTTACCTTCATATTTTTCGTGGTTCGTATCATGCGAGTCATGGCAGTCCTAGGGAATTCGTTCGGTGTCTCGGAGTTGTCATCTTCCTATTAATGATTGTGACAGCTTCTATAGGATACGTACTACCTCGGGGTCAGATGAGCTTTCGGGGAGCTACGGTAATTACAAGCTCAGCTAGCGCCATACCTGTAGTGGGATATACTATAGTGACTTGGCTTCGGGGTGGTTTCTCCGTGGACAATGCCACCTCAAATCGTTTCTTTAGTCTTCATCATTTACCCCCTTTTATTCCAGTAGGCGCCAGTCTTCTTCATATGGCCGCATCGCATCAATATGGATCAAATAATCCATCGGGTGTACATTCAAAGATGGATAGAATCGCTTCTTATCCATATTTTTACGTGAAGGATCCAGTAGGTCGGGTAGCTTCCGCTATCTTCCCTTCCATTTGGATTTTTTATGCTCCTAATGTCTTGGGGCATCCCGACAATTATATACCTGCTAATCCGATGTCCACCCCGCCTCATATTGTGCCGGAACGGTATTCCCCACCAATCCATGCCATTCCTCGCAGTATACCTGACAAATTAGGAGGTGTAGCCGCAATAGCACCAGTTTCTATATCTCTGTTGGCTCCACCTCCTATGAAAAGTTCGTATGTGCGTAGCTCAAGTTCTCGCCCGATTTACCAGAAAATATTTCGGTTGCTCTTGGCGGATCGCTCACTATTAGGTCGGATCGGATGTGAACCCGTGGAGGCACCATATGTTACTATTGGACAAATTTCTCCAGTAGCTTTCTCCTTGTTCCCCGCCATAACGCCCATTCCGGGACGAGTTGGAAGAATCATTACCAATTATTACACCAAGAATCCACAAGTGGAGATCGATCGCACCTGATCGGTTCGCGGGGAAATTATTACACCAATAATCCACGAGTCTTACACCAAGAATTTACAAGTGGATGGGATCGACTCGATGTTTATATAGCTTAGGGATCATTCTATATAGATAGCCACTCTCTCCCTTTGAGAGAGGATCAAATAAACAAAGAAATCAATAGTTTTCGGGGCTTTGTTCCCGAAACTCCATGGATCTCTTCGCTTCCCAATAGGATGGATCTCTCTTCGCGAGGGTAAGGTTGGGAAAGTGATTCCAGAATTTGTGTAGGCGAGATCATATTTAAGAAACAAAACAGACGGTTGGGTCGAAAACACTGCAGCACGAGGCCACGCGCGATGATACATAGGATGAAACTGTTAATGGGAATCCTTACACAAAAATGCAACCTGATGATGCGACTGTTTATATATTCTGGCTATTTGGTGAGGAAGGAGAAGGACCAGCAGACATGGTGACCCAGAAGGCAGCGGACCCAACACAGCACCTTCACTGAGGAAGGTTGCAACAGAAGCTCAGTCGCGACCCAGGAAGAAAAGGAATCATGGAATTGATTGCTCCCATGACTTGACTAAAAGGAATGGGAGGAATTTCTTGCTCGACCATAGGATGCGTAAGCAGGCTCGACCACCGCCTTTTAGTTACTTATTTGAGAGGGGCACCCAATAAGTCAAATGAACCCGCTTGCTTGACGTTAGGAGGGCAAGGTCCGGAGGGTCTTGCGCTTCCGAGTGCAAGGAACGTAGTCGCTTGCTTGACGTTAGGAAAGCAAGGAACTGACTGAACCTAAACTACCACATGCTCATATATAACTACCACCATAACAAGGAGCCGTAAGGCCGCTCGACCATAAGGATGCGCAAGCAGGCTCGACTGTTAAGGAGAGGGAGAGGACCCTTCGCTATGCTCTTTGAGGGGAAGAAATATAGGGTATAACCCTTCACTCAGTCAGGTCACTAATGTTTTTCCCTTCTATAGGCAGCCGTGGCTAAAAGAATATGAAATGTGCTCCTTCGCTCGTCTGGCCACTCCGGCTCAGCAGAGGGTTACGCTTTTTAAAAAAGCATCCGGTTCCATCTCTATTTCGTGGGTTAACTCACCTTTTTCTAGAATGGATTGTAGTAATTCAGGATCTATACTACTTAAAATGGCTCTCTCATATTGGGAAATTCTGTCTAGTGGCATTCGATCACAAAACCCTTTTACAGCTGCATGAATAACTAGAATTTGTTTCTCAATAGGAAGTGGTGAATATTGCGGTTGTTTCATAACTTCAGTGAGCCTAGCACCTCTATTTAATAGTGCCTGAGTAGCAGCATCAAGGTCTGACCCAAATTGAGCAAAGGCGGCCACTTCACGGTATTGTGCCAATTCTAGTTTTAAACTACCACATACTTGTTTCATAGCTTTCAACTGAGCGGCAGACCCGACGCGACTGACAGATAAGCCGACGTTAATAGCAGGTCTAATTCCGCGATAGAATAGCTCTGTTTCCAGACAGATCTGTCCATCTGTAATGGAGATCACATTGGTAGGGATATAGGCCGACACGTCTCCAGCTTGTGTTTCAATGACGGGTAACGCGGTCAAGCTACCCGCACCTGTCTGGTCCGATCGTTTAGCGGCTCTTTCTAATAGACGGGAATGTAAATAGAAAACATCCCCTGGGAAAGCCTCACGGCCTGGTGGTCGGCGTAGCAATAATGACATTTGTCGATATGCCACCGCCTGTTTACTAAGATCATCATAGATTATCAATGCGTGCATTCCATTATCGCGGAAATATTCTCCCATAGCACACCCGGAATATGGGGCCAGATATTGCAGAGGAGCAGGATCCGAAGCGGTGGCGGCTACGACAATGGAATATTCCAAAGCATCTGCTTCCGAGATAATTTGAACCAATTGTGCCACGGTCGAGCGTTTCTGTCCAATCGCTACATAGACGCAATACAATTTCTCACTATCAGCCTTTGACTTTGAGTTCATTCGCTTCTGGTTCAATATGATATCAATAGCTATAGCGGTTTTTCCAGTTTGTCGGTCCCCGATTATCAGTTCTCGTTGACCACGGCCTATAGGGACCAGGCTATCCACCGCTTTTAACCCTGTTTGCATAGGTTCGTGCACAGATTTACGTTCAATAATACCTGGGGCTTTCGCTTCGACACGTCTGAGTAAGTGCTCGCTTAAAGCCCCTTTACCATCAATAGGTACTCCCAACGCATCGACCACACGACCTAACATGGCCTTTCCCACAGGAACAGACACAATAGATCCAGTGCGCTTGACGAGAGATCCTTCTTTGATGGCGGTATCACTACCAAATACCACGATACCTACATTCTCATTCTCAAGATTCAACGCTATTCCTTTCACACCGCTGGCAAATTCGACCATTTCCCCAGCTTGAATCTCGTTCAATCCATAGACACGTGCAATACCATCTCCAACTGATACCACTCGACCGATCTCATCAACTTGTAGATTGGTGCAATAGTTGGTAATTCTCTTTTCTAATAGAGTAGTGAGTTCCGCAGCTCCAGGATCTAATTTCATACTTCAGGAACGAATGGATAGGGAGAAATCTACTTTGAAAATGAGAAAGAAAAGAAAAGAGAATATGAGAAAGAAAAGAGAATGGGGCCTGGAAAAGCTTTCCTGTCACGAAGTATACTTATTTACTTACTTTCAGAAATGAAAGTAAGGAGCGAAAAGCACTTTCCCGCTGAGGGGAAGGAGCAAAGCCGCTTTCCCGACGAAGGTGATTTATTGCTCACCCATAAGCCCCCACCCAATAAGCAAAACAAAGGAGCAAAGCAAAGCCGCCGACAAAGGATGCGCTAGCGGGCTCGACCAATAGGGAGAGGTATTTATGGCTCGACCGATAGGGAGAGGAGGGCAAGGAGGCGCCCCAATAGTAGTAGGGAGAGGAATTTCTTGATCGACCATAAGGTCCGGCAGGGCTCGACTGTGAAAGGAGAGGATGCGGAGCACGCTCGACCAGCGCCCCCCACCCAATAAGCATCAAGGGCCCTATATTCTTTAGGGGTCACTCACTATTCCGATGGTGAGGGCCGGCAGGGTGAGGTACGAACGCTCGACTAATAAGGATGCGTAAGCAGGCTCGACTGATAAGGACCCTTTAGGGGGCTCGACTGATAAGGAGAGGAGAGGACCTTTAGGTGCTCGACTGTTAAGGACCTTTAGGTGCTCGACCATAAGGGAGAGGAGAGGAGAGGGCTCGACCAACGGGAGAGGAACTTTAGTTGCTCGACTGATAAGGATGCGCAAGCAGGCTCGACTGTTAAGGACCTTTAGGTGCTCGACTGATAAGGACCTTTAGGTGCTCGACTGTTAAGGACCTTTAGGTGCTCGACTGATAAGGAGAGGATGCGCAAGCATGCTCGACTGTTAAGGACCCTCACCATATGAATAGTGAGTGACCCCTCACCATATGAATAGTGAGTGGCTCCGCCCCTCTCCTTGACAGTCGAGCCCCTACCGGTCCTCACCATATGAATAGTGAGTGGCTCCGCCCCTCTCCT
>Ga0213498_10000019_pt1 | contig 22780 bp, 25 predicted proteins | sample Lodgepole_Yose_4_FD_150981 | JGI IMG/M metagenome (GOLD analysis project Ga0213498, IMG submission 150981) | Leaf-associated microbial communities from Pinus contorta in Yosemite National Park, California, United States - Lodgepole_Yose_4 | ecosystem: Host-associated > Plants > Phyllosphere >...
TGGTGAGGACCGGTAGGGGCTCGACTGTCAAGGAGAGGGGCGGAGCCACTCACTATTCATATGGTGAGGGGTCACTCACTATTCATATGGTGAGGGTCCTTAACAGTCGAGCATGCTTGCGCATCCTTAACAGTCGAGCACCTAAAGGTCCTTATCAGTCGAGCACCTAAAGGTCCTTAACAGTCGAGCCTGCTTGCGCATCCTTATCAGTCGAGCCCCTGACGGACCTCACACGTTACCTCTCCCATAGGTCGAGAGTTCGACAGGCTCACCCTCACCCTGCCGGACCTCTCCTTATCAGTCGAGCCCCTCTCCTTGACAGTCGAGTGTGCTTACGCACCCTGTCGGTCCTCTCTTTTGGGGCCCCTTCCCCCCCCAGAGAGTTGCTCGTCTCCTCTCCTTATCAGTCGAGCCCCTGACGGACCTCCCACGTTTACTCACCCTGCCGGACCTCTCCTTATCAGTCGAGCCTGCTTACGCATCCTTTGAGTTTCAGATCTCAGAGCGGGCTTTGACCATGTCTCCCGAGAAAGATCAGTACATATGGCGTAAGACGATTTCACATATCGAGGTCGGTATGGGATCGGGTGTGTTTCCCGTCTGACAATGATGCCCGCCCGGGAAGACATCTCAGATCTTCGTGCCGGCGTTCGCTTTTGGCTATTCCTAAATGGTGTGGATACATGGTTCGAGAAATGCACCGCGCGAGATGACGAGATTCTATTTGCGAGATGACGAGATTCTATTTGGTTAGCGATATCTCCGCCATTCTCTACGTCATTACGTCATTGTCGCTCTTCTTAGATCTACGCGTCATTTCGACACTTTCTCGAGCAGACACAGTGCATATATTATATATGTAATTACGCTATCGAATTCATTATTCGATCGAGAGAGCGTGAATGCATATATTATATATGTCATTACGCTTTCTCGAATCCAATCACCGTACTTCTCTGTTTGTTCCCCTCTCCTTTAGTTCTTCAAGTTTCAATTGACTTATTGGGTGCCCCTCTCAAATAAGTAACTAGCGTTGGTCGAGCGATGGCGGCCTTATTAGTCGAGCGTTCGTACCTCACCCTGCCGGCCCTCTCCTTGACAGTCGAGTGTACTAACGCACCCTCACCATCGGAATAGTGAGTGACCCCTAAATAATATAGGGCCCTTGATGCTTATTGGGTGGGGGGCGTTGGTCGAGCGTGCTCCGCATCCTCTCCTTACCAGTCGAGCCGATGGCGGCCTTATTAGTCGAGCGTGCTTACGCACCCTGACGGACCTCTCTTTTGGGGCCCCTCCCCCAAAAGAGAGTTGTTCCTCTCCCTCACCATATGAATAGTGAGTCCCTACCGGGCCTCGACCTCGTAACCTCGGCCGAGCCCCTAACGGGCCTTTGGTCGAGCCCCCTACCGGGTCCTCTCCTCACACGACAGGCTCACCCTTGGCGGAGGTTTCAGCAGGCTTCCCTACGAGATTGGCCATTTGACCGTGGCGGAGGTTTTGGAATATTGAGCAACGCCCCCACCCAATAAGTCAATTGAAATGCATAATGACATATATAATGAATGAAATGAAGAAATGAAGAAGTGAAAGCTCCTCTCCCTCACCATATGAATAGTGAGTCCCTACCGGGCCTTTGGTCGAGCCTGCTTTCGCATCCTCGAAGAGAAGTTCTCTGTAAATAGGTTTTAAGAACTAAGGTATGTATCTGCTGAAAGTGGGATAACGAGACATCCGGGATCTACTATCTAAAAGTGACTTTGACAGGAATAGATATGATGAATTTCGAATCTGTGTTTGGACACCTCAATCTTTTTTTTGCTGATAGGATTTATTAATGGGTTGGTAAGGTATTATTCTGTAAGTAATAGGTATTCATGCATGCGCGTTAACAATGTCCTCTTCCTTCCTAATGTCCTTCCTTCCTTCTCAATTATACTTATTCATATTCACATATTATATATGTTATATATGACATGCCTACGTGCGAAGAAGACTCCTCTCTTCTCTCCCTGTTGTTATAGTTGGATCGACCAGGACCAGCCAGCTTTCTGCCTACATCCTTTCCTTCACTTCTTCCACCTTGATGTCTGACTTCGACCACCCACCTAGATTCAACCAGCTCGATGCCCACTTCCACCTTTCTGCCTATTTACTTCAATTATTCAACGGAGAGGCCCATAATAAGGCTACCAATAAACCAGGCTACCGATAAAGCTACCGATAAACCTAACCAATGAGAGGCCAGAAGGGAGGCCAGAAGTTGGAGGCCAGAAGTTGGAGGCCAGAAGTTCCCTCGATAAGTTGAAAATAGGCCAGAAGTGATTCAAGGAGGGCCAGAGGTTTATCATAGGCAATAAGTTCCCTTAAATAGTATCCATAGGCTTCCGTAAGGCTCCCTTTCGTTTAGGTTTGGCCATGGGGAGATCCGATTGCGTTGAGTTGGGGCTTTCTCAAAGCAGAAATCTTATACCAAATCTGCTGCAATAAGGATCTAATACTTGGGCGGCTATGTCATTGAGGAAAGAGAGTAAATGAGGTGTTCTCTATTATTCTCTTTGCTATATATTCAAGCTACTTGGCCCTTTCCTAGCCACTCCCTTTATCCTAAGTTGGACCACTACTTCAGGAAGCCCTTACCCCTGCTCGACTGGCCTGTGCTCTTTCAAACCGGTTAAGAGGCCATTTACGCGCTTTATACGGAAATGGAAAAAAAGGGGCTGTGCTGTAGGGGGATTTTTTCTTTATGGGACGTATCAAATGATGCCAACTTTATAAATAAAAACGAGCTGTATGGCTTCGCTCCTTGCTTCCCCATTCTCTTTTTCAATATTTGTAATAGGACCCCTTAATAGCTATGCCAGGTATTGTTTGAATTGCTAATATTGTTAGTTGGGAATATAGATAGATCTCAAGATATGGATATGGATGAAATAATCTATTATATATTAGTATATGCGACTCCTCTGTATATGACTCCTCTATTTTATATGATATATATATATATATATATATCAGTTATTATATATGACTCCGGACTCCGGAAAACAAAGAGGGTAATTCAAGAGTTTCCGAATTATCTGACCGAACTGATCTCTGCTCTAAAAGCTATCTCCCCAAACAAACTAAAGAAATTAGAGGATGCTACAGCATGACTCGACCAACGGGAGAGGAATAACCCTACAACAGTAAAGAAAGGTATAACCCTCTGACCCTGACCTCCTCATCCTCCTAATGGTAAGGCTCGCCATCCCTTCTAACCCTCCCATAACCGACACTTATATGATATATTCCCACTCAATAAACCGGAAAGGAACCATCTTTCTTTTGTTTCTGAAAGGGATAACCATCTCTGGTCTTTTCCCTACTCTCCTGATGCCTGATGAGTCAAGCCTTTACCAATCCACCAGCTTTCCTTGACCCCGCAGCGTGATCGTGTTAGTCCAAATTTATGTCATTCCATATATAAATAATGACCAGCAGCCACTCTTACCTTACTTATTTCCTCACCATATGAATAGTGAGTCCCTACCGGGCCTCGATCTCTTTGAAGGAAGGGAAAAGCCAAGCCCTACCCCGAGAAGCTTTACATTGCCGCCTAAGTAAGTTAAGTATGTTAAGCGGATGATTGAGAAACACCCTTGATCTCTCTTCCTTCAGGCAGGGGATGTTCTATTTTATAACAGCAGGGCCGGGCACCACGATCTACGACTAGCTCAGACCCATCAATACGACTAGCTACCTATGGACCACTTTAGACCACCATCGCTATGAACCACCTGCACCGGCCCCATCTTTGCCTTTAACCGCTTGAACCAGATAACAACTTGGTTTGCACCTCCGGCTCCCCATTGATTGAATAGATGTGGCGTAGCCATTTAGACATTGAGATGGATGGTTCTTTGCACAGCGTAATAGGTTGGGGGTGTTTGATGGACATGGATAGCATTACATTGTATAGGTCCCGGCGGTCCAAGGAAAAGATTGAGCAATCTGTTCATTAGATTAGTATTAGTGACGCGGGCGGATAGGAACGTCTCTTCCGCCTTCCCATACATATGGGTTCTTCTCTTCTCAATTGGATCTTATTTATCCCCATTCTCCAGTGGGCGCAACACGAAAGAAGAGCAGCCAATCTCCTCTTTGGTTTGGTGGGAGTTTTCCATCTAATCCCTGGAATGGAATTAGTTCGCTGGAGCGGTGCCTGGGCCCCTGTAAGTGTTTTGCTGAGTCTGCAGAGCCTGGAGGTTGCTCTAATAGTTCCAGTTTGATCCCGCCTTACAAGTGATAAATCGGGCACTAAGGTATGGCAGATTATCTTCATGATCATCGAGGAAACTCTGGAAATAGAATGGAAGGAAGGGTGCTGGGCGCTTTCTTTATACAAAGAAATCTAGTCATCGGATTGTTCGGTTGGTTCCATTCCAATGCTTTATCCGTGGATCTCGTTCGAATAAGGATGGTTCCAATGCTTTATATCGTTCGAATAAGGAAATACGCCTACTCAGGTATTTACCTCGAGCCGTAGCAATCAATCTCACTTCAATAGTCGATGCCAGTGGAATAAACTTGTCTAATGTTGGTGTAATAACCACCCTAATATGGGTACCGAAAGAATGTAATATAATAACCCTAATATGGGTACCGAAAGAATGTAATATCGGGTGGTTCTTCCTGACAGTAAAGTAAATATACTCCATTGAAGGAGCTCACAAAATGGCATACTAGTGCCAACTTCCTCTTTCGCCTTCTCTCACTAACCCTTCCTTTCAAAGGTTATTTGTCGGAGCATCCCCACTTGCAAGGCAGCTCTCGAACACGATAACATAATATGAAAGCACGAACACGAGAACTCAAATATATAATATGAAAGCACGAACATAATCACATATATGATATGAAAGCACTATTATTGAAAGCACTTAGAGGACGGCTGGCATGTTCACCTGGGACTGGGAAGATCAAACCCATGTTCACCGAGGTCAAATCATCCATCCCGAACATAAAGGAATAACCGATCAATAGAATAACATAGCCAATCTCATCTTTGGTTTGGGGAAACTACTTATTTGAAAACATAACTGCCCAAACTGCCCTAGAGCCCGAGTGGAGGCTGCTCTGTTCAACCTATGTATGGATCTATGACTTACAATATGCACTAACGCGGCTGGTCAAATCGAACCATGTGAACCATGTGACACTTACTTCGTCAGATCGGGCGAGGATCCAAGATATTCAGAGATTAATACGGGCGGGATAAATGGATTTTGGTTCACCCGGTCGACTTAGTGAGATTGGACGTTACTATCAGTTATTAGCGTTGGTTCGGGACCTTAAAGTTATATTGGTTGCGGTACGACCTTGACTGCCAGCTTCGGATCTTTGCTAAACTATGAAAAGTGGGGTTTTCTTTTCGTCGCAATGACGCCGCTACATATATATATATGAGATGCCAGGGCAAGTTGTCGGTCTATTGTGGCTACTGAGCTGTGCGGAGTTGAGTTGAATAGCGGCTGCTTCCTTCGATCTGGCTACTAATAAATCCCATTCGGGTCTTTTACCCATCTGCCGCGGAGGGGGGAACCAACCTATGCCCCCTCCCTCGATTTTATTAGTAAGTAAGCCCCTAGACAGATAGTAGGAAATACAGATAGATAGTAGGAAAGATAGAAATACAGATAGATAGTAGGAAATACAGATAGTAGGATATATAATAGAAAAGAGAGTAGGAAATTCGAGCATGAAATCGAATGCCCGGGATCTCCGCCTTAAATGAAATTGGAAACTGCTGCACTCGGGTGAACTTTATTTGGAACAACGGGCGGGCTATCTCTTAACTCAATCAACCAGACCTGTCGAAAGATGTGAGTCACTCGAATTGCTTGCCGATGTTCATCGCTCTTTTTTCTGGTTACTTACCTGCCATCCAAGAGAATAAGTCGCTTAAATGATAGAGTCGCTTAAATGAAATGCGTCGTTACTGAAAAGCCTTATCTAGACTGTCTCTGGGGGGCGTCGTAGAACCAGAGACTTGGGAAAGACCCTAGCCCCTTAGGAACCCCGTTAAGGTAACCCTTTCCCGTAAGGGGGAAAGAAATCGTTACAGACATAATCTCTATCTATCCGGGAATCAATAACTCTCCTCTAGGCTAGGTTACTCTCCCGCCTATCTAACTAATCAAGCGGAATAGTCGCCAACTCTACACTCATTTTCTAACCACCCTGAGCCTTCTAGCTCAGTCAGGTTATCCTTTTCTTTAGCACAACTACCTCATTATAAAGGTCCTATTTTACATCTTTATTGGAAGGAGCTCATTAGGGTCAGTGCGGTAAGGTTTTTATAGTAGAATATATACCTTTAAACATAAACAAATTGGTAGGTGGATAAAAGTACATGTACTAAACCAAATATCACTATGTATACATCCATGCTGGTCGTTCGAATCCTATGGTTATTGAAGTGCAACGATATATAAAGCGATAGGAATAACCTGGTGTTTTTGAAGGAGATCCAGAGCCTGATGATCGTGATGATAATCGTGATGACGATGTACGTGATCGAGATAGGGATTGTCAAGAGCGAGACCCGGCATAAGTTTCTTCTGTAAGCTCCAGTAGCAGTACCAACGACACCAGTAGCCAGTGAGCCAGACAAACCGGAAAGTAGCAAGCCAGCTACCAGCCAACCAAAGCCAGCTAGGCAAGCAGCATACCTTCCATCTCGAGACCCAGATCCAGAGCCAGACCCATAGCCAGCAGGACCAGCTTAAGAAGCAGAGATAGAGACAGAAGTAGCTACTAGAGCACGAGCAAAGGTAGCGGGGGGAAAGGCATCGTAAGCTTAAATAGCAGAGCCTATTTCATTTCCAGTACCAGGTCCAGATGAGGAAGTAAATCCGGCAGCACCACCGCCTATTGAACCAGCAGCAGTAGGGGTCACAACTGTAGCTTCTCCAGTTCCTGGTCCAGCAGTAGCACCACCACTAGCAGCCATTGATGTATATAAAGCAGAAGTATACTTTGCACCTGCCCTCGCACCTGCATCAGCACCATCACCAGTAGAACCATCGGTGGAACCCTCAGTAGAGCAAGCAGCAACAGCGGTAGGGCCAGAGGTAGAGGCAGCTAGAGCAGCAGAGACAAAGGTAGCGTCGATGGACGCAGATCGAGATCGGGATGAAGAGCCGGGTGTTCGGAGGGGATATTATTATGTTCCGGATCGAAAGGAAGAGCCTAAGTTTAGTGATCGGAAGAAAGAGTCGGATGCTTGAGCTGAAGAGCCTGATGCGAGTCTGATGCTCGTAAGCGAGATGAAGATTCTGATGCTCGTGGTAGAGAGCCAGATTCGGATGTTCATTATAAAGATTGAGATTATCGAAAGGAAGAGTCGGATGATGTTCCATCCATATGCTCCGGATGTTCCAGATCGAGATCCAGGCCTTCGTAAGCGAGCCAAAGATCCGGATAAAGAGAAAGATCCAGTACCAGGATAAGATCCATCCATTGAAGCAGCACGAGTAGCAGTGAAAGGTCCAGCAGCATTCTGACCAGTTGGAGATCGAGACCCCGTAACATACATATACGGTAGCATATCCAGCAGCAGAAGAAGCAGTTCGAGATCGATAACTAGCATCAGTCTTTGATCCAGTTGAAGTACCTGTGGAAGCGTCCGTTTAAGCACCACCACTAGCAGCTAAAGGAGCTAAGCTACCAGTTCCAAGTCCAACAGCAACAAAATGATATTCTTATTTTCATAAAGCAGTACGTATAACACCATTAGCAGCAGAGAAAGCATCTAAGCTATCAGTAGCAGAGGAAGTGCAACAATCTCCACGGGTGTAGGTTCTAGGTCAAAGACTCGGTCAATTCGCTATACCTTTACTTCCGCTGGTGAAACTCCTTGCCCTCAGAAGCGCAAGCCCCTCCGGGACCTTACATTGGCTCTCTATCTGGCTCCGATGTTTACTATTGAACTCAATCTGGATCCCAAACTGGTCCATAAACACTTTCTTTTGCCCCGCTAGCTCACGAGCAAGCAATCTCTACCGCCAAGCTGTCCTTCCCTCGCTCAAGCAATCGAAAGAACAAGCAGTAGATCTTCCATTGCTCAACATCATACTGCACTGTCACCTAGTAGCGCACCTACCCCCGTCATCGCTAGCTCCCGCCACCGCTCAACATCACTGCTACTACTGCTATCCAATGCAACTGATTAACAACTTGAACTTATTAACCACTAACAATGATTAACCAAGACTGATTAACCAATACCTATGATTAACCTACCTTTAGCTAGGGCAATAGAGCTCGTTGTTTACCTCTCCCTTATGGTCGAGCGGCCTTACGGCTGATGGCGGCGATGGCGGCGATGGCGGCGATGGCGGCCTTAACAGTCGAGCCTGCTTGCGCATCCTTATGGTCGAGCGAGAAATCGATGGCGGCGATGGCGGCCCTTAAGGTCGAGCACCTAAAGGTCCTTATGGTCGAGCCCCTACCGGTCCTCTCCTCTCCCTCTCCCTTATGGTCGAGCACCTAAAGGTCCTTATGGTCGAGCACCTAAAGGTCCTTAACAGTCGAGCCTGCTTGCGCATCCTATTATAGCATTTTCTCTTGGCGGAGGTTTTTCAAGATTCCCCTCCTCTCCTCTCCCTAATGGTCGAGCCCCCTAAAGGGTCCTTATCAGTCGAGCCCCCTAAAGGGTCCTATTATAGCATTTTAAGGAGGCGGAGGTTTGAGCCTGCCTTGCTTTCCAATGAGATTAGGATCCAAAGGGTAAAGGATGGGTGTGTTAGGCCACGAACAGCTTGGCGGAGGTTTTTCTTCCTTGATGCTTATTGGGTGGGGGCGGTGGTCGAGCGTTCGTTGCCTCTCCCAGAGGTCGAGAGTTCGACAGGCTCACCCTCACCCTCCTATTTTTCCATTTTAGGATGCGCAAGCAGGCTCGACCGCTAGGGAGAGGAGGCGGAGGTTTTCACATCTTTCCCTCTCCCCCTGGTCGAGCGTTCAAACCCTACTAATTTGGCCATTTCAGGATGCGCAAGCAGGCTCTCAATCTAGGGAGAGGAGGCGGAGGTTTTGAAGCGTAATGACATATATAAGAACGGTGATAGTGACTTGCGTGAAAGCGATATGGTGGTAGTTATATATGAGCATGTGGTAGATTAGGTTCAGTCAGTTCCTTGCTTTCCTAACGTCAAGCAAGCACTACGTTCCTTGCTTTCCTAACGTCAAGCAAGCACTACGTTCCTTGCTTTCCTAACGTCAAGCAAGCACTACGTTCCTTGCTTTCCTAACGTCAAGCAAGCACTACGTTCCTTGCTTTCCTAACGTCAAGCAAGCACTACGTTCCTTGCTTTCCTAACGTCAAGCAAGCACTACGTTCCTTGCTTTCCTAACGTCAAGCAAGCACTACGTTCCTTGCTTTCCTAACGTCAAGCAAGCACTACGTTCCTTGCACTCGGAAGCGCAAGCCCTCCGGACCTTTATTACTCTATTTTATTCACTTTGGTTCGGGTCTAAAGAAAGACGACCAGCACTCCATTAGCATGCCTTGTCCATGTGATATTATAGGTCATACAGGTAGCATGCACTGGGCGTAAGGGTAAGGTCAAGGGGTTCATAGCATGCCTCCCCTGTTCTTCTTGGCTGAAGCAATAGGTTCTAAGTCAGGTTGGGTGTATCTAGGTGGGTGGGTAGGTCTCAGCAGTTCTAATTGAATAATCGTATCGGCAAGGCTCCTCGGCGGGAACATGGTACAAACAAGAAGGTAATAGGTGGTACCCATAAGAAGAAATAAGGTACGGTATGAGGTGAAAGTCTAAATAGAAGAGCTCGTGCTGTACCCCCAACTCCTGGCTGAATCAATGGGTGGATACGGGCAGGCAGCACACTTGATAAAGAAAGGTGGGATTAAGGCAGTAGTAAGTCAAGGTTCGGAAGGCAGGGGCGTAGCGGTAGTCATAGTGGTACCAGCATATTTCAGCAAGTGTGATGATTCCAGGTCTGCCTGTGAGTGCTGTCAGGAAGGCGGTCAAGCCAACAGCTCTATGTGAAGTGCTTCCATCCCATGACTAGGAGAAAACATCCAAAAGATATAGTAGAACACGAGGTAGTTAGTAAGCGTACCTGTATGATACACTCCACTATATACTGGTTTACCAATGAGTTATCTAGATCAGTTTCATCCGGATTACGACACACTATACCACCCTAGATTCATGGTTCTACTAAGAGATTTTATATCGTGTCCATGATAAAGCAATAAGCTTAATTATTCTATGGAGATGTTATGATTACAGTATGCCGTAAGTTAGTGTGCAATGCTTATGATTACACTTGTTTCCATTCTACTAGCGATTCCGCTATCTTTATATGTCATCAATGCCAATCTTGTTACGCGTATCCTTAGCTATCTCTCTGCTCTATGCGGCAGTCATCTGTTACAGTAGCGCACCTTTCACTCATCTAAGCTGCTGGGCTAGGACTATTTACTGGGTTGATTCACGCGACTACAGTAACACAATCAATGCAAGTCTTGCTATTTATTGCTGCAGCTCTTATTCTTCTGCCATGATCATCTGTAGTATCTGGATCGGCCGGGAACATGCTTATCTCGTATCTGCAATCCCAGTTCACTCTGATGGGTGCAACTTATCTACTAGCAAGTGCCGATCTCGTATCTATGTATCTAGCAATCTCACTAGAAAGCTTAGGTGTATATATTCTAGCTGCATTGTATCCAGACTCTTCATCTCGCTTACGAACGTCAGGCTCTGGCTCTCGATCTTCGTGTGCTTCAACGTGTGCTGGATCAACAGAATCCACTTATGCTTCATCAACGGCTTAACCAATTGCTGAATCAACCGAATCTACTAACTAACATATCGTTCAGGGCTGCTGCTGGATAGACTTAAACAATTGGATCAACGGGAGAAGGTGATGCCTAAGAAGGGCCTACTAAACCGTACTAAACCGTAGTAAGGATGGCCTACTAAACCATACGTTGGGTGGTTAAGGTGGTTAGTTCCCCATGTGTTGGGACTTACTATCATCATGTATCGGTGGTGGCTAACTATCATTTGGTATTGGTTTTCTATCATCATTCGGCCTATCAAGTGGCTATTCATCCATGGGCTCCGAGGAACTCTAATTCTCCTAATAGTTATTCTGCTAATAAGAGGGATAATTGGATTTCGGCATGCATGGATGAAATCTGAAGGAGAATTGAATGAAAGAATGAATCGCAGCACAGCCTCTTATTAATTAAGACTTGAACGATTATGAATTATTCGCTCTCCGCGTTGCTTTGATATTATAATACTTGAACGATTATGTTGTAGTCGCGACATATAAGTGGAATGCTATATATAAGTGACTGGAATCGGCAGCAACTTCTTATTTACCACAATCATTATATTAAGTAAAAGGCGCGATATGTTAGTGGAATTAAGAACTTCAAATTCTGGATCGAAAAAAAGAAGGTCCGGAGGGTCTTGCGCTTCCGAGTGCAAGGATAAGCCGACCGGCCTACATTACCTGTCTTGTCTGCCGCTCGCTACGCATTTATTTGCCTCCTATCCCTTTCATTACGAGAACCAGTAGCTCCGCTACCAGGTTGTTTCCAATTCATGTTCCCATTCATGTTGTCCCCGTTAAGGTTGCATGCCTTACTATAGCAATTCTCATCATCCGGGTGGGGTCTACGGTGATAAGCTATATTAAGATTCAGATGCTCGGTAAGATTCATATGCTCGTGATTCATATTCGGACCCAATTAAGAATAGCTCGAGATTATGATTTTAGAGAACGAGCTGAAGTACCATATCAGAACAGAGGCTACTGAGTGTGGGTGACCAATTATTCCCCTCCTACTTATAGAAAGGCATTTCTGAAGGGTAAGGGTAGGGAAAGGGTATAATAGGTTAGTTCAGAGGCTGCCTGGCAGAGGTTAAGGAAAGATGGAGGCATAGGTTGTTACAAGGCTAGTCCCACCAAAGTATGTATGGATGAGGTACCCAAGGAAGGAAGGAAGATTGTAAGGATGGTTCAAAGAATAAGGTTGAAGAGGTTGGCTGAGGTTAAGTCCCCAAGGAGTAAGTGGAGTTTCCCAAGGATGAGGTATGAGTATGGAGAAGAGTTGCTGTATGAGTATGAGAATTGCTAGGTTAAGCCTGCTCTCTTACCTGCCTCTTTCGAGCCTCTCATTCCTTCCCAGTTCATAAATACCTCACTTAGGTGCTTGGTCTAGCGAGGTCTCAGTTGGCTGGTGGCTAAGCTGGCTCTTATTTCTCCTCGTAGCCTATAGGCCTTCTACCTTTCCCAATCCTTACCTGAGCAGAGCTCTTTGAGGGAAAGAAATATAGGAGCGAAGCCAACCCACCCGGTAAGAAGAGATCTCCATCAACCGGAAGTCATTTGTTTAGTGTCTCCCTACCTCCTTTGCTCCCTTGGTAGTGAATGAAGGAAAGGACTACCCGCCCCACACCGAAGAAAGGAAGGAAGGCGGCTCCTTCATTGGATTGTTCGGCCTGGGAGTTGGGCTCCTTCCTACTAATAGAGATGTTGTTAGCAGTGAGCAGGGGAGCAGGACCAGTTGAGCAGTAGAGTAGTTGAATCGGTCGTACCATAGTCTATACAATATGATAGATGATGCATGATAGATGGCACAAGGGAATCAAATAGTATCCTGTTGGGTGGGCGGGGGCGTTTGTCGAGCTTGCTTGCGCATCCTGAATCGTATTGGCAAGGCTCCTCGGTGGGAACAATAGGTGATAACCAACCCAGAAGGTCATAGTGGTACCAAGAAGAATTCATAAGGTAAGGTAGTAGGGTATAGGGTTCATAGTAAGAGTGCCTGCCTGCAAAAGAGACTGAGTAAAGGTAAGGTAAGGTTTGATTTTATACGTAATACTAGGAAGAGGGGGGGGGCTGCTTACCGAGAGGAACTATTCGGTGGGCCCACGCATATATATAGGCCGATGTGCTTTGCTGACCTGAGTAGAGAATCTCCTTCCGTCTGACATATATGGATGAGTGCTAAACCGCTACAAAGGCCATTTGAACGCGCTGTGCTGTATGGCCACTTTCACCTTTTTCAAGTACAACGGGTTCTCCTTGCTAATAAGTGCAATTGCTAAAGCATGAGGTGGGATATTGATTTCTTTATTTCAGTGCTGGCCTAGCCTAAAGGGTACTTGATGGTTGCATTAGTGATTGAATGGGTTCCAGGAAGGCAAGGACTGGGGTTGGGCAGTAGTGTAAAACAGTATTCTAATGGTGGCATGGTGAATATTGAGGAGGGGTGTCCCTCTCTAACTGAACTAGCTTCCTTCCAGCTTCTCCCTACCAGCTTCCTTCGATTGAAGTTCTTCCCACCTTCCGAACCCACCATCGCCCTTTTAGATAGCTAGCTATGCAGTTCCAACCCTTTCGAATGCTTCAAATGAGTTCTTCCAGTCATTCTTTATGTATGTAATAACACAAACAGATTCTCAGAAGTAGTGGTATCACGGATAGAACCAGCATTCAGTAAAGTGTGTTGCAAGGATGGGAAATTCATAAAGAAAAGACGGGGCGTGTCAAGATGATAGAGAGTGCGGGCCTATCGAGATGGGAAATTGACTAGTTCAAGGGTGGCATTGGTTCACATCTTTCTAATACCAGAGCTAGCCCACCAAAGTCCTAAGGTCCTAAGCCAAGCCATCCCAACATCATATGGTTCTATATAAGCAACAGGATCAACAACTGGTACGTATGCTGGTAAAGCTGGACCAACTTATGCTGCTGGGTCTACGTATGCTTAATCTACTTCTGCTTGACCTGGTTCTGCTGCTAGATATGCTGCTGCTGGGTATGGATATGGATCTGCTACTTGTGCTGGTGGTTTTAGGTAAACAACATATGCTAGTGCTGGATCAATGGCTTAATCAACGACATCAACTTCTGTGGCTATATATACTGGCTCTGCTTCTGGTGCATCTGGACCTCGATCTGGAACTACTGATCCTACTACGGGTAATGGATTTGGAACTGCTTCATCGACTGGATCTACCGGATCGACTTCTGCTACTGGACCTGGATCTGGATCACGATCTGGAAATAACACTACTGAATCTACTGCTGAATCTACAGCTGCATCAAGGTAGCTAGCTGGGCTTGGATATGCTAGTGCTCGTGCTACTTTTCGTGCTGCTTCAACAGAATCCACTACGGCTGCTGCTGGCTATGGCTCTATATATGCTACTGAGTCCACTGGGTCAACTACAGGCACTACTGCTTTTGCTCCTGCTAACCTTGCTTCTGCTGCTTAAACTCGCTAAATAATAGAATATGCAACTGTTGCTCCTGCTACCTTAGCCACTGGTGGTGCCTCTGCTTGCTTTGGTGCCTCTTCTTCTTTCACTGGCTCTGTTCTACTGGGCTTTGTCCCCACCTATGCGCTTTTCTTTGCTACCTATGCTTATGCTCCCGCCTTCTCTATTGGGCGAAGTGAAGGGCCCGTATTGTTGAAAAGCTTAGGCACTCCTTTCATTTTGAGAGCCAGCCAGAAAGTGAACTCAATCACTAGCATCAGAAGCATGCAAGGATGGTTCACCTGAAGAAGAAGGGTGCGACAGCAGGCTCGACCAAAAGCCCACCACCCAATAAGCATCAAGGGCCCTATATTATTTAGGGGTCACTCACTATTCCGATGGTGAGGGTGCGTTAGTACACTCGACTGTCAAGGAGAGGGCCGGCAGGGTGAGGACCGACAGGGTGCGTAAGCACGCTCGACTGTTAAGAAGAGGGGCTCGACTGCTAAGGCCGCCATCGTGAGCCTGTCGAACTCTCGACCTAAACAACCAAAAACAATAGATACCATTGCCCCCATCCTTCAGTAGTACCAATCGTTTCAAAAGCAGTTGATCCAGACGCAGGTCAAGATCCAAAGCTAGTTGTTCATTCAGTTGACCTAGGAGCAAAGTCACCTAAAGTTAAGGCTAAGGTAGGTAGTTTAGGAAGCATCACCAGCACAAATTGAAGTCGCACCACCATCAATACCATATGAACTAGTAGCTTCGGTAGCTGCTGACCTAGTTGCTCCAGCAGTTGCATTTGACCGAGCAAAAGCGGAAGAATAGGCAGTTCGAAAGCAAGATCGTACCTCGGATGAATGAGCCAAAGGTGGGAGCTAGAGCATAGGTGGTATTATAGAAATAGACAAAGATTTCAGTTTCACTCACCATTGAAAACCTAGAAGCTCAGATCGCTGCAGTAAAGGCAACAGGGGGCTAACGGTATTGTCCACCAGTCTTTACGCTCGCAACTATCTAAGCGACTCGGTAAGGAGCTCCTATCTATATAAGCTAAGGGGTTTAGCCACTCTATGAAGGAAGTGGAGCAAGGACCGGTCTTATACCATACTATTATGTCCTTCAATACAAAGACCCTGTTGGAGTCCCTGCATCCGTCCCTTCGAGGAGTAGTTGCAGAGCCCACTTCATTTCGAGAACCACCAACGGCAATGCTAGTTGCATCTGAGTCAATTCGAGCAGATTGATTGGGAGAACCCGTGAATGTGCCGGTTGATTATGCTAATGACCCTGTTTTCCCAGAAGCAATTGAAGTAGCACCCGTTGAAACGCCCATTGAAGTTTACCTAACAGTTGCATCCTTTGAACCGGTTGTTGACCCAGAATCCGTTGATCCAGTTGCTTAGTCACCAGTCCCAGTTCGAGTGAGAGAGCCAGTCCCAGTAGTTGGGAGATATAGATCCCGTGTCAATATACTGAATGAAAGTTGATTCCGCAAAGGCAGGTGCAGAGAAAAAGGGCATGGCCCGTTCCATATCCAGATGCAGCTCGAGCAGATGTTACAGCTTCACCAATTGACTTCATTGATCGAGTCAAAGTAACGGATCCAAATCCAGCGGACCCTCGAGAAGCAATCTACGTAAAGCATATCTAGTTACAGAGTCAATTTCAGATCCTCTTGATTCAAATCCAATCGAAGCAGATTCAGTTGAACGAGATCGATAGCCAGCAGCAATTGGGGTTGCACCGGTTCATCCATTAATTCACTTGATCCATGTCCAGTAACGGCTTTACCACTACCACCTCGCTCAGTTCCAGTTCTATAAGTTCCAAATCGAGTATAATAACCAGCTTTTCTCTTGTTGAAGCAGACTTAGCGGACTCAGTTGATCCCACAAAAGCAAGGGTTGAAGAACCAATCGCAGGGGCAGAGGCATCCTTTATCATGATTGAAAGCCTGCACCTCACCCAATAGCATTCCTTCTGGCTGGATCGAGAGCAAATCTCAGTGCTAGCTTCTCTTTCATCTAGGGTTTAAGGTTTTCATTTCGGTCAATCGTCTCTCGAATCTATGACTCTATGTAAACGGTTACTAGTGGTTCCGGATCAACGGGTGAAACAACTGCTGCTATTGGGTTTCGATCTGGAAGTGATGACGAGGATGCCGGTTCAACTTCAACCGTATCAACCACTACTGATACTTGAGCTGCTGGGGGATCTTCTGCTGGTTCAAAAGAAACAAATGAAATTGATCCTACTTGGATCTAGAGCTAGATGTTGCGGATTCAGTGCTAGGTACAGATACAGATAAGGAACCCGCAGAGGAGGTCAAGGCAAAGGCAAAGACGGAAACAGAGGTAGAGGAGGCGGTTGACCCACTAACATCAGTGTCAGAGGCGGGTCCAGTTGGAGTGCCCTAACCAGTAGTTCCATATGTTTCGACAATAGCTTAGTTCCGACAATTGGAGATGTTCTAAGTAGAGATGTTTCAGCATATGCGCGTTTTCTAACATCCTATGATGCTCCTAGTCAAGTTGTTCCGATATAATACCCTACTAGCGATGTTCCGTCATTCCGTGTTGTAAGAGATGGGAGCAGAGGGAAATCTAGCTATAATGATCTAACTTTTCCAAGTTTTCGGCCAGGTGAGGTAGGGGAACCATTCATACGGCTTTCCATCTTCTTTCAGCAGTCGAGCATCTAAATCTCCGGTGGTCAAGGTTAAGCATCCGGCCACTTTCCACAAATAATCATCATCTTTGATCCTAAGCTAGCTGGTCATACGGGATATGCATTTGGATCTGCCCCCAGATAGAAGCCTACCTTGTCCCCAGATTCACATACTAGCCTATAAGAACAACTGACACTGCCTCCATCTAGAGGAGAACCACGTGGAGAACCACCTAGCGATGGATAGCCACCTAGTGATGGGGAACTACATAATAGATAGAGAACTTCCTAACGGCGAACTACCACATGAAGGAGAACGAGCCACCACATATGGGAAACTACCACCTAGGTTTTCACTAGCATCGGGCTTGGTATTTGGTGGAGATCAAATTTCCACTTAGACCTTCCTTTCACGCATTGAATATCCAGTTCTAGGACCACCTAAAGCAGAGACAGAGAGAGGCAAAGGCAATAGAGGCGGTAGAAACTGCAGCTAAGGCAGCTTCCGGACCAGGTGACCTAGTAGTGGCAGAGTCAGTAGCTTACCTTGTTGAACTACCTGAAGCACTAGGTTGGGTATGAGGTAGGATAAGTGAGTCTCAGGTAGGTGAGTAAAGGTGGGTTGTTAGAGTCAAAGAAAAGTGCAACAAGTAGGGCTCTTCCTCTCAAGCAGTTGGTAATTCTGAATCGTATCCTGGGCAAGGCTCGGCCGGAACAATAGGAATAGTGGCACCACCATCTGTCCTTCCTTTCAGCAAGTGTGATTCCTGTGAATGCTCTGCTGTCTGGAAGGCGGTCAAAAAGCTAGCTCTATGGGAAGCCCCGTCCGTCCAACGCTGTAAGTTTGGGGATTCCTAAGTGGGGTAAGTCGTAAATCTAGGTTGGTGGTAACACTTAAGTAATGCGAGTAAAGGTAGCAATGCTGTGCCCACGGACCCCACTAACTAAGCAAGCCTGCAATATCTAAGTTCAGATCAGCCGGTCGTCTATCAAAGTGGGTGTCCAGGTGGTTGGTAGCATGGTAAAACATTCATCCTTCCTTAGGTTGGTCGAGCAACTCAAGTTCCTCTCCTTAGATTGAGAGCCCCGTTGCCGGTTAGGGTTTACTTATTGCCCCACCCAATAAGTAAACCCTAACAGTCGAGCAACTCAAGTTCCTCTCCTCTCCTTATCAGTCGAGCCCCCTAAAGGGTCCTTATCAGTCGAGCCCCGTTGCCGGTCCTTGATGCTTATTGGGTGGTGGGCTTATGGTCGAGCCTGCTTGCGCATCATGACTGGAAGAAAAGTGAAAAAGCATAATGACATATATAATGAGATATCTCTTTGTATACGATATTAGGTATGGATCGATTATGAGAGCCTAAAGCGTAAGTAATGACATATGCCCATAGCAGCATTGTCGAAGAAAAGAATCAGAAATGCATAATGACATATGCCCAACATTGTTCGCTAAAGCGTAATTACGTATATAATTCATGACCAGCAGCACGATCCCCAGGGACGTCCTAATAGGGGCGAGGAGCAAACGAGCCGCTCTAAATACCCCCACTAACCAATAAGTCATTAAGAGGGCGAGGGTGGAAACGCGAAGTGTCTTGTTTAGTTCAAAAACGCCGCCCAAAGTACTTCTACGCGAGGTAGGTCTCCGGCGTTTGCTACTAGGATGCGTAGCTTGAAACCTTCGACCTTGAGTTACTTATTGGGTGGGGGGCCGAATCTGGAAGGGGGAAATAGCTCAGTCGGTTAGAGTGCTGGTCTGTCACGCCAGAAGTCGCGGGTTCGAACCCCGTTTTCCCCGATCATGCCAAGTGGCATGAATAAGGTTGCGAGCTTCTCCCTTCCCTTTGGTCGGCCTGCCTGTAGGCTAGGCTCCTCGATCCCTACCTACAGATATGATCCTAACCAACCCTTATATAACAGACAGATATGATCCTGATTCACCCTTCTCATTTATTGCCCCTTCCTTATATCTATATATTAGAGAAGTAGAGGGCTGTAAAACCCTCACCATATGAATAGTGAGTGTGCTTACGCACCCTCTCCCCTCCTCTCAAATAAGTAACCAAAGGCAGTCGAGCGTGCTTACGCACCCTCACCATATGAATAGTGAGTGTGCTTACGCACCCTCTCCCCTCCTCTCAAATAAGTAACCAAAGGCAGTCGAGCGTGCTTACGCACCCTCACCATATGAATAGTGAGTGACCCCTCACCATATGAATAGTGAGTGGCTCCGCCCCTCTCCTTGACAGTCGAGCCCCTACCGGTCCTCACCATATGAATAGTGAGTGGCTCCGCCCCTCTCCTTGACAGTCGAGCCCCTACCGGTCCTCACCATCGGAATAGTGAGTGGCTCCGCCCCTAAATAATATAGGCGATGGCGGCCTTGACAGTCGAGTGTGCTAACGCACCCTGCAATCCTTATCCCCGATCTGATAAACAGAAGCATATCCTTCTGAGCAGTTACACAAGGTGCGAAGCCGCTTGTTCTTCCGAGAACAAGGTTCCTCCAAATCCTCCACTCTACTCTCAACCCTTAGATCCGGATCTGGCGAATTTGCTGCAGGAAGATTCTTGCCCACACTAACCCTTGGATCCAGCTCTGGTGATTCTGCTGCAGGAAGATTCTTGCCCACACTAACCTTTGGATCCATACCCATGCAATCAGATCCAGAGGGACCATAAACTTGTCGATCCAGTGTGGAAGGAGAAGCAGCACTAGGGCTTTTCCTCTTTAGGGTGACCTTAGCCCTAGACGGGCATTCCCGGATCAAATGACCGTGAATCTTGCAGTAATTACATCTAAATGGAAGCTTTTCGTAATCCAAGATCTGAGATCACTGCTCACCTTCACATTCAAAGAGAATCTCTTCTGGAAGCCTTCCATCCAGCGATCTCTTGACCAGAATCCTCTATTTAGCAATAGAGCGGCCTTACTAACCTTAAATGTTTGTTAGAGAATCAAGCCATTCTTTCCCCCTCCCTTCCGAGGCGTATCAAGACTCAGATTGGGCAAAAAAAAGACCTTAAGAAAGATAGGTAACTCCCGAAGAAAGATGGGTTGCTCAATCCAATCCTCCTTCACTCACAAGATTCTGCTAACGGTAATAAGGAATTACCTTTAGTGATCCCGGAAGCAGTACATCACCGAACTATAGCACATAACGTATCTCTCTGGTTCTGCTTGCGAACAAGGCATTCGTGGTTGCTGCTCCTATTCTATCTTCCTCCCCTCCCTCCCAACACTAACTCATTGATTGCTCGGGTTACTTCAATTCCGCACAAACCAAAATAGCAACTCTTCCGTCTTCGGTGGCTTAGCGGTCATTCCTGGTTTTCGAGTGAGTGGGGGCTGGCTTTCAATTCAAGATGACGGGCGGGATCGAGAATCACCGCTAAAGGGTCCCATAAACTATGTATAGAAGTCTCATATACGTCCGTAGCTTTACATTTCACCCACTCATCACCCCCAAACTGATTCCGTTAGATCCGAGTTATACCGCTATAGCTGCTCTATTTGCCCGAAGTCGTGTGGACCAGTAAACGTGATATTTGTTCTGTGGTCTATATTGGTTAGTGGGGACGGGGCAGAATCGTAAACCTTGTTCATTCAATCGGAAGATGTTCCCACAACTAATGGATTTGCTACCCCAGCTGGGGTGGGAGAAATATGTATGTATGCCTGGTGATGGATTGGGCTGTCCTTAGCACGTGCATGGTATTTCCCATCCCCCGCCGCATTCAACCTTTTCCCATTCGGGAGCATCCCACCTTCTACTTCACTTATGCCCACCCATACCTGGCTTAGTTGAGATGCTCAGCCCACGCACCCCGCATCTGCACCCCAACCTCCCCTTCTGTAGTTAACCCGCGTAGTCATCCATACCTATAATCCCTCCGCTAGTCATCGCTTAGTTCTATCACCTAGCTTACTCGGTTGGGATTCATCACGGGACCCATTCTACATTTCGAATGCCCACGTACCGCATGCCTTAGCACCTATAGATATGCATGCTCTATATGCAATTGATCTTCACCAGCGGAACTAGCTCTTTGCCCAGAAGGGCATCCCCTTATCAATGTTGAATTGAGAAATCAATGTGACGGGGTTTTTAATACGTATATAATATCAAAGTGTTATCACCTCCCAATCTTCTTTTTCTCTATTCCCATCCCTAATCCCTTACCTTTTGAACCGGCCCCCCTTCGGATGTTGTAGCTCTCTTCGACCTGCTCATGGCTAATCGATCGTGTATAGGTGGGGCGGGCAGACCGCTTCTTCCAACAATGGGAAGGACCATAGGAAGAATCGAACCATGGGAAGGACCATGACGAACGAGAGCAATGGGAAGGGAGCGATCTACAGGGCTATCACCTTCTTTCGGAGCGAATCGAACCATGGGAGAAACCAATCTACGTCTACGAAGCTAGCACCTTCTTTGACCAGATCTTCCAACCTTTCCAAAGTCGGAACCGGAGAGAGAGAATAGCCTCAACTCGATTTCGGGGGAAGAACGAAGCAACGAAACACGGGCTGGAGTCGCTTCAATCAACACCCAGGAACAGGAACAACTGGCAAATGGGAAGCTTTCGCACGAAGATGTTCTAGCGGTTATTTCCTATTGACGAATGACCTAGATGCCCGGTGCTGCGCTATGGATAGAAACAACTGATACACCATAGGTTGACCCGACCATTTCTATTCCGGCCGCTTCCAAAGGCAAAAGGCCAGGGATCTAGACTATTGAGTAGGGAACGAAGTGCAGTGAAATAGGTCCCTTCTTTGAACACAGTGGATGCTGCGCGCATAATGCTACATGCGAGTCAGAACGCACCTTTTGTTCGTTGTTCAAGAAGGACTAACGCTATCTGAACTCAAGGATTTGGGGGTTCGGAATTCAGTAGTTTGAAGCGGCTCCGATTGGAAAGGTTGAAAAGATAGATAGATAGATGGATGGGAAATGGGCAGAGCCATTCCATCGGGTTGTAGAGATCTCGACCTCCCTCTCTTTCGTAAGTGCCCGTCATTGAAGCACTGATCTTGGAGATAGGTTTACACATTTATGCATTGACCTCTCATATAGGTTATCTACCCGAAAATAAGAGATCTCGACGAACGGGATATCTTTGAAAGGGGTTACCTCTTCAGGAAGACGGCCCGGTCACCAACTCTTCTTGACCTTGTGGCCGGGTCAATATGATTCGGGATAAGGGACGGAGTCACTCACTATTCATATGGTGAGGGTGCGTTAGCACACTCGACTGTCCAGGAGAGGGTGCGTTAGCACACTCACTATTCATATGGTGAGGGTGCGTAAGCACGCTCGACTGCCTTTGGTTACTTATTTGAGAGGAGGGGAGAGGGTTTTCTCTCGCGGGAACGAGGCGGGCGGCTTCAGTGCACTCTTTAGAGGATATAGCTCCCAAATGAGGAAAAAGGCATGAAACAACTGAACGCACTTTTCTTCAAGATCTCGACCTGCCGGTTTCTACTTAGTCGAAATCGCATCCGCCGTTAGAAAGCCGATGGAATGGGAAGTCAAAATGGCCAGCAACAAGAAAGATCGGGGTTGCTCAACCGAGGTCTCTCTGCGGAAAGGTCTTGTATTAGCGGGGATAGGTGTCCATCATCTTTGCAATGACCTTTAAGATGGGTTAGGTCTTCAATGCACTTCCCCTTTGAAAGAAAAGGGACGGAGTCACTCACTATTCATATGGTGAGGGTGCGTAAGCACGCTCGACTGCCTTTGGTTACTTATTTGAGAGGAGGGGAGAGGGCATTTGATGCTCAAAATAGATCATACTCAAAACAAATAGTTTGATCC
>Ga0213498_10000025_pt1 | contig 18724 bp, 9 predicted proteins | sample Lodgepole_Yose_4_FD_150981 | JGI IMG/M metagenome (GOLD analysis project Ga0213498, IMG submission 150981) | Leaf-associated microbial communities from Pinus contorta in Yosemite National Park, California, United States - Lodgepole_Yose_4 | ecosystem: Host-associated > Plants > Phyllosphere >...
CACCTAAAGGTCCTTAACAGTCGAGCCTGCTTGCGCATCCTTATCAGTCGAGCCCCTGACGGACCTCACACGTTACCTCTCCCATAGGTCGAGAGTTCGACAGGCTCACCCTCACCCTGCCGGACCTCTCCTTATCAGTCGAGCCCCTCTCCTTGACAGTCGAGTGTGCTTACGCACCCTGTCGGTCCTCTCTTTTGGGGAAGGGGCCCCAAAAGAGAGTTGTTCCTCTCCCTTTGGTCGAGCCCCCTACCGGGTCCTCTCCTCACACGTCGATGGCGGCCTGTTGTCGAGAGTTCGACAGGCTCACCCTTGGCGGCGGTTTTCACATCTTTCCCTATAAAGATTGGCCATTTTACGTTGGCGGCGGTTTTCACATCTTTCGATGGCGGCCTTTAGTTCTTCGAGTTGATGGCGGCTTTTAGTCGAGCGTGCGTTAGCACCCTTCGGGCCTTTGATTGGGACGTGAGCATTGATTTCAAGGGTCTGAGTATGACTGGCTATGTGGGGTAGAGTGATTATGTGGAGTTACAGGTCTGGCTGCTATGGTTAGGTTTCCTGGCGAGGACTACCGTCTAGTTCTCCTGGCTAGTCTTCATTCGTCCGTCCGTGGCCCTCTCAAAAGACTGTTGTGCACCCCTCTCAGAAGCTCATGCCCCTTTAAGAATACATTCAGTATAAACCAATCACTGCCATATACGGGTGGGTATCGAGATCCAGGCTAGTAGGTAACCATAAGATACGGGTGGGTAGCTAGATACGGCCGGGTACCAACACCTATGGCTAAATAGAAACCCACGATGGTGGTAATAAAGGACACATACCTATGGAATGGCGTTCGCCGAGTACGAAGTAGATTCCTATCTCTGTGGAGAACAGGCCTTACCGCCGGGGTCAATTAGCGAGTGAAAGACTTTGCCGAAGCAGGCTTTTGAGTATCAATCTGGTTTAAGAAGCGCATCATCGAAGCTTAGAATTGAGAATAGGATTGTGGGAATGGACGCGGTTGGCTGGAAGGGGGGCGCCCGGATTCGAACCGGGGAGAACGCTAGAAAGCGCTTTTACCATCTAATATCAACCCCCTTTTGTTATCGCAGTTCGGCCTCACTGAAGCGGGGCTGTACATCTGCGGGGATTTCTTGGTCTCCCAGCCATGGGTGCAGAGAAGGTCCCCCTTTCATACACCGTATTGTCCTAACCGGAATCAGCTTCACTGATAGCCTTTTCTTTCTCTATATGAGGATGCCTTTCTTTTCCCCGCTTCCCTCCCATATCCGCCTTCTCGCTTTCGCGCATCTCACGCCATTCCAACTCGCGTTCTACGCTCCGCCCCTTCTCGAATCGATAGGATCCCAGAATGGTTTCAATACTGGGGTTCTCAGAAGAGACGATGTACCGAGCGTGTTTCAGAGACTTTTTGTGACATCTCGCGTAAGCGAGGCTGTAGATCTCCTCCGCAGTCACACCCCAGATAGTCCAAATAGAGCCATTACGGCGATCCCCTTTGACTAAGAAGGCTACGCAGGCGGCGCTCAAACTCCTATACACGAAGAAATGTTTCACAGAAATACTGAAAGGCTTCAACGCCAAGATAAGGCGGTGATGTAGTTCAGCCCCCGAACTATCTCCCTTGACTCCAAGAAGACAAATGCCTTGAGAAACGCCATCGCCCCTCTCCAAAATTGTATCCCACTCGTTTTTCACAAAGTTGCTTGCGAGCTTTGTACTCTCTTCCCAACCAACGACTTCCAATATTGTTTGTGACACGTTGTCGTAGCGGAGGTGGAAACAGGAGGGTGCCTCTAATATAATGGTCACATACATAGGAATATTTTGGATTCTCATTTCCCTACCGAGTGATGGTAGTTTCCCCGTCGCCAGGGTGATACCGAAAAAGGGATAGACAAAAGGGACAAGTCGTTCGTTCCCTTCTCATTCAAATGAAATCAGATGACTGACATTATAGCAGTCATTCTTATTGCTATGGGCATATGTCATTATGCATGAATGAATTATATATGTCATTACGCTTCAAAACCTCCGCCTCCTCTCCCTAGCGGTCGAGCCTGCTTGCGCATCCTTTGGTCGAGCCTGCTTGCGCATCCTCTTCCCGTCTTGTGCTTCTGAGGGCAAGGTGAAAACTAGCTTTGTAACTAAATGAGGTCTCTCTCAGATGCCTATAATGGGTCTCGATCTCGCTTTTGAACGGGCTATCTAACCTTCATTACTTGTTCCCCTGGGCCTTTGCTTAGGTCAATTCGAAACTTGTACCATGGGCCTGTTTCCTGTACTTCACTACGTCTACCCCTTACCGATCGATTGAGTCATGAGCCAATATAGTACAAAATCGATATTGATAAGCAGTACCAGGAGAAGAACCAAAAGCAGAACCAGGAGCTGACCGGCGTAGTTCCAGATCCAGTAGCTTATAGAGAAGGATCCGAGCAAGCATCAGTAGTAGAGAAAGCAGCATAATACCTTACAGTTGTGAGAGAGGCAGCACCTTGCCTACTAGTATCCCTTCCATTTAGAGATCCAGATCGAGAGCCAGATCCAAAGCTTGGTTTTAGAGATCGAGTAGCTTAAGTACCACTAGCAGATTATGCCGTAGATTATGCCTTTGTTTCACCAGTTGGTAAAGAAGTTGATACTGTCGATTAAGCTGTTACATAACCCGTACCAGTAGAAGCATCAGTAGCTAAGGCATAGACAAAGGGATAGGCATCAGAGCCAGCACAAGCCAGAAAGCCAGCCAGACCTATCTAAGGTAAAGGCGAGAGTGAAAGGGTAGCAGCGAGAGTGAAAGGATGGATTTCTTCATTGGGCAGGAAGTGACTGGGGGGCATTCCTTACGTGACTGGGGGCATTTGGAAGGGTTGGTACAGCATGCAAAGCCCCACGCACCATATAAATATGTGTTATCAGAGTAGCTAGACATAAAGTAAGGGAGGTACAACTATCCTTCAAATAAGGTAGGTGGGAGGCTGGAACTCGCTTGCTGGCTGGATGGCTAGATTGCGGGCTTATCGACCTTGCTCCCTTCCTGAGACCTTCGACCTTGATCCCTGCCGCCTTCGATCTACCTTCGACCTCTCTTGCTGCCCGTCTTTATATCCCTACGATCCTTCAACCCGCAACCTACCTTTTCTTTTTACCTTCCCCTTATACCCCACCCCAAAAAAAGATTCCGCATTACCGATTTGTCTATCCCGCCGCCCTCCTAACAAGAAATAAGTCACTTTGGGCCATAGATAGCAGCTGCTGATGCCGCAAGACCGTAGACCCATGAGTGGTCATTGAACTTTTAGCATAAGCTATTGCGCTCAGTATATAGCACTTAGTTATCCACCTCGACTCGCAACTAGCAGTGTCTCAGTTAGTTGAATAATGAATGTCTACCGTGTCTGAGATCCTACAATTATTCAAATGTTTTGACAGGTGAGACTCCTGGCCATTTTTCACTTATTACATATGTTCATTTTACTAGGAGGTTTCATAAACTTACTGATTCGAAAGCTAATGACATTTTCTATTTGCATTTTTCACATTCTTAGTCACATAAGCACGCATGTACATATTGAATGGAAAATTGCATTTCACACCAAAATTTGCATCCATAGATATAGAATAAATACGCATATGTCTATATAAGATGAAGTATACATAATCTAAAAATATGTAATGTCAAATCAAAACTAGCTCAACAGCCTATTATGAGACATAAGGCCCAAGTCCACGTGAAAGTGACTTCGCTCTATGGAAAAATCTTTTTTACCTGATATGACTTAGGCCTAACTTACATTTGAACATGAGTCATAGTCAATGCCAGGTTTCAATACACTCGATCCAAGAGTCGGTGCACTCGATGCCACGTGTAAGTCTCTCTCTCTACCTCGACCTCGATCTATACCGATACAGAACCTTGGGAAATGTTCCTACCTTGATTGGATTACATGACGATCAATGCATTACTTATGATGCACCCATTGAGGGTCATACAACAGTCATTGCCAAACACCAGCCGATCATTGTCAATCATAGCTGCCTGAAGGTCATAGCCAATTGTCATCGCCTTAAGGTCATTGTTTATAGCCGATAGTAATTGCCGGGAATCATAGCCTGTTGTCATAGCCGATAGCCGCCGGTAGTTGATGCCAGGAGTTGGTTGATGCCGATACTCAATACAGGAGTCATACTTCATGCTGTTGATCCAAGAGGCGATCCAGGTGGTTTCGATGCCGGTACTCAATCCAGGTGTTTATCCACTCGATGCCAAGAGTCAATGCTGCTCGATGCTTATATTCGATTCAGGAATCATAGTCGCATAGTCGCTAGTCGTAGTAGCCTGTTGGCAGTATGAGCTAGAAGGTGCAGCATTAAGTATAGTCACATGGAGGTAAGCTCTACTCAGTGTAGCATGATGAACCTAGGGTCGGTACAGCTATAAGTTCTCGTCGATGTATAAATCAAGCTCCAGTCACAGTGCAGCATGATGAACCTATGGTGGTCAGTGTTAGAAGTGAGGGGATTCAAAGTGTTTGAACAGTTATCATCCACCATGCCCAGGAAGGTGTGATTCTAAGTGTGTTACCAGTTCTAGATCCAACGTTACCGGTTCGACGTGCACAGGATGGAAGTGATTCTACGTGTGTTACCAGTTCGATGTTACCAGTGCTAATAGTCTTGACTATATGGTCTTAGGGCAAGTAAGAAAGAAAGTGTCCATAGGGCAGTCCATAGGGCTAAGACTGATACCGGAAGTCCATATGAGTGAGTAGTACTTATGGCTTTCACTCTAAGTCCGTAGAGCTAAATAGTATAAATCATTCATCCAGAACGGCAAGATATTGATTGAACTATGCCTAGTTAAGCTAAGGCCAAGGCTTATGCAACTAGTTGGAATCGTGAATGTATGGGGGGGGAAACAAGGTTATCTCAGAATAAGTACTAATCCACATACATGGATTGACTCTTGGGGTCGAAATAGAAATATTAGAGCTCAACCACTAGATGCACATTTCAATACAGACTTCAGTGAAATGAATCAGTTCAATTAAACAGACAGACACAGGCAGGGGACCTACATAGCTGATAGACATGTTGAACAACCCACATACCCACCCTACAATATCTGCCGAGTGGGGCACAGCTCACATCTTTTCTTCGGGGTGGGGTACAATAGACAATATCTGCCGGGAGGGGCCTAATCCATGGGGCTACTCAATGGGGGCTACTAAGCTACACGTAGATATACGCGTAGAGGTTGCACAATGCATGAAGTTACACGATGAGCTTCGATGAGGTTACACGTAGAGGATTCTTCATAGAGATACAACGTATAGGCTATATCCGCCTACACCACACAGCATAGATATATATATATATATACGTAGATATACAAACAATAGCGTAGAATATACTGTGCTAAATAACAGGCGCCTGGGCGCGTTAGGTGCACCCATTCCAAGTAAGTTACCACCGACGAGAAAAGGCCCCATCAATGGATACCCACCAGATGATAAAGGGAAGGACTTACTGCAGTCCCGTTCAAATAGGCGGCACCCCGGCCATTCGAAATAGGAAAACCCATTCCATTAGAGTTCCGATGATATAGCCCCATAGATATTTCTTATTAGGCCTAACCTAGCCGAGATATAAGGCTGGTGGGGCTTAGTCAATGGCTGAATCAATTCTCAAATATATAATGAATGGAACCAATTCTAATAGCATCTAGTTATCTACTAATAGCATTGAGACAAATAAGACAATGGTAAGACTGTGTAAGTCCATTTTATATGAGTAAGCTTGCATGGGATTAGAACCCTATTTCTTCTTATTTCAGTCGATCCGGCAACTAACGAATTGGAAACACACATCTATACCACACTTCTCAAAGATTTCATTCTAGGGCGTTTCAATATCCTTAGCATTTAAGGTAAGCAAAAACGGGATGGCTGGCATGAAAGAAAGGCGGGCTTAATATGTGGTCAAGCAAGGCACACTTGGGACCCCTGCTACCACTTGAATAAGCCATCTGTGGTGGACGGAACGAACCCATAAAGCTGGACCAACAATCTGTGTGGGTGGGCGAAACCCAACATCCCGGCATTCATTTTGCAGTCAAGGCAGGTCGGATTGAAGGGCATGGATAAAGGTCCAGATTGACAGGTAGGTCCCGATAGAGAAGTACAGATTGAAAGGTATAATTGAAAGGCCCGGATTGAAGGGTTCGATTTCAAGGTCTAGATTGGAAGGTCAGGTTAAGTAATAACGGTAGCAACATGACCAAAGTCCATTGTCTAGCAGGTTGAAACAAGGGCAGCACAGCCCAGTGTGGAACGAGAGCTAAAGCAGCATAGTCAAAGTGGAGTCAATAAGCGCGGGTCAGAGCAGCAGCCACAGTCGATTAGCACACCATCCCAATTGAGTAGCCAAGCCAAGCAGCCAGGTATCCAAGCCAAGTCGAGTAGGTCGAGAGAAAAGATCAGGCAGGGATAGATAGAAGGGCAATAATAGAGATAGGGTATCAATCGAGGTCTATCTAAGGCCAGCAGCAATCCCGTAATAGCATTCCACCGGTTTGTTTTCTTATCTTATCCCGCCCGCCTGGGTGGATGCTTTATCCCAGCAAGCTCTTTACTCCCTCCCGCCAGCCTCCATCTAGCCTGCCAGCCCGCTAAAAAGGCTAACCAGCCAGTTGGTTCTTATCCCACCCAGCCCAGGTAGTCACATTCCATCCATTGTTCCTACGCGTTAAGCTTTTCTCGTCATTCCATTCCAGTGAGGTGGGACTGTGGTCTTGAGGTATTCACCCCCCACTAAGCCTGTTTAGCGTAAGTTAGCAATCCATCAACGGGCAAGCATAAATCGCAATAGCGGGTAGGCTCCACTGATGGAAGGTTGCACTTTGTCCTTACGTTCACCGATAGATGTTCCCACCAGAAGACATTGAGCCAAGTTTACAACGGACGGAGCGAACCAACCCTGGCACGGCACACGGCACTATGATCGTGTGAATCACTGCTGCTAAATGCCTGCTGATCGAACTCGCTGCTTGCCGAAGGCCCCAAAGCTATTATAGTACTTACTTCCTTGGACCCCAAATACCCCCCTTAGTAAGTACTATCCCAAAAAGACTTACTTCCTTGCCCTCAGAAGCGCAAGCCCCTCCGGGACCTTGGAATATTTAGAAGAAGGGGGGGCCCCACTTAGTAAGTATTAAGTTTATTGCTCGATCTTGCTATGGAGATGATGAACGTGCCACCGCTTGCTTTTCTCATTGCTACCATCGTTCTCTCACCAAAAGAGATTGATACATGTTGTTACCAGACAAGCATATCGATTGAGACAAGGTGACACCAGACGATGATAGAGGATAAGTCCTTACCGCCATACGAGAGAGGAGATGTCCCCATGTTCCCAACAGATGAAAGAGAAGGAACCGTTCAACCATACCCCGTAAACGCATCCATACCTGAGAGAGGAGAAGGAAGTTCAATTGACTTATTTTGTGCCCCTCTCAAATAAGTAACTAAAAGGCGGTGGTCGAGCCTGCTTGCGCATCCTTAACGTCAGACCTTAGAAGTACCTCTTACCGCGGAGAATAAGGCCTTACCAACAGACGACAGAGGAGAAAGGGCCCTTTCAATAATTACCTGACTTAGAGGCCTTCCCTTAGTTTCCCGACATATCTGCATCCTTCCTAAATCTTAGGGAGGATTAGGCCTGATTGATATTGCCACTAAGGTGAAAATCCCGCCAGTCAAGTAGCAAAATAGACTGGTCTTCCTGGGATGGATGGGATGGATCGCTGGCTTGGGATGGCTGGTAGGTGGGGATCGGTAATGAATCATATATGTAATTACGCTTTAGCTAATCGATCATACCAGAATCTCATATAAGATCTAATTTCACCTTTTCTTTCTGATCTCTCGTTACCCGTGCCTTAGCCCAGTAGGCCGTCGGGACCTTTACCTCTAGTTCTATGCGATAGATCTATTCACTGGATGGCTCTACCTCCTGACCTGATGAATCACTACCTGTCTGCCTGCCCTGAGAAATGTCAAACCTAGCTCCTTTTCCTGAATGGCTCTAGTCCCGCCCCCTCCATCCTCCTTTAAGTATGATTATTGTCGAAGTTGTTGTATTTGTTGGACTTGAAACCTCTAGCCAGTCACCAGGAAGCAGCCTTTAGCCAGAACCCTTTCTACAGGGAGGGCCATCACACATGAAATATCACACCATCCACCTCACCTCTAGCAAGCAGATCCATTCAACCAATATCCTTGCTCTCTCTTTGGTCGAGCAAGCGGCTTCGCACCTTGCTTTCCTAACGTCAAGCAAGCCCCTACCGGTCCTTGCCCGATGCGGACAAGCAGGTAAACCTCCTTTAGTTGCTCTCAATCTAAGGATGCGTAAGCAGGCTCGACTGATAAGGACCCTTTAGGGGGCTCGACTGATAAGGAGAGGAGAGGACCTTTAGGTGCTCGACCATAAGGACCTTTAGGTGCTCGACTGATAAGGACCCTTTAGGGGGCTCGACTGATAAGGAGAGGAGAGGATGCGCAAGCAGGCTCGACTGTGAAACCCCCCAACCCAATAAGTAAACCCTAACCTTTAGGTGCTCGACTGTTAAGGACCTTTAGGTGCTCGACTGATAAGGACCTTTAGGTGCTCGACTGTTAAGGAGAGGAGAGGATGCGCAAGCATGCTCGACTGTTAACCCCCCAACCCAATAAGTAAACCCTAACCTTTAGGTGCTCGACCCCAGGTTTACTTATTGGGTGGGCCAATAAGTAAACCCAAGAGGGAGAGGAGAGGATGCGGAGCACGCTCGACCAACGCCCCCCACCCAATAAGCATCAAGGGTTTTGAAGCGTAATGACATATATAATGAATGTCACTCTCTCTGGTCTCGAAGTCACCTCTAAGTCATGAAATATCAGGTTGGAAACGGATAGATACACCTGCCTGGCCGTATCGGAGCGGCCAGATGAGGGATATTTCTGTGAACGCAAAGGAGGCAAGTGCATAGCTTAAAGTTTTATAGCTTGTGTCCAGGGGCAAAGATAGCACTAACCGGAGCAGAGGCGGGTAGAGCACAGGTGGGGGTTTCATCCGTTGAAGAAGCACTGGAAGCATAGGCGGTTTAAGCGGCAAATAAAGTGATAGGCTGGGCCTTTTGGCTTCGCTCCTTTCCTATAGAGCCTGAGGAAATATATGCAAGCATATATATTACCTTCCTATACAGCCTGTTTCCCAGGCTTAAGGACCATACCCATATAGGTGTAGACCAATTGATTTAGTTATAGCACCAGTAGCAGGAGAGAAAGCATCTCGCCCAGCATCTTTTCTAGTTTGATAGCCTGCAGCGCCCCCTTCGTTCGGTTCCTTATCCATGACCCATTGATCCATAAATAGAACAGGAATAGTACCCAGCAGGAAATAGGCATAGTACAATTGGCTAATAGGTTGGATGGACGGGTGTTATTTTATGATCAGCTAGTTAGGTAGGTTAGGTAGGGTGGGTTCACAAGATGGGAAGATTCGTATGGCTGTGGTCCACCAAACTAGTCCGATGGGGCGCTATGTCCTTGGGTGGACCGTTAGGCCGAGGCTTCTCCAACAAGGCTGGTATTCTTGGCTTGAAGTTGGTTGACTTGGCTTATCATCTAATTCATCCAGCTCGTAGAGAAGAGTGCACGTGTTTCCGTGTGTAGAGAGAGATAATAAAGCCAAACTGCTTTAAGTCTAAGCACAACTAACACTCCACCGCTGTGTCAAGATGAGATTCAAAGGCGAGAGGGAAAGGGAAGGTCTGGCTGGTAAGGAAAGACCTAACCTGGGCCTACCCAAGACCTTAGACCGGGGAAGGACTCATTGACTTATCGACCTACCACGCCTACCTACGCCTAGTCCCATCAGATCGGGGAAGGACAGACCTATTCGTACAGTTCAGGAAAGATCCAGGACCTTAGATCGGGGAAGGACAGAGCCTAGTCCCATCAGATCGGGGAAAGACATATTGTACAGTTAAGGGACCTATTTTGTACGGACCTTGCCAACTGGTAAGGAAAGAAGATAGGAAGGTTAGGTTAAAGCTTAACCCATAATAAGAACCCCTACCAATTGAGAATTGATGAACGACGCATTGACCTGGATGCGCAAGCAGGCTCGACCGCTAGGGAGAGGAATTAGCGGGCACCCACTGCAGGGACCTCCTTAATGCCTCCCACCGGAAGACCTAGACCTGTAGCCCTAGACACTTGAATCATACATGCTTAGTTGTGCACTAGACTTCTCCGGTACAGAATTCACCCAACCAGCCAGCTTACATTCAGTATCACATACAGCAGCACACCATTATTACGTATTCACTTGAAGAACTAGACCTGTGAACCCTAGACCACTTCCTTAATTAATCGCTTAGTGGTATAACTCTTTATTTAGCTTTTCGGGACGAGCTCCCAGATATACTATGAATTCAGACTGCTAAGAACTTTAGATGCCTTATGGAAGTGGCACAGGAACAAACCTCGGATCGTACGTGGAAACTGCCCTCTTGCATTGACTCCTTACTTAGAATATCTTACACACTTAGGTACGTGCGGTGGATGGGCGAAATAACATCATCGCTTCCTTTGCCCCTTTCTATCCCTACTGTATGAATGGAAGTAGAGTGGGTGGCTGACACAGGAACAACCGTGGGTGCATGGGATGAAATGAAACAACCCTACCTTTGCTCAAGTGTTACCATACAACCTGCCCGATTAGAAGGAATCACCTTTTGATTATTACGTATATAATGAAGTTATGACACAGTTCTTATGAGCTTTCGTTTTCTAATCACTTCACGCCACGACTTACCTACCGTCTTTGCACGACCCAACCAAGGTTCCTTCTGGAAGAAAACCATCACCACATGCCTGGATTGCGTGGATAGGATGGATCGATGGAATCACCGGCCCGGAAATGCCTTAACTCATCCATTTGGCTAAAGAAAATCGCGAGTTCAAGACCCGATTGAAGATGATGCCTCCAACTCCGTTCCAACAAATCTTTTCTTTATCAAATGCGTGCGTGTCTGGAAGCGAAAGCTAGCTCGACCACCCTTTAGTTACTTATTTGAGAGGGGCCACCCAAGCCCGCATCAAGGACCGGCAGGGGCTCGACTGTTAGCCCCCCCACCCAATAAGTAAATTGAAACTTGAGTTGCTCGACCAACCTTTAGTTACTTATTTGAGAGGGGCCCACCCAATAAGTAAAATGAAGGCATGACTCGACTGATAAGGAACGGTGATATGATTCCCTCCCCCGGGATCAAGGAGGTGACGGGTCGAGTGTATTCCCTCTCCCTATCCTAAGAGCTCTCTCCCTATTTGATATGTCCCCTCTCTATCCTCTGATCGAGCGCACCTTCGGATTCAGAGCCTCTCTATTTCAAAAAGGGTAACCTGGCTTTCTCCCTCAACATATATATATAAGAGCAAAGCTTTGCCATTTTAAGGCGCTCTCCCCCTTCTTATTCTCCCACAGACTTGAACTTAGATATTTGAAGGGCGTTCGAAACAACCACTTGCTTGAGCAATGCTTTGTGGGTACGGCACTCTTCCTATTTACCTTTACTGTTACCTCCAATCCACCCGCTTTACCCCTATCGGGCCTCACCCTACTGAGTTATACCCCAAGATGCACGCGCGTTCACATATAGCACTGTTTGACCGGCGTTCGACAGAGCTTTGCACCGGCAAATAGAAGAGGTGCACGGGCGTTCGGATAGATACAGCATTCACCAGCGTTCGATAACCCAAACTTGTCACATATTCTTACTTATACCACTATCTGATCTTGTCACGCCGGGAGGGAGGGATGAATTAACCCGCCAGATACGATTGATTAATTAAGACAGCCAGCCCAGGATATGAATGGATGCCTAGCCAAACATTGCTAGGAGATATTCCTACTTCCCATGCATGTTAGTGTCCTTCTATCTTTACCCACCAGAATAAAGAAACTATATGTCCTATACCACTTTATGATTCATGAAGCGCTTAGGAAAGACAACTATAGCCCCGCCGGCATGGGATGACATTATACAACAACTTCCTTACTCTTCTACCTTACTTATGTGTTTCCTAACCTACCTGCCCACCATATGACCTAGACCTGGTAGACCTGTACCACTTACTTCATTTCTCGCTTAGGAAGTACTGCTATTTGAACAACCCTTCTCTTATAAATACGGGCACTAACGTGCCTCATCCTTACCTTTCTTACTCTCCAGAACTTATACCACTTACTTATCACCTATTCAGCCAGGAAGACGTACGGGAGCCTTCTATTTCACCTTGCCCTTATCTTTGATTAATTGTTACCATACTACCTAACCACCGGAAGACCTAGACCTTTGAAACCTAGACCGCTTGCTTGGATTCATTCATCTTCTTAGGAGGTCAGGTACAGCTATAGACCCGACATGGGATGGGATGGCATGGATCGCATGATACAACCTTCTTACCTTTTAGTTATGTTTTGACTTACTACCTGTCTACCTATAGACCTGGAATATACCACTTGGATGAATGAAGCACTTAGGAGATACTGCTATTTACCTATTCTCTGAACAGCATTATACAACCCTTCCCTTTACCTTCAGTCCATACCACCTACCCACCAGAATACCTTGCACCCGTTAGCCTTATACTACTTGTTTATGAAATGAATGCTTAGTTGGTACAGCACTCTTTCTATGAACCTTTTACTCAGCCTTCCCCTTACTTAAGTAAGATATGACCTACTCCTCCTGGTTCTTTTGACTTGAACTGACTCACCAAACTAGTTATTGGACCGGCTGGGCTGCTTGCTTTTATGGTTGGATGGGCAACGCAATGCCACCTTTGAGTACTGAATTTACCACCTTGACAAGGCACTGACCCTTGAAGCTGGGACTGGGGTGGACCTGGACCTTGAGGGACATTCTTGAAGCTAGGAAAATCAGAGTCTTTTCCCTCCATGACTGCTCTCGGAAAATCATTTGACGATTTGATTATTTCATACCCTCTCTCAATAAAACAAATTAGCAGCGGAAAAACCAAATAGTAGGGGGACTTATGTATAATAACTAGCAAGATATCGCGCGTATCTTTGAAAGAAATGAAAGTTGGAAGTTTGGCGACAAGTTGGTACTATGATCTATGCCTTTGAAGGAAAGATCATTCCGAGGTTCAAATCCTCTCCTTATCAGTCGAGCCCCTAACGGACCTCGGTGTCGTTCGCTCGTCTGAAGCGGGTGCAGGTATGCCCGACGATCCGGAAGCACCTGATAGTGAGAATGCATGCCGAAAAGCGATCGGGCCTCTTTCGCTGAGCCGTGAGCACTTTCCCCCTCCCCTTTGACTCTGAAAGATTTGGCTGGGAAGTCTGCCTGCAATGACGAAGGCTGTGCATGCCCGCTGAGCCGTTGCGGGGAGTTGCGATTCACCTAATGCAAGATGAAAAGCGCCCGAGGCCTCTCTCTGTTCACTGAGCCGTAAGCACAGGCAGTTCCGCCATTTCTCCTTTGAAGTTCCAGCCCCGTTTTTCCTCTTCCGTTCTGGCTGTGGATCATCAATCAATCGTATCTGGCGGGTTAATCCATCCCTCCCGGCCCGGGTCTCTAGTTGTCCCTCCTAAGATTCATTCATAAGTGTTATCGAGCGCCTGTGAATGCTGTATCGAAGCTAAGAGGCAAGAGTTCAGCCTCCCTACCAAAGGCGTTCCTGGGTGAAGGGAGAAAGGTAAGGTTAAGGTTGTATCATATAATCCATGCTTCTAATCGAAGGTAAGTAACAGTCCCTCCTAACTAAGTGCATTCATAAAGTCAAGTGGTCTAAGGCTAACATGTCTAGGTCTGAAGGTGGTGGATAGGTTGTATGTACTTAATGAAAGGTAAGGCAAGGGAAAGGGGTAAATAGCAGGTACCTACCTCCTAAGAGTTTGTGGTGGTGGCTAAAAGGTCTATTGATTCAGCAGGTGGGTAAAGAGGTAGTGTGAAACCAAGGTAGGGGGTTCTTATAGTGCCGTACCCTACAAGGTGTTCCTGGATGAAGGGAATAGCAGCACTCCATCGTGCTAGGGTGAAGGCATGAAAGGTAAGGGTAAGGTTGACCGGTTCCCCCGACCCTCTCAAAGTCTAGTGCAGTAGCTACTAAGCTAAGCATTCATAAAGTTTTTGATATAAGCTAACAGGTCTAGTTCTTGCAGGTGGGTGGGTTAAGCAAGGGAAGGAGTACTACCGTACCCATCATCTAATCCTTCCTGGCAGAAGGGATGGTTGGCAGCACTAACTAACCGGTGGGTTGAAGGGTCAAGTATCTATCTGGTGGATGCTCGTAAGTAAAGGGTTAATAGTCATAGTGCCGGCCGTACACAAAGCATTCATTAAGCAATGAGAAAAGGCATATCTTAGGTCTGAAGCCCGTCCAGCTCTCTCTGTTGATCCCATTCCGTCCCATCCATCTCCAACGAGGCTTTCCGATGGACCACATAATCCAAGCCATCCGGCATGAAACGATATCTGCTGCTAGAAGGTCACCCCTATTGGCTAATTGAAAATCCCATCCTGTGTTTCAAAGATAAGGGGTTATAAGCAGTGCTTCCTAAGGGCCCTATATTATTTAGGGGTCACTCACTATTCATATGGTGAGGGATTCATGAAGTTTGTGGTCTAGAGCTAATAGCAGGTGCTATGTCTTCCGGTGGGTAAACAGGTTGTTGGTGTGGAAACAAGGGTAAGGGGTGGAAGGTTTAATAGCATGCTGCCATACCTACTTTAGTCTTCCTGTCTGCTGACTGACTAAATGGATTAGGGACTCCATCGTGCTAGGGTGAAGGGCAGTAAGAGAAGGGTAAGGGAAAAGCCCGAATCATCGCATATGGTCTTAATGAAAGTGCCGGGTCTAGATCTAAGGTAAGGTATCAAGCCATCCGGTGCTTATTCTAATCGAAGGGTTAATAGCATTCCATTCCTGACTAACTAAGTGCATTCATCAAGTCAAGTGGTATAGGGCTACCAGGTCTAGGTCATAAGGTGGGTGGGTTGTATGGTCTTAATCAAAAGTAAGGCAAGGGTAAAGGGTTCATGAATGACTAGATCGGGCAAGGACCGGTAGGGGCTTGCTTGACGCTAGGAAAGCAAGGTGCGAAGCCGCCAGAGAAGAAATAGGAAGGCAAGGAGGTTTACCTGCTTGTCCGCATCGGGCAAGGTCCGGCAGGGCTTGCTTGACGTTAGGAAAGCAAGGTGCGAAGCCGCCAGAGAAGAAATAGGAAGGCAAGGTGCGAAGCCGCCAGAGAAGAAATAGGAAGGGCAAGGTCCCGGAGGGGCTTGCGCTTCCTAGTGCAAGGTAATTTATTGCTTGTCCGCACCGGGCAAGGAACGTAGTGCTTGCTTGACGTTAGGAAAGCAAGGACCCGACAGGGGGCTCGACTGATAAGGAGAGGATGCGGAAGCAGGCTCGACCAACGCTAGTTACTTATTTGAGAAGGGCACCCAATAAGTCAATTGAAATTTCTTGCTTGCTTGACGTTAGGAAAGCAAGGACCGGCAGGGGCTTGCTTGACGTTAGGAAAGCAAGGTCCCGGAGGGGCTTGCGCTTCCTAGTGCAAGGAAGATGCGGCAACTCTCAAACTTGAAATTTAGGACCGGCTCCGGATCTGTTACCCCAAAAGGAGTCTTTTATAAATGAGAAATAAGGTGAGAAAGGGTAGTATAGAGCCGTAATAGCACGACGGGATAAAGAGAACCCCCGAGAGTTTGCTCTTATAAGGGGAGGGAGATAAGGGCGGGCGAAGCGTGTATGAAAAAGATGTCGTGAACGGTGGTTCAATGGAATAGTGAGTCATTGGATCGAAGAACAAATATGAAGAACAACTATCATCGGATATAATTCTTTTTAGTCAACTCTTGTATCTCATATGTCATTATGCTTTTTTCTATCTATAGTTGTTACCAACCCCTATGCTATGAAAACTGGCTTTCTTTTTCGGACCTCGTGGGCCCCAAAGGTGTGGAATAAAGTACACTTGAAATGAGCTAAGGAAGGGACAGAAGCCAAGAAGAGCCATCCACCAGAAGCATTCAACCTTCCGCCTTCATCACCAGCCATGCCAAGTCCAACAGAAGCCTTCACCCAGCCAGAAGCCAGCAAGAGAAGCCTTCACCCAGCCCCCAGCCTTAAGCAGACCCGAACCATATGAAATGACATATATAATGAATGAATGACATAGAGAATATATGCTTTGGCGGAGGTTTTCACATCTTTCCCCCCTGGTCGAGCGTTAAAACCCTACTAATTTGGCCATTTTAGCTTGGCGGAGGTTTTGGACATTCTCCCTCTCCTCTTGGGTTGACTTATTGGCCCACCCAATAAGTCAACCTGGGGTCGAGCACCTAAAGGTCCTTATCAGTCGAGCCCCCTAAAGGGCCCTATATTCTTTAGGGGTCACTCACTATTCATATGGTGAGGGTCCTTATCAGTCGAGTCACTAACGTACCTAATTGATAGCCCGGTGAAATGGTAGTTATATATGAGCATGTGGTAGTTTCGGCGAGATGGCGTAATTACATATATAATAGATCTCATTAGTTCGTTACCTCACCCTATGGAGGTGATCCCAGAATGAACTATAGATCTACGTTGCCGTAACAAATTATGAACCTACACACACAAATTGGGTCTTAGGAAGAGCCGTATGAGGCAGCCCACGTACGGTCCGGGAGCCGAGCCCCAGCACACACAGTGATGGTGCGGCGGCTTAGGTCAACACTTATATATTAGCTGGTCATCAATCGGAAGCAGGCAAGATGGTGACGAATTGCGATTGGTCCAAACCTTCGACCTCGTTCAACTTAGGCGGCTACCACCAACCCCATAATTTGATAGCCCATACCTTACCTTTCCTTGTTCGCACAGCAGCGAATGAAGGCCGGGTGGAAGGGCGCCCCTTAGAGAATAGTCATAGTCATAGTAGCAGTCAGCGGGCTGCTTCTTGGCCACGCCCCCAGGCTTATAGATACGACATACTCGATCCGCATTATCAAGTAGGAAATTGCATACCATCCGCCGATATACGTATAGGAACATGGGTACATAATATTGAATGTAATCCAGGTCAAGGCGCAAAGCCGACTCGAGCTGCAGGAACCTTCGCTAAAACAATGAAGAAACCTGGGAATGCACCACAATGTCTTGTGCGGTTACCTCCGGGTGTTGAAAAACTCATAGATCCCCGATGCCGAGCCACTATTGGTATAGTTCCCAATCCCAACCATGGTGCACGGAAGAGAAGCTTGGCAGGACAAAGCCGGTGGTTAGGCAGACGCCCCATTGTTCGGGGTGTTGCTATGAATCCGGTGGATCATCCCCATGGAGGAGGTGAAGGACGCACGAAAGGAGGTAGACCTTCGGTGTCACCTTGGGGAAAGCCCACCAAAGCTGGATTTCGAACAGTAGTGGGGAGACGCAGAAATCAGTTTGCGCCACGACGATCTATATGGAAGGGCAGTTTCGTCGATGCTTTCTCGTCGAAAATGAGGAGCAAGAGGGAGAATATTTCTAGCAGGAAAATTCGGTCACGTAGATCTCCCATTTTGCCAGAATCTGTTGATTGCTTTGTACAAATTTATAACGGAAAAACTCCTGCTCGTTGCAAGATCACTGAAGGAAAGGTTGGGCATAAATCTGGAGAGTTTGCCTCTGCACGGAAACGAAAACCTCCGAGAACCTATATCGGGCCGGGGAGAAAGGGGAAAAGGTAAAATACGGCACGAAAAGTCAATCCGATTTCAGTCAGACTGAATCTGAATCGTAGTTCAGATCCAAGTCGGTTTAGTGAGGGCGACCGCGAAAGTCACCGAGTGAATTGCCCTTTCGTATGGATAGATAGGGGGACGTTGCAGATGCGGCAGGACGGACACGACTTATTCGCCCGCCAGAAGACCCGATGGAAGCACTTACCTGAGCTCTAAGGGATGACTCATATTTCTTCCCCTCAAAGAGCTAGATAAGGTTATCCCTTCCTTATCTAGCTCAGGTAAGGTCCTGGTAAACCCTCTCCTGGACAGTCGAGTGTGCTTACGCACCCTCACCATATGAATAGTGAGTGTGCTTACGCACCCTCTCCTGGACAGTCGAGTGTGCTTACGCACCCTCACCATATGAATAGTGAGTGACCCCTAAAGAATATAGGGCCCTTCTAATTTGAACCGGGGTTGGGATAACCTTTCATTTCTTTTTGGTCCATTCATTTGGGTGGGGGACCAGAGCATGTCGCGAAAGGAGCACACTGGGCGTGCTTCGACCGTGTCTCCGGGGCACAGTTGAATGTAGATATCATGAACGCGAGGGGCGCGCCTGGCTCCGGGGGGGGAAGGCAACAACTCCCCTGTACGTACATGCGCTGATCGCTAGCGCATGTACCCTTTCGGACGGGGGGCCTGCCGTCGGCAGCTCCGCTAAGGTTATCCCGATCCGGGCTAAGCACTTCCTTCGAACGAAGATAGGAGTCTTTCATTTATCCATTCAAATAACGCTCCCTTCCCCTTCCCTCTACGCAAAGGAAAGGGCCCTCACCCATATGATGAGTGAGCGTTAAAACCCTCACCATCGGAATGGTGAGCGCCTACCGGCCCTCTCCTCTCCTCTCGATGGCGGCGATGGCGGCCCTTATGGTCGAGCGATAAATCCCTTAA
>Ga0213498_10000027_pt1 | contig 18167 bp, 10 predicted proteins | sample Lodgepole_Yose_4_FD_150981 | JGI IMG/M metagenome (GOLD analysis project Ga0213498, IMG submission 150981) | Leaf-associated microbial communities from Pinus contorta in Yosemite National Park, California, United States - Lodgepole_Yose_4 | ecosystem: Host-associated > Plants > Phyllosphere >...
GCCGAGGGAGCGCTTCTCTCAAAGTTCTTAGAGTTCAGGCGCTTTGCCGAAACTTGACTTGATTCGATCTCTCAAAATAGCATAATGACATATATAATATATGCATGATTGGATTCGAGAGCGTAATGACATATCTCATTCATTCATGCATAATGACATATATAATGAATGATTGGATTCGATACCATAATGACATATATAATCTATCTCATTCATGACTGGAATCACTGGTCGAAATGAACCAAGGTCCCGGAGGGGCTTGCGCTTCCTAGTGCAAGGAGACACGAACTAGTCTTTCTTCTCCCCGTACGGATGGTTGAGCCTTAAAGCGTAATGACATATATAATAGCCACAAGGTAGATCGAGCTATCAAAAGACCAGAATGACCATAATGACATATATAATGAGATTGATTTCGGTCACTAGAGAGAGAGACGAAATCAAAGCACACTCGACTGTCAAGGATGCGCAAGCAGGCTCGACTGATAACCCCCCAAACCAATAAGTAAACCCTAACCTTTAGGTGCTCGACCATAAGGACCTTTAGGTGCTCGACTGTTAAGGAGAGGGAGAGGATGCGCAAGCAGGCTCGACTGATAACCCCCCAAACCAATAAGTAAACCCTAACCTTTAGGTGCTCGACCATAGGACCTTTAGGTGCTCGACCTTAAGGGAGAGGGAGAGGATGCGCAAGCAGGCTCGACTGTTAAGGAGAGGGAGAGGGAGAGGACCTTTAGGTGCTCGACTGTTAAGGATGCGCAAGCATGCTCGACTGTTAACCCCCCAACCCAATAAGTAAACCCTAACCTTTAGGTGCTCGACTTTTAAGGAGAGGAGAGGAGAGGATGCGGAGCACGCTCGACCACCGCCCACCACCCAATAAGCATCAAGGAAGGCAGGGCTCGACCAACGGGAGAGGATGCCCCCGGCAGGGTGAGGTACGAACGCTCGACTAATAAGGAGAGGGCTCGACTGATAAGGAGAGGAATTATATATGTCATTATGCTTTCTGATCATCGGTCCATTATATATGTCATTATGCTTTCTGATCATCGGTCCATCGATTTCGCTCACTTCTGCCATTTCTTCCAGTCATTCATTACATATCTAAGCAGGGCACTAACGCCAGCTTGGGAGTGTCAAATGGTGTGTCTGGAGATCAAATTTTCATGTCCGTAGATTAGTGGTTTGTTCAAATGATTTGAGTCTGGAGTGGTTTGTTCAAATGATTTGAGTCTGGAGTGGTTTGTCTGGTCTGGAGTTTTTGAATTTCCTAATCTTTTCAATTTGCTGGGGTAAGGACCCGACAGGGGGCTCGACTGATAAGGAGAGGAATTTCTTGCTTGCTTGACGTTAGGAAAGCAAGGTCCCGGAGGGGCTTGCGCTTCCTAGTGCAAGGAAGAAACCAAAGGGGTTAGGACAATCCGAAGGATGTTGGAGGGTGCAGAATCCGAAGGATGTTGGAGGGTGCAGAATCCGAAGGATGTTGGAGGGTGCAGAATCCTTCATCTATAAAAGAGAAACCAAAGGTAGGGCAATGCATAATGACATATATAATGAGATATCTCTTTGTATACGATATTCTTCTCCAGTTCCTCTCCTCTCCTTATCAGTCGAGCCCCCTAAAGGGTCCTGTTAGTCGAGCCCTCTCCTTATTAGTCGAGCGTTCGTTCCTCACCCTGCCGGACCTTATGGTCGAGCCATTCTTCCTCTCCCTCACCATATGACAAGTACTTATCTCCTTGATCTTTATGCGAAACTAAAGTCAACGAAATCATACGAGTCAATAGATTTTCTTTCTTAGGGCCTTCGATCCACGTACGTCTTACGGTCTTGACCTGCCTGAGAGAGGGGAACCACCTTACTGGATAATAGTAGACTGCCCGAGTGTCAATGGTAGGCGTGGAGAGCTTTTTGCGGGGAAACTTGCAAGTACAGTTTGGGGGGAGGCGGATGTACCCGAACAAGGGCTGGGCGTCGACCCAACCTTATGAGTATTCAGACTATAACAGTTCCGATGAACAGTCACTAACTTTTGACAGTTATACGATTCCAGAGGATGATTTAGAATTGGGTCAATCACGTTTATTAGAAGTGGACAATCGAGTGGTTGTACCGGCCAAAACTCCTCTACGTATGATTGTAACATCTGCTGATGTACTTCATAGTTGGGCTGTACCTCCCTCAGGTGTCAAATGTGATGCTGTACCCGGTCGTTTGAATCAGACTTCCATTTTGATGCTCCGAGAAGGGGTTTGCTACGGTCAGTGCAGTGAGATTCGTGGAACCAATCATGCCTTTACGCGTGCGCCCGGATACATAGGCCGACTGCTGAGCCCACTCTGGCTCAGCCGCACCTTCTCGAACAGGCCAATTCGGTGCGAGCTACCTAAGGAGCTATTATAGTGATATCGTGGCTAGAGCAGTAGGGAATAGAGGAGCCTCTCTAGCTAGTAATAAATGAAATAATAAGGGGGCTCCGGTGGAGTGGAGGAGACGGTTAGGATAACGAACTCGAAACGCGGAGCCCGAGGATATAGCGATTAGTGGGCCAATAGCGCCCCGCCGCAGTCGGTGGCATTACCTTCCGCGGCACTCACTCGAGGAACCTCATAATTTGTTACGGCAACTACGATCGATAGTGAAAGAACCCTGAGCTAGCTCGGGCTTTGGAAATATAGGGACGGAGTCGCTCGACCATAAGGTAATTGATTTGCTCGACTGATAAGGATGCGCAAGCAGGCTCGACTGTTAAGGCCGCCATCGCCGCCATCGCCGCCATCGATTTCTCGCTCGACCATAAGGTCGCATAGATTTGACCGGTCTTACGCATAGCGAAGCTTACCTGAGGCTCAGGTGTCTTGAGCATAGCGAAGACATTTCTTTATTCCCCTCAAAGAGCGAGCATAGCGAAGGCCAGCTCAGGCGCATAGCTCAGGATAAGCATAGCGGCATAGCCCTTACCTTCTCAGGTAACTTACCTGAGCATAGCAAAGGTCGATCTTACCTGAGCTCTGCTCAGGGCTCTCATTCATTTTCGGCCTTACCGCCGCCGCTATGCTTAAGTGATAACCTGATGCTATGCCTTCTCGCAGGGATAACACAAATTCACACACGCTCGCGCAAGGACCTAAATTCCCATTAGGAGGTTGAACCAAGGACCTGTGGAAGTCGGGGCTACCCCGTCCCCATGGCAACCAGTGTCTTGAGGGAGGAGTTCAGAGGCCTTCTAGTAGCACGGACCTATGCCTCTCCAGGTCATGCGAAAGAGGCCAGTCCAGGATCGTACTGTTCCTCTACAGACAGAGACCACAAACGCACGGATTTGTACCTCTACGCGCAAGCAAGCTAATCTCATTAGAGAGAAGCGTAGCTCAGGTTATCACTTACCTGAGTTATCACTCATATTTATTCCCCTCAAAGCTTGAGCATAGCAATACCTTTACAGATCTGGTTTTACTTCTTGAGTGGTGTTTTTCTTTGGGCACCTGGGAAAATGGCGAATCGGGACGGGGAAGCATCCTCCCTTTAAGAGCTAGCACGGGCGTCAAGGTATCCCGCTTTTTGACATACACGAATGGGGCCAATCAGGAAGAGGCCCGCAGGAGACTGACTTTGGAGGGCAGTACGATAACCTCGTAGACAAATCCTACCTCTTGGCTGATCCTTCTGAGTCTCTGTTCATTTCTCCAGTACCAGAATCAGATCTCCTCAGAGCACTATTCACCAGCCTTCCTTCGCCCGGGAATGGTGACAGTTGCTGCCTGCCTTGCGAAGCTTTGAGTCCTTATGATTATCGTATTAGCTCAATGATTACACTGACACATTATTTAGGCTTCTTGGATTGAGTGCATAGAGTAAACTTACATAATACAGCAGATATGTCACTAGTATGAACATGAAGCAAGTATCATAGTTATTAGGGTCTATGTTTTCCATAGCTTACTCAGAGTAAACACACTCAAGCATCTTGTTTCACTGATATAACAATACTAGTCTAATTAGGGTTGTAGTTATAATTCACCTTTTTTAGATAACTAGTGTCATTACAGTCTAAGCTTAACCTTACCTGATCATTACTCATCTTATTATGGAGATGACTTACCCTTATTCATATGGTATTCTCCATATTCATCGGTTAACTACCACACTCAATTAGGGAAATTAGGCATATATGGTACTACTAATCCCATGGATCTACTTAGACGGACTACTATTATACAACCATGACCGAGTAGAAGGGTTAGATAGACCGGTGAGCATATGTTATGGGAACAAGGGATAGCGACACACTTACTACGATAGGTGGTTGGTTATACATATATTACAACAGATTCCATGGAGATCATACAGAGATCAGTGGCTTGTAATGTACACCCAAACTATACATGGCAATCAAAGAGCTTAGTTTCTCCTAATAAGGTGATCCAAAGTGAATAGTGAAACCCATTGCTTGTGATAGATATCATAGCCGGCAGCATCCAAGCTATAAATGGAGGCAGAGACCGCAGAAGCAAAAGCAGCCAAGATGAGAAAGGCAGAGGCACTAATAGCACCCGTAGAGGCAACGGATAAAGCAAGGGCTGTAGCACCCACGCCTTTACTGAGCTCAGGTGAAGTTCTTTACTTTTCACCAGTTCCCAGGTCTCAAATTGAACCATCACCATTAGTAAACCCCGCCACCAGTACCTTTCGGATACAATAAGACATGGTAAAGGCAAGTTTTAGCAAAATAGAAAGCAACGGGTGCACTTCACTTTGTCATCCAGTCAGGTGATCGGTTGACCATAATAAATGACCTAATCATTGTCTGTCATCATAAGATTGATATATCGTTCGCTTCGATCCCCTATCATTTTAGGTGCTTCATAGCAAGAGCGTGGTGCCTATAGGGAGGAGTTCTCTCCATCGGGAGCCCCAACAAAGCGAGCATCCAGGGGAGTTACCAATTCGGTTGATTATTCAGAGTGAGCTGACCCATAACCGGTTTCTCTATTTCATAAGTAGTTCAAGATTGATATCTAGCTTCTGCAACTTATTAGTACCTAAAGACTACTACTGAATTCTCAAAAATGAAATGATACAGATATGGATCCCGCGCCAGTAGAATCAAGGGCTAGGGGGGGAAATAGCACCCGCGGCATCCTTTCCGGTCCCAATTAGGGATCGAGGCCCAGAGTAAGCTTCCCACCACCGCCGTCTCGCCTAGGGTCCCTTCCAGTTCTAGCTTTCTTACTTGCATTCCTTCCTGTACCAGCTCCTTACATCCCTTCATCTCGCCCGGTATCCCTGTTTCGGAAGCCATCACCTCGTCCGGATCCAGCTGCTATGAGTCCAGCTGCTATGAGGAGGTCTGCAGCAGGTTAGGTTTCCAAAGATAGGGCTAAAGCTCTAAGGCTTGTATATAGAGGTGTGGCAGAGTGTGCAGCTTTGTTTGCTCCAATGTCTCTGTCTTCAGTTTGAGATGGGGAACTTCTTTTATCCGTCCTCCATGCACCCGCTCCTTATTCTCGGCTTCAGTCAGTTTTCCTCTCGGCTGAAGCCTTCCTCTCAGCTTCGGATTGTGCATCTTCAGATACAATTGAAAGTTGACAATGAAAACTTAGATATGCGAGTTCAAGTGTGAGACGCAGATATGCAATATCGTATAGTAATAGATTGTAGTAGATATGGCTGCAATGAGGTCAGCTTCATGGCAATACTCGTTCATGGCGAGTGCAAGTTCAACGTAGATTAGAATTGTTATAGAGATAGAATTGGGAAATCTAGGGACAAGTGAAACCTCTCCTTTTGGCCTTCGTCTTTTGCCCTCGTACCTCGGGCGAAGGGTTCGTCGTACCTCCCCTCACCCCCTCCGGGTCGTAGATACGGCGACATTATAGAAATGATTTTGATTTGTTCTGCACTACGTCAAGAGACACAGGCAAGAAAGATAGGTTGTAGTAGGTCCTGCTAGGGCGAGGTCTGCAGGTTAGGTTTCATAGGTCTTATCCTATGGGGAAAAGGTTCCGGAGACAACCTCTGCTTCTACGTGGTGCTTTTGTGTCCTACCCAAGTAGAGTAAGCGGAGTCTCTGAGCCTAGCTCTTGCTGGCAGTAGTGAATTAGATCTGGAGAGCAACGTAGAAATGTGATATCATATGTTAATACGTATCTATCTGAGTATCAAACTTAGCGGACTTCTTTGATTTAGCTCCGGCTAAGCACAGCTCCGTAGAGCTAGAGCTAGGAGGTATTCTCCGGCCCCATAGCAGCAATGCAAAACTTAGATATGTTATTGAAACTTGTTTCTCAGAAAAGAGCTAGTGGAATTAGATAGAGATTCTAGGAGCACCCTAGTAGCAACGTATGGTGGCTATGCAACTCCAAGTGTCAACGTAGATATGCCGAGATATTCTATGTGAAAATGTGGATATGAAGATCCAAGTGTTCAACGTACTATTAGAGCACCACCTACCTACCTTGGTATCCTACCAGCTACCAGCAACATCAAACCTGTATGACGTAGTGGAAAAGAATCCTAGTCACATCATCGGCAGCTAACAAGACAAGTTCAACGTCTATACGCTCGTTTAGACCTGCCCCATAGCAAACTAGCTTTGTTAGATATGGCAACATCGTCAAGTCAATTGTATAGTAACAGGTGGAGATATGCAATATCATACCCAAGTAGAGTAAGCGGAGTCTCTGAGCCCAGCTCTGGCATCCACCTGTCTGTGGCCGTAGTGGATCTCCACCAGCATCAACTAATTAGTAGAACTAAGACTAAGATTGCACTACTCTGGGCAAGTGAAACCAACGTCTCCATGGTGTAATCATATATGAACACGTCTATATGCTGATCTCATATAGAACACTAGTAGAGATCTAGAAAAAGGGCAGTGTTTCCATTTCCTCTTTTCGGCTCCGGGCTGCACTACTTCTGGAGATCCAAGTACAACTAAAAAAAGCTAGCCCCCTTTTCCCCCGGTGGTGCTTGCTAAGCTAAGCACACTTTCTAGGGACATATCTATTTCTCGTCTGTGGGGATGAATCCAATTCTATTTATTTAAGAGCACCAACTTCTCCATGGCAACATTGTATGTGAAAATGTCAATGGCCTTGGTAACATTATTCAACCCATGGAGAGCGGAAGGAGACCAGCCACCTTTGGCATGGGCTTTGTCTAGGAGAAATTAGAGTGATAGAAAGAGAATCAGATTATTGAAATCTAGGGACCTTTCAAACGTATCTATGGCGATATAATAAGTGAAAACCAGGTGATTGAAAGGTGCACACGTAGAGATTACGATATTCTATTGGAACATTGATTAGCTTCATGGCTATGAACCACGTGGATATGTGAGATCATATAGTAGTGGAATTAGACCCAGATTTCTTATTCTTTGTTTTGTTCGGATGGGCACACACACTAAAACCTATAGCTTATTCGCTGGAGCTCAGGAAGATAGGTTCAGGTAGAGTAGAGATGGCAACATCATATGTGAAAGATATATATTGTTCTCTGTTCATGGCAAGTAACAAGTCAAAGGCTCTATGCCGATATCATAGTCTCTATGCGATCATCATATGTGAAAACTTATCTATGCAAGCTCGTATAGTCAGAGGTTGTAGTAGATCCGACTGCTATGGCAAGGTCTTCTGCAGGCCAGGTTTATCAGCTAGCTAGGTCTTCTCCGAGTCCAAGTTCAACTTACTTCTCTATGGGCCATGTGATACTGTATATGAACCATGTAGATATGCGAGTACAAGTGCAAAACTTAGATATGCGCTTGAAACTGGGTGCAAGGGCATACCAGCAAGAGAGAAACGATCAGAGAAAAAGGGCCAACTAACTCAAGAGGTTTCATTGATAGCCGTCATAAAATCAGACGAAATCAAGTGGTGTTGTGCATGGGCTGGCTGCTTTGGCCAGGACTTATCCATCCATGGCAACATCATATATGAACATTGGTCAGCTGCTTCTTCATGGCTATGAAGATTCAAAGTAACCGAGCGGATTCTCTTAGCCCAGCAGCTCTGGCATAAGCACCTGGGGCCTTATTATGTAGTGGATCTCCACCAGAGCATCGACTAATTAGAACTAAGATTGCACCATATTCTCTTTTTCAATGACACATGCATGTTAACCCATGGAGAGCTGCTCTGGAGACCCGGTGGTGGTTACAGCAGAGTAGAGCTAGTAATACAGCTATAGGAACTCTATTAATAGCGGCAATTGCATTGAACCTAGAGATCTATTGTTCTATTTGTTTTTCATGGCAAGTCAAAGGCTCTATGGCCATATCATATATGAAGATTGGTCAACTGCTTTATGGCTATGAAGATACAAGGCCAATATCATATGGAATTGGCACCAGGCTTTAGGATCGACAGCATCGCAATTTGGTAGTAGCAGAGATAATAAACGAGATGAAAGGGTACGGTTTATTCCATAGAATCTCTAGTTTAGATATCCGATGGCCCTAGTTCCCATAGGGACCCATCAAAATAGGACGGTTGGCAGCAACGTTATTGTATTTTGCAGCTCGGCTGAAGAATATACAGGCCGAGACCGGTAGTTTGACTCTTTGGGATCTTGAGCTGAAGTCTTTTCTTCACGTTTTTTAGCGGCCAAGTTCCTTGCCCTCGGAAGCGCAAGACCTCCGGACCTTCTTTTCTTTGTGTTCCAACTGTGAATGATGACTCTTGGATTGACTAGCGGCCAAGTTCCTTGCCCTCTCTCTATTGCAAGGGTCTTCAATTGCAATATCTCTATTGGGCCTTTGTCTTTCTATCTATCTTTCTTCCGCGATCAATTGAACTGTTTGTTGTTTTAGGTAGCCATTCAACACCATTAGCATTTATAGTGTCTTAGTTGATGGTCAAATTAGCTTATAGCTGTGGTGTTATTAATGGGACCTCTTTTCCCTCTATGCTCTAGTTGAATAGCAGTTGTTTTATGGTAAAATGGGCTCTCTAGCTCAAGCTGTCTGACCCAAACTCACATAGGGCTTCACCATAGTAGCATAGTCAAAGAAATTGCAAAACCTTTTTCCCCTCCCCAGTCAATTGCTAACGCTAATGGTTGCTACCCCACCTGTTTATTCCTTCCCTTCCTTCCTCTCCCTTATGGTCGAGCCCTCTCCTTATTAGTCGAGCGTTCGTACCTCACCCTGCCGGGGGCATCCTCATTATTTCGTATTCGTAACAGTGTTCCGTCCCGTTCATTGTTAAGTTGAAGTATTCCCATAGTTCCGTCCCGTTCATTGTTAAGTCAGCCATTTGCTAAAGCTCTTTATTTTGGAACACTATGCTCTAATTAGCGCTCTGCTCTAGCTATAGGTTTATAAGCGGATCCACCATTGTTTATTTGCCCCCGTAGGGTATCATGCTATGAATTCTCAAGGTTCAAAGTGTCTGTCCAGTTTGGGTGAATCGTAAAGAGCAGCAGTCGAAACTCCAGGGAGTTGAGTCAAGAACATAAGGGAGTTGAAAGGAATGCAGTAATGTGTAAAGTGAAACTGGTATAATGCGTATTGACCTGAATGCTCATCTCGTTTCCTATCGGGCTGTTCGAAGTGAAACCAAGTTTAGGGAAACGAAGGCGAGCGACCCCCCCCACCCGCTAATATCAAGGGGGTTTGCGTAGCCAGTAGTTTTCCCACCTGTGCTTAACTAGTATTATCTTACTTTGCTGTAGAACACATTGAGCCATATACGCACACACACACAAATGATATATATATATACGTAGATATATAAATATGACAAAATACCGTAGAAAAAGACAATAGCTACAGTACAGGCGCCTGGGCGCGTTACTCTTTTGAGGTGAATGGCATAAGAAATCATCAATCATCGGGGATACTCAAATGCATCTTTATTACTAACAATCATATAGAAACGTCACGAAATGTTCAATAAGAAAAACTTCACTTAAAGTGCCCGAATGAGGATTCTGCCTCGGCCCCCTAAAAGAGGAGATTTCAATAGGCATGGCGAATGAGCGGCATCCATCCATTCAATGCCCCTCCCCGTGTGGGCCCTCCTGTTCCGGTGTGTAATGAGGATGCGCAAGCAGGCTCGACCATAAGGGAGAGGTTATTTCGGATATAGGCAACCGGTAATCGAGACCTCCTTCCTGGGACTGATGGCCTTTCGGCTATTGGCACTGACAAGCTGGCTATGATGGGTACTCGGACTAGGGACTATGCTGGACTACCGGCAATGGCAACTGGCTATCTTATCTATCGACTTCATTCAACGACTATCGACTATCAGCACCTTCGGGCATCTCAGATTGTCTATGATGACTGTCAATGAGTACTTGGCACTGACTACTTGGCACCAAGCATAGTTTTATAGCTGCACAAACCATAGCTTCTAGCTGCACTGACTGTATCCAGCCCAGTCGAGATAGCAAACCAAGCCAAGTTGAATAGTAGTGCAGCAGCCGCAGTTGATTAGCCAATCTGATTAGCAAATAGCCAAGCGTTTGAGTATCCAAGTTGAGTATCTGAGTATCCAATCCCAACCGAGTAGCCCCCAGTCTGATCAGCCCAGTCTGATAAGCCCAACCGTGCAGTCCAGCCCCCCCCCAGGTAGGAGATTCAAATGTTCCGGTAGCGTTAAGTGAGTTAGAGGTCGAGGTAGAGTGTTGGAGGGTGGAGAACGGGTACGACAGATTATCCCTCGCTGGATGGGTAATTAGATATATTCAAGTAGAAAATCAAGCTAAGCATCGAATCAACACTGGGATAAACACCTGAATCGAGTGGGTCAAAACCTGTCAATCATAGGGAAACTATCTGAAAGGGTATAGTGCAGTTAAGATAAAATAGATTTCGTGCTCCGAAATTCTTTGTCCCCGCAAAGCGAGCAATTTGATTAGGAAAGAATGTCAAATGAGTCTGTTTTGTAGAACCGGTAACCAAGTATCCAAGCCAAGTATCCAATCCAAGTAGCCCAGTGGAGTATTATCCCATCCCAGGATCCCATGAGCTCAACCGAGTAGCCGATTCGAGCAGCTGAGTATCCCAGCCCAGCTATTTTCATTCTTTCCTATGCAGCAATGATCTCCTATTTGCAATGAATTTTTCCAGCCCAGCGCATGAGCCCAACCGAGTGTCCCATCCCCTCCCATAAGCCCAAGCCGAGCAACCCAGCCCAGCTATGACCGGCTTCCAATGAATGAATGACTATTGGTGGTAATGACTTACTACTATGACTGTTTGGCACCATCACTGGCTATTGGCGACCACTGGCTGCTGCTATTTGACCCTCTGACAAGTTCCAACCTCCTGTCAATCTGTTGCTTATGGGGCGGATGCTGTAGTAACAAAGGTTCCGTAGGTGAAAGTGAGGTCGAGGTTCGAGGTGGTTCCTTAGCGGTAAGTTTGTAGAGGCCTTCTCTCTATCGGTAGATGTGGGCTTTCTATTTGTCCGTCCGTTGGACCGCCCGCCCATATTGAATATGTGGGCTGTTGTTCTCCACCACTTATATCGAAGATGTTTTCCATCAATCAAGATCTAACTGGGAAAAAAGCGCAACCCACCTCCCTTAGTGGCACAACCTGACTAGCGTGAATGAAACCGTGTGTATAGCACATGATCGATCCTAAACGGGTGCATCGTAAGTAATGCATGTTCATAGCATCAATATGAGGTAGGACCTCATTTTCTGTAGGGGTAAGCCTCCGTTCCGGTGAATATGGGAAACTCCTCTCCTTATCAGTCGAGCCCCCTGTCGGGTCCTTGCTTTCCTAACGTCAAGCAAGCACTACGTTCCTTGCACTAGGAAGCGCAAGCCCCTCCGGGACCTTGTCGTCATTATTTCATTTCCGCACTCACTTGGTCGCTGTTTGAATCTAGCCTCTTGCCAAATTATGGCTCCCCTCCCTTGTAATCCTGGCCTGGCTTCAGCAATAGGTACCCGGGGCAGCACTCCATCTCTCTCCTAGGGTGAAAGGGCAATAATCCAAGTAAGGATAAGGTCAATCCTGTCCGTACAAGAGAAGGCATATGGCATATAAATGAAGCGATGGGTCTAGGTCTAAGGTAAGGGATCAATCCATCATCTGTTCCTTCTAAAAGAAGTGAAATAGCAGTACTGCTGACTAAGCTAAGCGATTAATTCATGCAAGTGTAAAAGGCTACAGGTGTAGGTCTTCCGGTGGATAGGTCGTATGGTAAACCTCAGTAAGAAGAAGATAGGAGTATAAAGGGTGAATAGCATGACATGCCTACTTTCATCTTCCCGGCTTCATCAATGAAATGGGTAGAGATCACTCTCTATCTCCTAGGATGAAAGCAGTAATAAAGGTAAAGGGTTCATTACTAGGATGCCAGCCTCCCCTACGTTGATGATTTCTGGCTGACTTATTAGGTTGTTAAGGACAGATAGGACTCTTCCCTCCATCTCCTAAGTTGGTGAAGTAAAGTCTGATAGGTGGATAGCATGCCTCCTTCTTACAAAGTATTACTGTCTGAAGCAATACATCCATTACTAAGTCTGAGGTTGTCTGATCCCATCCTGATAAGAGGGGAATAGTTGTACCTCCATTTCTAAAGGCAAGTGGTATAGGGAAAAGGTCTAGTTATTGCTGCAGGTGGTTAACTATTTGGTTCTTCCGTGGTGTTAGGGGTCTATAACCTCAAATTCAAAGGTCTAAGAGGTTTAGGGAGTAAGGTAGGAGGAGCCGAGGTATAATACCCACATGTTTTGACCGGAACTTCTTTCAATATGAAAAAGGTCGTAGAATGGCCAACCCATGAGCCCCACCATTCGGATCATCCCAAGCAGTTGCCGTATAAGTGCGCGCATGATTTCCCGTAGCAGTAGCAGCCGATGCTGATGTCGATGCCGATGTCGATGCCAATGTTCATCCCGTACGGACATCTTCTCGTGACCGATGCAAATGCTAATCCCTTTCAATAGTACCTCACTTGAAGCACGGGCAATCCCATCTCTCTAACTCGTGTACCATTCTGCCAAGGCTTAAGGCTCCTTCCTCTTAACCTGTCAAGTTTATATGAATATAAGACACCCCGTGGGTTAGGAGAAACAAACCCCAATGCTAGTAATTTGAACATATGAAAGCAAGAAATCTCCTTTCCCCTTAGACCCCTGCCAGCCTATCCTTTTTGTTCCGGGATTAACGGGACCATTCCATATTTCCAAGATGTTGATGATCTCATATATACACCCGGAGGGACTTTACCGAGATACAAGGGGAAGGTTTGATGAATCTGGTCGAACAAGACTTTGTGCCTGCTCCCAACGTGCTTAAGATGCCGCCGTGGATCTATCCACTCGAATAAGGCTTAGTTGTGTTCCACATAAAGTGAATCTCTCTAATCAGTAGCTTGCTAAGCGGTCTACCCAAGAAGACGTATTGTGTGTTGTGTCCGTTAGAGCGCCATATCGAATATGGCAGGTGCGGCTTTAACTGAATGCGGATTGAAAGCGTCCAGAAAGCGTACTGCATATGAAACTGAAAGCGGGTAATGGCGGGATGCGGATTGAACTGAATGGGGTAATGTGTGGATACAGGGATGTGTAAATGTGGGATTCGGGCCGTATTGGGGAAGGCATACAGGGGAATCTGGGGAACGTCTTTCTTGTAAGATGGGTTAGTGCTTGGTGGGAACGCCTTTCTTGTAAGACTCCTCAGTTTAGAGAATCAAATCGAATCTTGAAACTTTTTGATCCAGAATACTACTTCAAATTGAATCAATGCCTCTATGTCTGCCTTATCTCTTCATTCGCTCAGGGCGTCATATCCATGACCATCGCTTGCAGCTCTCTCTTCCCTTTCATTTGAGGGGGCTGGCATTCTCATCAATCCATCCATCAATCCATCCCTCGATCAATCAATCTCATCTGGCTGGCTGAATCAATCCCTTCATCAATGCTTCCCTCAATCAATCACTCCCTCGATCACTCAATGCCTCAATCGCTGAATCACTCGCATGAAGGCTGGCACTCATAATAAACCAATTCTGGCTGTCTTACTGGCTTTCTCAATCTCCATCTGGCTGGGCTTACTCACTCAATCAATCCGTTCTTTAAGGCTGACTCGATTGCATTCTTTAAGGCTTTCTCAATCACCGGCTTATCAATCTCAATTGCATTCTTGCTGGGCCCCAGACATTAGGCTGAATCAATCACATTCAGCAGTCTGGTGGCATGAATAATCTCATCTGGCTGGGCTTACTCAATCGCTTCATCAATAGCTGTTGTTGCTGGATCAATCGCTGTCTCAATCCGTTCATATCATCTTCATCTGGCTTTCATTCAGTCAGAATCAATCGTTCAATCAATCTCATCTGGCATTAAGGCTTACTCATCGATCAATCCTTCTTTATGGGCGACTTATATAAGTAATTACGCTTTAGCATCGCGTATGGGATCTCCGCTCAAATCATCGATCGTAAATTGACTAGAGGGAAAGGAACCCTTGTCGGAGCTCCTGGCGATATGAAGAGAATATCTTATAACGTACCTCTCCCTATACACCTCCATATCCCTGACCACCAATACTGTACCTAGAGTAGCCAAGTCTGTACCATACCATCTGAGTGCCTATTAAGGGGTAATAGGCCTATCCTCATATGTACCATCAGGTCGTCTGACCCTCTAAATAACTAGAACTCCTCTAACCTTAGAAGGATCTAGGAACTCCAATATCTAAATGTCCACTACTGGTATACCAATGGCCTGCTACAGAGCCTGTACAGCTAGCTGATCCGATGTCATATCATATAGCTGCTATAACTGATCTTGCTCATCCTGTAGTCTGTCTCTCTCCTGGATCAGTGTGTCTCTCTGAGTGATAGCAATATCCCTCTTTGCCTGCATCTGTGCTATGTCCACTATCAGCTAAGCTCTATCTCCCTGAGCATCCTGACGCTGAGCTTGTACTTCAGCCAGCTCATCCATAAGATCCTGAATCCTCTGATCCCTCTGAGCAACAACAGCTGACAACATTGCTGGATCACTAGGTCCTGTGCCAGCCTGTGCATCTGCCTCTAGCTGAGCTATCCTTTGTCCTAGTGAGAAAATCTCTTGCTCTGCAAAAGGTTCTTAAGCTTTTTATTATCATCCTGGATTGAAGTTTTTATCGTCTTACCTGGATCTGCATCTCGTCTGCTTGGATCCGCCTTTAATAGCTCTCGGATACTATCTATCTACGTATCTTGTACCTGTATCCTCTCCATCAATACTATCATTAGTCTCTTAGTAGGTAATCTCCTTGCAGCTACAGTCTGTGCCTTTGTAGGATCCACTGGTTGCAACTGTAACTGAGTACCCTCTATCGGTGCTCCCTGTGCCTGTGCACCTGCCCTCCTCTATGCATCAGTAGCCTCCAAGATCCTGGCCAGCCTAATCTAATCTGCATACTCCTATCAGACCTGTGTCCATACTGTAGCTACCTTGGCTCGTAACTAGATCAACCTAGCCTTTGCCCTGGGTCACCACTGAGCGTAATCACTGGCTTTATGTCGTACCCCCTTCCTCGGGAGCATAGGAGGAAGAGGTATTGGCCTATCACCCCACTGCACTGGTACTCTATCCGCCGGGTGATACAATGCAGGCGTAGGCCTCCAACCATAGATCTCTACTCTACTCGCCTCACCCGTGCTGCATCTGCTACATCCTTATATGGCAGATAAGCTCCCCTTCATTGGCTCATCCAGGCTCTCATCCTCTCTATAGCTGGCCACCTCTCACTCATAACCCTGCAGCTGACATACTAGAACAAAATAGGTCTACCCTCCATCAGCACTGCTCTATATGGCCTCCGCAATGGCACATGCTCCTAGATCCCTACCTGAAGGAATGATGCACCTGCTACAGACCTATTGCTACACTCAACCCATGCATCTAGATCATTATATAGTACTCTGAGCATCATCTGTCCCAATGTCAAACTAGTCCACTCGGTCAACGCCCCCCACCCAATAAGCATCAAGGAAGCAGGCTCAGTAAATAGTAAGGGAGAGGAGCTAGGTTGAGCCATTCACGCTTGTCAGGGAGTTTCATTCATGCAGGTCCGGTAATGCCAGTAATAGAGGTGCGTTATGTAGTCCCAGTGGTTAGGTGCACCCATTCCCCAAACTACAAAACCCATTGATACATGTCGACACGAGACGGGAGAGATGGATTTCACCAAGTAGACACCCCATACGAAGAGAGGGTGTTACAGTTGTTACCTTACGATAGATAGTGCTTGAGCAATGTTATACCGCCAGACAAGATATTGATCTAGCCATGTTACACCGCCATATGGGACACATCGACCCAACACGACATGGATTATTGGGGGCGCGGAGAACCGGTATCACGGAACATGGTTTGCTTTGACACTACTGGTTGAACCCAAGGCTTTACGAAAGAAACCGCCCGACGAAGGAAGCTTGGCACGAGGGCTGGTAGAAACCGTTATGCTGCTATAACATTTGGCGAGACCCATATAATAGTTGGGGCTGCTAGATTTCACCAACGATCCAGTCTTGATTGATAACGACTAAGGCTTACGACCAACGTAGTGCTGCTAGCTGGGTCTTATGACCAAGTGCTTATGGGTTACTATCCAGGTTCGGAGAGCACTTGTGTAGCCTGCCTGATCCCGCCTTACTGACCGCTTCGATCTTGCTACTTGCTTTTATTACTTTGATTATCACTTGCTTATTCTCTTACTGCGGGCTGATCCAATAACCCCGGCTGAGATAAGAAATGGCGGGCGGGCGAAAGGACCCGGAGGGCGCTTTCCTGTAATCAGGGAAGGGCTTACTTACTTTCTTTCTTATCGAATAACTGCTGCGGGCTGGAACAAAGAATGAAAAGGCAGAATGCATTCATGATCGATTTCATTACACCAGAAAATGCATATATTATATATGTAATTACGCTTTAGCGTCGTATGGGATCGTAGCTCGAATCATCGATCGTACCCGTAATATCGTATACAAATAGATCTCATTATATATGTCATTATGCATTTCTTCCAGTCATGATGCTAACGCAGGCTCGACCATAAGCCCCCCCACCCAATAAGTCAAATGAATTTCTTTCCCATAGAAAAGGAGAACTAGCGTAGTCACCGAAAAAGCGTAGTCACCATAGTCATAGTGAGTGACCCCTAAGTCATATGGGGCCCTCACCATATGAATAGTGACTCCGTCCCTCGACTTTCCGCGCAATTAGTTCTAACTCGCAAGTGAGTGGGGTCTGGGAACAATAAGAGAGAGTCAAGACGGATTCTGACCCTCTATCCGCATCTTCACGGAGAATGAAATTCACTGCGTCCCTTTGGGGCAGTCGTTACACCATTCGTGCAGGTCGCTACAAACACGAAAGGAAATGGCGATCTTTTCACATGATTCATCGTGACTCATGTCAGCATTCTCACTTCTGATATCCCCTCAATTTGTTCGGGAAGGATTGGTTGGCGCCTCGATGGCGGCGCCATATGAATAGTGAGTCCATACCGGACCTATGCTCGGGTCTTCGCCGAATAGGATGCGTAAGCAGGCTCGACTGTTAGGGTTTACTTATTGGGTGGGGCAATAAGTAAACCCTAACCGGCAGGGTGAGCCTGTCGAACTCTCGACCTATGGGAGAGGGGCTCGACCATAAGCCCCCCCACCCAATAAGTCAAATGAATTTCTTTCCCATAGATCTCGATTGAAACCGATGGCGGCCAGTCGAGTGTGCTAACGCACCCTCACCATATGAATAGTGAGTGACCCCTAAGAAGTAAGGGCCCTCTATTTTTGGAAAATAGAGCTTCCAAATCGATGGCGGCCTTAGCAGTCGAGCCCCTCCGGTCCTCACCCATCGGAATGAGTGAGTGACCCCTATGAAGAAGTAAGGGCCCTCTCCTTGACAGTCGAGCCCCTCTCCTTGACAGTCGAGTGTGCTTACGCACCCTGCCGGTCCTCACCATCGGAATAGTGAGTGACCCCTCTCCTTGACAGTCGAGCCCCTACCGGTCCTCACCATATGAATAGTGAGTGGCTCCGCCCCTCTCCTTGACAGTCGAGCCCCTACCGGTCCTCACCATATGAATAGTGAGTGTGCTAACGCACCCTCTCCTGGACAGTCGAGTGTGCTTACGCACCCTCACCATATGAATAGTGAGTGTGCTAACGCACCCTCTCCTGGACAGTCGAGTGTGCTTA